>Ga0210410_10000162_pt1 | contig 98212 bp, 169 predicted proteins | sample IncBWC4MmetaG_FD_161058 | JGI IMG/M metagenome (GOLD analysis project Ga0210410, IMG submission 161058) | Forest soil microbial communities from Barre Woods Harvard Forest LTER site, Petersham, Massachusetts, United States - Inc-BW-C-4-M | ecosystem: Environmental > Terrestrial > Soil >... | reverse complement strand
TCGCTCATGACGCCACGACCGGCCGGACGACGACCTTCTTCGCCGCGGCGTGGGCCTCGTCGAGGGTGCCGTAGGCGAAGGGCCGCCCGTAGAGGCCGCATACCGGCTCGCCCCCGATGTAGTTCCGCCAGGCACCCAGCTCCTTGTCCCACACGGACTCAACGGGAGGTGGCGCGGTCGTGGTCTCGCTCATGACTGGTCCTCGCACTTCGGTGTGCAGGCAACGACGGCCCACGGCAGCCGGCCGCCTTCGCTGCTGCGGGTGTAGGCGTAGCCGGCGCGGACGAACGGGCCCGCCGTGCTGCCGCAGTCGATGCACGCCTTGCCGTCTTTCTGGGCGCGGGTGGGCGTGTGCTGCTCGCGCTCCGGCGTCGTGGTTTCCACTGGTCAACTCCCTGAACCTGTCGATGGATCAACCTTCGACAGGTTCGGCGGCCAGCAACAGCGTGCGAAGCACCCGGGGTGCAGTACTCGTTTCACACACCGTGTGAATCCGGTTCCGCTACCGTCATTGCACAGACAGTGACCTGACGGGACGGCAGCACCATGGAGCCCAACACCCTGCTCGACGCACTCCTCGACGAGGCAGGCATGTCCCACGCCGGACTCGCCGCCCGCGTCAACACCGCCGGAGCCGGACTGCCGAAACCACTCCGCTACGACCACACCGCCGTCGGGCGCTGGATCAAAGGCGAACGCCCCCGCGGACGCGTCCCCGACCTCATCTGCGACGCCCTCAGCGAACGCCTCCACCGGCCACTCAGCCACGACGACATCGGCATGGGCAAACCCGGCGTCGCACCCGCACCCACCGCCCTGACCGGATTCGTCGACCGCGCCACCGCCCTGTGGCGATCCGACCAGCAACAGCGCCCCGACGTCCAGGCCGCGCCCGCCATCGTCGGCACCGCCGCCGTCATGCCCGTCTGGGAATGGGAGAACCCGCCCGAAGACAAGGACGTCTCCCGCCCCGGCACACCCAAAGTCGGCGGCACCGACGTCGACATGCTCCGCGCCGCCCGCACCCGCTACGAATCCATGTACCGCTCCGCCGGCGGCATCGCCACCCGCGCCCGCATCGTCGGATTCCTCACCGGCCAGACCGCCCCGCTCCTGCGCGGCTCCTACAACGACACCGTCGGCCGACAGCTCTACCGCGCCTCCGGCGGCCTGGTCGCCGTCGCCGGGATCTGCGCCTACGACTCCGACGCCCAGGGCCTCGCGCAGCGCTACTTCCACCACGCCCTGCGCCTGGCCAAAGCCTCCGGCGACCGGGCGTTCGGCGGCTACGTCATCGCGCTGCTCGTCAACCAGGCCATCTACCTCAAGGACTACCGGCAGGCCGTCGCGTTCGCCGAGGCCGGGCTGCGCGCCGCCGGGGACCTCATCTCGCCCGCGCTGGCCACCGACCTCAACGCCATGCAGGCCAAAGCGTTTGCGCGCCTCGGCGACATCAGCGCCGCACACAAGGCCATGGGGCGCGCCGAGGCCGCCGCCGCCCGCATCCGCCGCGCCGAGGAACCACCCGAGACCGGATACGTGCAGCCCGGACTCGTCGAAGCCCAGCTCGCCGAGGCCCTCATCAGCCTGGAGGACTGGAGCCCCGCCCGAGCGTTCGCCGAAGAGGCCGTCCGCACCCAGGCCCACGCCCGCGGACGCGTCCACCGCCTCGCCACCCTCACCACCGTCGACCTGGGCCGCGGCGAACCCGAACAGGCCGCCGCCAACGCGCTGGCCGCCCTCGACCTCGCCGCAGGCATGGAGTCCCAGCGCCTCCGGGACCGGTTCGTCACCCTGCGCGTCAAGCTCGCCGGCCACGGCTCGGCCGCCGCCCGGGACGCGGTGGAGCAGATCGACGCGTCCCTCTCGGTTCCCCTGTAGTCGGCTGCGGTAGCGTCGCCCCCGTCATCAGGGCGAGCAGAGCGGGGACGGGCGTGTCGGATTCATCGGTGTGGAAGAACCTCGGCGAGCACACGGTGTACGAGAATCCGTGGCTGCGGATCAACCTCGCCGACGTCGAACTGCCCGACGGCCGTCACCTGGACCACTACCTGATGCGGCTGCGCCCCGTCGCCCTGTGCACCGCGGTCAACGCCGACGACGAGGTGCTGCTGCTGTGGCGGCACCGCTTCATCACCGACACCTGGGGCTGGGAACTCGCCGCGGGCGTCGTCGAGGACGGGGAGTCCCTGGAGGCTGCGGCGGCGCGGGAGATGCTGGAGGAGACCGGCTGGCGGCCGGGCCCGCTCAAGCACCTGCTGACCGTGGAGCCGTCGAACGGGCTCTCCGACGCGCTGCACCACGTCTACTGGTCGGAGACGGCCGAGTACGTGGGGCATCCGGAGGATGACTTCGAGTCGGAGCGGCGGGAGTGGGTGCCGCTGTCGCTGGTGCCGGAGCTAGTCGCGAAGGGCTCGGTACGGTCGGCGAACGCCGTGGCGGCACTGCTGATGCTGCACCAGATGCGGCGCCGACCGGTCGGCTGAGCCGTCCCGACCTGGGACAATGGATCACGTGCACCACACTCCTCCCCATGCTCCGGCCTGCCGCTGCCCGTCCTGCATCAACGAGGCCATACGGCGACTGGCCGCCAGCGTGGTGGAGTGGACGCCGCAGGCCCAAGCGGAACTGGACGTGCTGTACCGGCGCTGGCAGGCGGCACGGGAGGTCGCGGACGCTGACGAGGACGAACCCGCTGCGGCGTGAGGCATCATGGACACAGCAAACCGCCCGGCCCCGACTGCTACGGGGCCGGGCGGAACAGCTACTACAGGGCCAGCATCAACCCGCCGGCCACGACCTTGGCGACCTCGATCTGACCCGCCGACCAGCCGCGTTTCCGCGCCAGCTCGGTGATCTCCGCGTTGAACAGCCAGTGGATCGCATGCGCCACCAGATAGGCCAACAGGACCTGCTGAGTCTTCTTCGACACCTCTCTCACCTCCCTCCACGTCGGGTGCCGGGCAGTCTCGCAGCCGGCACTGACAATCCGGCCGCCCTCCACATAGGGGAGCGGCCCGGTCGATCAGGTGGCGATGAGCAACTGGACGACTTCGGCGATGTCGTCCGGCGCCATGTGCTTCAGCAGGGTGGCGGCGACCGCCTCGGGCCGACTGATGGGGATGCTGACGGTCTTCGGCCGGAAGCCGGCCCGGACCATGGCGGCGTGCGCGGACAGGCTGCCGGCGAGGACTTCGGCGTGGAGCTCGGGCGCGTCCTTGCGGAGGCGACGGAGGGCGGCCGTCTGGCTGGTGCCCGTCGGCCTGGCAACCTCGTTGATGTTATCAACGAGGTCGGTGCGCCGTCCCTGGCGCTCCGTCAGCACCCGGTCAAGGAGATCGACCGCCTCGGGATCGCCCGACACCACACGCTTGACCAGGTCGAGCGTTGCACCTAGGCCCTTCAGTGGCGGCCGGACCACGAAGTCCTCGAACCGCTCGTGCTGCACCAGCTCGCCGCGCTGCGTCGTGAACTCCCGCCACGACCCCTCCGCCAGCACCCGCTTCAGCAGCGCCGGCACGGTCTTCAGGCCGTGGTCACCACTACGCAGCGCCGACCCGAGCGCGTCGACCAGGGTCGCGTTGACCTTCAACTGATCCTTCACGCGAGGTCACCCAGCCACTCCAGCAGGGTGCGGCGAATCCCCTCCAGCTGCTCCACCGTCGCCTTCTTTCGCGCCGGATGCCCGAACCGAAGCAGGTCCCCGTTGATCTCCTTCGGCGTGCGCCCGGCCTTGTAGGCCGCGCGCCGGGCCAGCAGCTCCACCTCCTGGCGCAGCATCTTCTCCCGGCGGAACCGCGGCTCCTCCACCGGATCCGGCACCACCACAGACGGCGATCCACCCGCGCGCTGCTGCCGCAGCAGCGGGACCAGGTTCAGGGCGAAACGCGTCGGGATCCCCAGACTGCGGCACTTCGCCTCCGCCTCCGCAAGTTCCTCCGGGGAGCACTCGTCGCCGCCGAGGATCGCCCGGTCGAACACCGGCGCCGACGCCGACAGGGCCGTACGGAAGTCGAACTCGCCCTGGCCGTCGCCGTCCTGCTCGGCGCGGGCCTTCTCCTCCTTCTCGGCCTCCAGCTCCAGCTGGTGCCGCAGTTCCTCCTCGATCTCGCGGGAGTGCCGCAGCAGCTCCGGGACCGCGGGGAGCAGCAGGCGGGCGTTGAACTCCTCGTCCGGGCGGGTGCGCACGAAGCGCCCGACGACCTGCCGGAAGAACAGCGGCGTCTGCGTCTTCGACGCGTACACCCCCACGGCCAGGCGCGGGATGTCCACGCCCTCGCTGATCATCTTCACGGCGACGATCCACCGGCCGGTGCCCTCGCGGAACTGCTGGATCGTGCTCTTCGCGACCTCGCCCGCCGGGTCCGTCTTCGGGTCCGACACCACCACCGGCGGCCGGGTCCCCGTCATCTGCTCGATGAGGGCCGCGTACCCGTGCGCGTGCCACTGCCGCTCGCACACCACCAGGCCGGCAGCGTCCGGGACATCGGCGCGCAGCTCCTCCAGCATCGCGTCGGCGTGCTGAAGCATCGCGGGCATCCACTGGTACTTCGGCTCATACACCACGTCCAGCGCGGCGGAGACGTCCTCCTCCGCCATGTGGCCGCCGAGCTTCGCCGTGAACTCCACGTTCACACCCGAGTCGCCGGTGCGGTACTCGCGCTTGCCGCGGGACGGGTCGATCCAGCGGGCCTCGCCGTCGTAGGCGTGGAACTCGATGCGTCGGCACACTCCGTCCGCGACCGCAGCGCCGTACTCGTAGGCGTAGTCGACGACGACAGTGCCCTCGTCGTTGTACTCGACGAACGGGATCGGCGACGCCGCGTCCCGCCTCCACGGCGTACCGGTCAGCGAGAGCCGGTACGTGGCGTTCTCCACGGCCGTGCGCAGCGACTCGCCCCACGAGCGGTTGTCCCCGGCATGGTGCACCTCGTCGAGGATGACCAGGGTCGAGCGCCTGGTCACCGTTCGGATGGCGTCGGCCCCTTTGTTGTCCAGCAACTGCTGGTAGGTGACGACGCATCCGACGTACCCGGCTTTGTCGTAGTCGGCCTTGTCGGACACGGGCTTGAGCTGCAGCCCGGACTTGCCAGCGGCCACGGCCCACTGGCTGCGCAGGGCGTCGGTCGGGACAACGACGACTACCCGGTCGACGAGGCCCTGGCCCAGGAGGCCCTGAGCAATGCTGATCGCGTAGTGCGTCTTGCCGGCGCCCGGGGTGGCGCTGACGAGGAAGTCCGTCTTGGTGTTGGCGTAGAACGCCTCGGTGGCGCGCTGCTGCCAGACGCGGAGACCGTCCGCCATGGTGGAGCCCTTCGTAAGGTTGCAAGAAGGGCAGAGCGCCTGCCCGTTGGTCATGTCGGTGGGGCCGCCGGCCACGTAGGGGATCCTGTGGTCGGCGTGCCAGCCGCCGGCGAGGGGCGTACCGCAGTTGCGGCAGTGGCCGTCCGCGTCGAGGTAGAGGGCTATTCGCTCGGTCGCGTTGAACCGGCGGCGCTGGGGGGATCCGGGCTGACCGGATGGCGAGACGCGCCTGTTCGGTTCGAACGGGAACAGGCTAGGGTCGGGCTTGTCCAAGGATGTGCATCCTTCGGGCCATGCCTCCGGCGGACGGGAATCCGCGCGGGGGCGTCGCATTGCCGACCGTCAGACAGGCGGTCGATGTGAAAATCCTACGCCTACAGTCGGTCACTTTGTTACCAGCAGACGCAGCGTCAGCAACAAGGTCGCGCAGGCGAATCCGCACCGTAGGGGCACCACTGGCCAGGGTGACACCCAAATCCCTTGCTGACACTGCGTGAACGCAAAACAGCGCCCCCGCCCGGCCGAAGCCAGACGGGGGCGCTCAGTGGTCGGGGCAACAGGGTCCAGCTTCCGGGCTGCTGGCGCCCGCCGGTGCGCCGCCGTGGCGGTCGGACCGGTCCATCCCTCCCCTGGACGTCGCCCCTGATGGGAAGTCTCGGGAACAGGCTACTTCCCGGCGACCAGGGACTCGTACTGCGCCTTCGAGATCGTCACCGGACCCGTCACGCCAGCAGCCTTGAACGCCGCCAGGTCCGCCTCCGTCGCGATGTGCGACAGCCTGCCGTCCGCGAGCAGGAAGTCGCCCGGCCAGTTCGGGTCCGGCATCTCCTTGCGGTTCACACTGACGATGATCATGTCGATCTCCTTCGGGACAACCGGCACAGGAACCGGCGTAGGAACAGGCTTCGGGGTCGGGGCAGGCGGGGGCTTCGGCTGGAACGACAGCGCCCAGTCCCGCAGCGCCGCCGTGCTGGGCAGATGGCAGAAGTCGCGGTCCACCGACGCCGCCGAGTACTGGTGGAACAGCCACGGCGCGGTGATCCCCGGCTGCCCGGCCGGAAGACCGGCGGTGGCGATCCACAGGAAGTCGCCGAAGTAGCCAGTCTTGTCGACGTTCCGCCAGTAGTCGACGTTGCAGTACATCCCCACCGGGTTGTGCGGCAGCTTGCCCTTGACGTACTGCAGGAACGCGTCCTTGTAGGCGGCCTGCTGGGACTTCGACACGCCCGCGTTCGCCGAGTCGTAGCCCTCCCAGTCCAGGCACACCAGGTCGCCCGGCTTCCACGCCACCTGCGAGAGGAAGTGATCCGCCTCCGCCGAGACGGAGTTGCCCATGTGCGGGTAGTGGTAGCCGCCCCACACCAGGCCGTTGGCCTTCGCGTGGTCCCGCTGCGACTGCCACTCCGGGTTCGTGTAACCCGTCCCCTCAGTGACCTTCACGAACGCGAACGACAAGCCCGTAGTGTCCGGGGTCGCCGACTGGTACGACGCCCAGTCCTGGCCGAAGATGCCCATCCGAACCTCCTAGGTGATCAGGCCGGGGACGTACAACTGCGCCGTCCAGTCCGCGTGTGACGCCGTGTGCGCCCCGCCGTGCCCACGGTGATGAAACGGGCACAACCAGCGGAACTCCCCAGGAGACGACTCTAGCCAGGCCGCGATCTCCTCGGCGGTCGCGTGCTCGCTGATCTCCGGGAAGTCCTTGTGCAGGGCGTGCGGATCGGCGGCGTTGGCCGTCGCGAACTCCAGCACGGCATGGTGGAGTTCCAGCGGGCCGACAGCGCAGTGCTCGGCGCCGACGCGCTCACCGACGTAGCAGACCGCCCCGGCGAGGTGGTGCCGCCGGAAGGCGTTGAACGCCCCGTAGTGTGGATCATGGGCCCGGGGGGCGTGGTCCGGGAAATGCATGACGTACCGGTGCGTCTCCGACTGCGGATGCGCAGCGACGACATCGGGCTCGGGTGTGCTCATGAGGGTCTCCGGGGGTGGGCGGCAGAAAGCCCCGGCCAGCAGGCACGGGGCGAGAGGTGGGGTGGGTCAGCGGCTCTGGTGTCGGTCTTCCGGCCACGCTCCATGCAGATGGAGAGCGTGGATCTCGCCGACCTGGGCGACGACCGCGGCCATCTCCTCGCGGTGCGCCGCCAACTCCGAGGCGTGCGCCTCCTGGCGGCCGACCAGCTCGCGGTGCGCGGCCATCCGCTCGTCGTGCTGCCGGTCCTGCCGGTGACGCGTCAGCAGATGGGAGGCGATCAGGCCCGGGGTGATGATGATGAACTGGGCCTCCACATTGCCCTGCACCTCGGCCAGGCGCGCCACCAGCAGGTACACGTCGTACGCCAGCAGCAGGGCCAGCACCGGCAGCCAGCGGAGCAGAGTGCGCCTCACGACGCCTCCCGGTGCGCGGCATGCGCCCGCTCGACCGTCAACGGCCCATCGGGATGGTGACGCCGGCACAGCACAGCACCCGCCGCGGTCTGATGCCGACCCAAGCGCGGGCAGCGCACGATCTCGCAGTTGTGGCGCCGGTAGATACTCACCAGGCCGCCGACGATCGCCAGCTCACCCAGATCCGCACCAGCGCCCGACCACCACAGGTAGGCCCGGCCCGACGCGTCATCCAGGCCCAGGACGTGCAGCAGGACATGCATCACGGCCTCCCCGGACCCGTCGACACTGCGGTACCCGAACGGTGCACCACGGAGGTCTTCGGCGTCGTCGCGGACTGCGACGGGCTGGGGCCGGGCGTCGGCGACGGGCCCGTACCTGACTGCGCCGTGCAGACGTAGTGCGTTGAACCCGCCGAGTCCGGGACGCAGTTGTAGACCGTGCCGTCGGACGCCGTCCATGTCCAACCCGACGGCGCCGGGCCAGTGGCCCCCGCCGGCCCGGACGGACCGCCGCCGCCCTGGGGGCCTGCGGGCCCTGGACTTCCAGCAGGACCAGCCGCTCCCGTCGCACCGGCCGGCCCAGGGACCGTCGAGTCCGCCCCTGGCGCGCCTCGGGCACCCACCGGACCGGGCGGACCGGTCGGCCCTGGGCTGGGGTGCACCATCGTCGCGACCAACGCGGCAATCGCCTGAGGGTCGGGCGAGACGCCGTCCTTGCCCGCAGGCCCCTGCGGGCCGACGATGCTCTGACCAGCCGCGCCCGTCGCACCCGGCACGCCTTGCACGATTGTCGTCGCAGGCGGGGCTTTCGGTGTCACGCCATGCTGCTGCAACTGGGTGCGTGTCGTATCCAGGGCTGCGCCGAGCTTCGTCGTCGCCGTCTGCTGCGCGTTCAGGCTCGCCTGCAGGGCCAGCTGTCGATCCACGATGTACGCGCAGCCCAACAGGAACAGCGCCACCACGACAGCCCACAGCAGAGACTCAGGCCGGCGCCGGCGTTGCGCGGGGACTGGAGCAGTCACTTCGCCCCCTTGGAGGTTGCCCACACCGTCACTAGCACGCCCAGGAACGTCGCCGCCAGCGTCAGCAGCGCGACCCACTTCGTGAACGTCATCGTGGGCCGGGTCGCGTTCACCGTCTCCAGCGCCATGATCCGCCCCAGTGCAGGGTTGATCACGTCTTCGCGCATCTTCCGCTCGCCCTCGACGCGGTCTCGCTCCAGGCGCCGCGCCAGCTCCGAGGTCGCCCGCTGGTCCGCCTGGTACACGTCCATCTGCACCGATTCGGCAGCGACGCGGGTGATTCGCTCGTCCAGGGCCCGATGCTGCTCCGCGCTCTCGCGCCGGTGTTCCTGCAGGCCGCGCTGCACTTCTCCGAGAGTGAAATCATCCGGCAAAGTCGCCCCCTTCATGCGGACAGCAGTGGGGCAGAGCGGTCAGAGGAGCTGGGTGACGCCGAGCGGCGGCCACGGTGCACCCGTCGTCGGATAGTCCACGACCGCCGCCGAACTGAACGACCCGACGCACTCCGGCGACAGCACCAGCACCACATCCGAGCAGTACAGGAGGTTCGTAGCCCCCGGCGAACTGTTCTCCGTCGGCAGCACCTGCCCGAACGCCGCCGTGGCTGGCGCCTCGGCGTATGCCTGGACGTGGGTCCACACGCCGGTCGACAGGTTCACGGTCGCGCCACCCGTCGTGGAGAGGTAGCCGCCGTTGCGGTCGAACCAGTTGACGTTCAGGGAGAAGTTCGCCCACCCGGTCGGCGAGTAGAACCAGCCGTCAGCCAGGTACCACTGCGAGGCGCCGTAGAACGGGCCGCCGCCCTGCCGGATCGGGATCTGCTCGCTAGCGGCGAAAGCCTGGGTGAAGCCGCCCGTCGGCGTCAGCAGGCCCGAGAACGCGAACCCGCCGTGGGTCTGCGCGCTGGACCGGGTGAGCGTGCCGTTCGTCGCCGTCCACGGCGAGGTCGTGGTCGCGAACGTCGGGTTGGCGTTCAGCGGATTGTTCGGCATCAGCGTCGTCTCGGTGTGCCCGAGCAGCAGGCCGGTGGTCGACGCGTACTCCATCGTCGTCCACCGCTGGTTGACGTTGTACGGGCCCACGTCGTCCACGAGGTGCCGCACGTTCGGGTTCACCGACACGTTGTTGTACACCGCCATCGGGACCGAGTAGCCGCCGATCGTCGACCACGTGCCGCTGTGCCGAACGCTGTTCTTCGCCGAGTTGGGGAGAGCAGAGTCCAACAGCCCCCACGCCAGGTAGTCCACGGCGCTCGCCTGCTGGTTCTGCTGCAGCACCACGTGGTACGTGTTGCCGTTCGTCAACCCGGTGGCGTTCAGCGGCACCGACAGCAGCGGCACCGACAGTAACGTCGACGACTCCGTCTGCGGCGGCAGGGCGTTCAAGTCCACGGCAACGACGTCGTAGGAGCCCGCGCCGAGGCCGAACGCGAACACGGGGAAGAACCTGGTGCCGTTCCAGTTCGACGACACCCAGTTGTCGCCCGGGCCGTCCGCGGTGACGCTCAGTACTGTGACGCTGCTCAGCGACGAGCCGCCGGTGGTCGCGCCGCCGATGATGACGAGCAGGTCATCCGCTACCGCCAGGTCGAAGCCCGGTCCGAACGCCTGATTGGGCGACGGCAGGGCAGGCCCGGTCTGCCACGGCCCCAGAGAGCCGTCCGTGTTGATGGCGGCGTAGTAGACGGTGCCGACCACCGCGAGGCTGTTGTTGAGGCCGCCGATCACGAACAGGAAGCCGTTGATGGCGGTGACCATCGGATTGCTGAGCGCCACTGGCAGCGACGGTCCGCTGGTCCACGTGTTGATCTGGCCGTTGACGACAGGCGAGTAGTAGACCGTGGCGAGGTTGGTGGAGCCGTTGGTGCCGCCGAGGTAGTAGACGAAGCCGTTGTAGCCCGCGGCACCGCCGAACTGGCTCGTGCCGGGCAGGGCGGTCTGGGCGCTCCAGCTGCCGACGATGCCGTTGTTGGCATCCCAACTCGCCGTCCATACGGTCGCCACGGGCGTGCTGCCGGTGGCGCCGATGCCGCCGCCCATGACCACGAGCGTGCCGCCCGCGACGGCGATGGCGGGCCCGTTGTTGCCGACCGGCAGTGACGGCTGCGGCACCGGTGGTGCCAGAGTGCCGCTGCCGACGTACTGGAAGGTATTGACGGACGGCGACGCGGTAGCGGACGGTGGCTGGCCGCCACCGACCGAGATGATGAAATTCCCCGACACTGTGAACGACGACAGCACCGACACGCCGCCAGCGCCGGCCGTCGGCACCGGGTACGGGTTGGTGGTGACGCCGTGGGTGAGGTACCCCGAGTTGTACTTCGCGGTCGCCAGCGGGCCGCCGCCGGTCAGTCCGCTCGGGGCGGCAAGCTGGCCGCTCAGCGCGGCCGGCAGCATCGTGGCCGCGAGAGCCCCGGCGGCAAGGTTGGGTGAGCCGCCACTGTCGGAGTACAGGGACACCAGCAGATCGGCGCCGTTCCCGACGGGCTTGACGGGGATCGTCACACGGCTGACGGCGGTACCGGACAGGACGAACGACTGCGCCAAGTCGAAGCCGTCGCCGTAGGTCACCCACGTGAAGTTGCCGTTGCCACCAGGCGTGAGTACCTGCGTGCCGTCGTAGATCGGCGTGATGCCGTGCGTGCCCAGGTGCTGGTTGATCTGCGCCGACGCGTTCGTGGCGTCCAGGTTCCCGGGCAGCCCGTTCTGCGCCGCGGACCATGCGGGTGTCGTCACCGGGCCTCCTCAGGCATGGACCCACTGCACCGACAGCGAGGTGAGAAGACTGCTCGTCGTGGCCAGCGCCCCGCCGGAGGCCTGGTTGGCGACCAGCTCGATGTAGTCCGTCGAACCGTTGAACTGCACCAGCCCGGTGACCTGCACGACCGTGTTGGCCACGGCGCCGGCGTTGGTCGTCGACGTCTGCGCCTGGTTCGTGGAACCGTTCTTGCTGATCTGCGCCACCCGGTAGCCGGTGGCGTTCGCCGCAAAGCTGACCGACCCGTTGATCTCGTACCAGCCGGCCACTTTGGGTGTGACCCTGGTCGGGTTTCCGGCGCCCCAGGCCGTGTAGTTGTCGAGGACCGGGGTGGACCAGATGATCGCCGTCGAGGTGGTGGAGGCGAGGCTCTGCGACGCGGGGGTGTTGAGGACCGTCACCGGCGCATTGCGCAGGAACTGGCCGCCGGCGGCATTCAGGATCTCAAGGCTCGATGCCATCTACGCCACCTTCGTCAGCAGGCCGGAGGAGTAGGTGAAGGCCCGGTACGACTGGACGTAGGCGTTGGCGCCCTGAGCGGCCGTGTACTCGGCATAGGAGGCGTACTGGTTGATCGCCGCCGCGGTGGTGTACGTGGAGGCGGTCCACCGCGCCCCCGAGTCCTCCCACGTGGCCGTCAGCAGGCCGGAGGCGGCCTGGTCGAAGACCTGATACCGGAACCCGTAGGTCTGCGCCGTCCAGGTGGTGCCGTCTGGCGAGGTTGACGCGCCACTCGCCGACGCGGACCGGAACCAGGTGTAGGCCCCGGTGCTCGCGGTCGATGCCAGGACGAGCCAGTACGTCGTTGCCGCCGTCAGGCCCGTCACAGGCAGCGGGTACACGGTGAAGGTGTTGGTGTTGCCGTTCGCCGTGGACAGGTACGCGTATTCGGCGGTCAGCGTGACGCTGCTCAGTGATGCGCCGGATGGGGCGCTGCCGCTGTTGGCGTACAGGCTCAGCGTCGTCGGCGTCAGCGACGTACCCGATGTCATCGTGGTGCTGATCGGGGCCAGCACGTAGCCGACCGCCGTTTGGCCGGCCCCCGTGGTGAACGACTGGGCCAGGTACAGGCCGTTGCTGCTCGTCGTCGCAGCCCCTGAGGTGACGACAGAAGCCTGACTCGTCGCCGCATACAGGTAGGTGGTCGGGTGCGTGGTCAGGAACTGGTTGACCTGCTGGGCCAGCGGGGACTGCCCCGGGGCGGCCCCGAGCCAGTTACTGGAGGCCATCAGGTGAGCCCGACCCAGAACGGCACGTTCAGGGACACGTTGCTGGCCGGGGTGATCGACCCCGCCAGTGCCGTGGTCGCGGTGCCGTTGGTGGCGAACCGGTTGCGGGCCGCCGTGGTAGTGCCGTTGTAGAGGGTGGCGTCGAGCGAGTTGTTGTTCTTCGCGAAGGCCGGTGGCGTGGTGCCGACGGAGAAGAACGCCACCCAGTAGTAGCCGGGCGGCAGCGTGAACGGGCCGCCGGTCAGGGCCATGGACTTGCGGCCGGTGGAGTTCCAACTGCTGGACTGGCTCGCGGTGGTGGCTACCAGGGTGCCCGCCGAGTTGTAGATCCCGGCGAAACTCTGGCCTGCGGTGAGGGTGGATCCAGCCGTCACGACGTACAGGACCACGTTGGTCACCGAGATGGGCTGCGGCACCAGCACCTTCACCAGGTTGACGACCCCCGACCCCGGGGCAATGCCGGTACCCGAGACCAGCACCGAGTCGAACGACCACGCCAGGTACCCGCTGTCGTTGGGCAGCGCGGTGAAGTTGGCCGACTGGATGGGGCCGCCGGTGATGGTGCCGTCGGTGGCGAAGTTCCACACACCAGTGCCGGTGTTGTTGCTCAGCGTCTGGGCCCGGTTGTTGGTGAGGATGACGCCGCTGGCACCGTTCAGGTTGATGAACGGGTGGCCGGTGAAGGTGCCCGGGATGTCGCGGACGTCGTACTGCGAGACCTCGGTCTGCAGGCAGGTGGCTTCCAGGTAGACGTCCCATGTCGCGGCGCCGTCGGGTCCCTGCAGGTCCCTGCCGCAGGACCGGATGACGGTGTTGGTGGAGGGCCACGTCGAGTTGGTGGCCTGCCCGATGTAGAACAGGCTGTTGCCGACGGTGGCCCCGGTGAAGATGTCGTAGGACCGGCAGTTCTCGAAGACCACCCCCTGTCCGGATAGGGACTTAACGGCGCCACCGAACGGGTGCTCGAAATAGCAGTCCCGGAACGCGTTCTGCTCGTGGTAGGTACGTGCCGAGCTGCCGGAGTCGGCCTGGATCAGCACCAGGTACTGGCTGGTGTCCAGGCCCACGTTCTGGAACAGGCAGTGGTCCCAGGTCAGGTTGGCCACGTCCGCGGTGGAGATGCCCGTGACCGACCAGCCCGGAACGGACCGCGTGGCCCCGTACACGCTGGAGATGATGTTCTCGAACTTGACCCACAGCAGGGTCCCGGACGAGTTCCACACGCTCTTGTTCGCGGAGCGGGCGTAGCACACCAGGTCGTGGAAGCTGCCCTGGTTGATGTTGGCGCCGGTGAAGCAGTGGCCGCCCGTGGCGTCCAGGACCAGGTGGTCGACCTCGACGAACCCTGGCTGGCTGCTGTAGCCGGGGTGCATGTAGTTGCTGCCGAAGTCGAAGATGTCCGTCGCGGTGGTCTTCAACGTGCTGCCGTAGTCGCCGGTGAAGCGCAGGCCCACCGTGGGCTTCAGCGAGGTGCCGAGCAGGTAGGTGCCGGCCGGGAAATAGATGACGCCACGGCCGCCGGTGACCACAGTGGTGGCCGCGTTGATCGCGGCTTGAATCGCGGCACTGTCGTTGGCGACCCCGTCACCCACGGCCCCGTAGGTCTTGACGTTGAGCCAAGCGGTGCCGGAGACAGCGCCGGGGACCTGCCACGCCCCGTTGCCCGAGGCGTCGGAGGTGAAGACACTTCCGGTAGCGGCACCCGTGGGGAGCTTGAGCGTGCCCGTCACGGTGGCGTTGCCGGTGACCGTGCTGAGGACGGTGCCGCCGCCGTTGTACAGGTATCCGCCACGGGCGGACCCGGTGACGGTGATGTTGCCGAGCTCGTGCAGGGTGCCCGAGTAGATCTCGATGTTGTGCGACGGCATGTTCGTCAGCGAGTCGTTGCCGAACGTTGTCGCGTGGACCGTCAGTTCGCCGCTGGCCGACATCTGGATGTTCGGGTACGTGTTGTCCGTGGCCTGGCTGTTGGAGTGGACCATGCAGCCGACGACGGTGACCCCGGTGACCGTGTCGCCCACGTAGATGCCGTGCTTCTGGTTGCGGTCGACGCCGCAGTTGACCACGGACACCATCTGCACGCCGCTGTTGATGTTGATGCCGGTACCGGTCGAGGACCAGATGTCACAGTTCGCCAGGTGGGCGACCCAGCCGACGCCGCCGATGTTGACGCCGTCGTTCCCGGACAGGCCGATCAGGCATGCGTCCAGGCCGGTGTCGGAGCCGTTCAGGCTGACGCCGTTGTGCGTCGACTGCACGATCCACGTGCGCTGCACCTTCACGGCCTGGCGGCCGGAGCCGATCTGGATCCCGTCAAAGGCTGCGCCGGTGAGGTAGCAGTCCACGATGTGCCAGGCAGTGTCCTGGCTGGTGGCAGTGTCGAGGTGGATCAGGTCGCCACTGGAGTTGTTGGCCTTGTTGCCGTCCAGGCCCAGGTTGCGGATCTGGACGTTGGCGATACCCGCGGCACCGTGGATCAGGTGGTCGTTGAGGCCATTCTTGGCCTTGAGAACGCTGGCCTGCCCCGGCGGAGTCGGGTACGTGTAGTTGGACTGCTCGGAGCCCATCAGTACCGTGCCGATGCGCGGCTCCAGGCGTCCCGTCAGGTACGTGCCCGGCGGGAAGTACACCGGCGGCCCGGCCGCGTTGATGGCGGCCTGAATAGCCGCAGTGTCATCCGTGACCCCGTCCCCGGCAGCCCCGTAGTCCTGCGGCGTGATGAAACCGGCAAGAAACGACACGTCAGCTCACCCCCGTCAGCAGGCCGTTGGAATAGGACAATGTCCGCGACGAAGAGACGTAACTGCCGTCCTGCGCGACCGTGTATTCAGTGACCTGCGAAATACGGTTCGACGTGTCGTAGGCGAAAGTAGTGATGCGGGCCCCGCTGTCATCGGAGATCGATTGCAGGAGTGTGCCGCCCGACTGGTCGAACACCTGGTACATCAGCCCGTACGGCACACCCGTCCACGTCGCCCCGTCCGGTGACGTGGCCGCGCCCGTCCCGGCGTTGGAGTGCTGCCACACGTAGTAGTGGCTGGCGGAGCCGACGAGCGCCGTCACCACGTGGTACGGGGTGCTCGGCGTGAGCCCAGAGGCGGCCAGCGGCACCACCGCCCAGAACGGCGCCGCATAGACGTAGTTGCCGCCCAGGGCCGTGGACGCCAGTGCGGGCCCCGCGGGGAGTCCGGCCGCGTCCGCGTACAGGCTCACCTGCAGCGGCGGGATCAGGTTCAGGGTCGGCGAGCCGCCCACCGCTGCGACCTGGAGCTGCAGGCTGCCGATCGTGGTCTGCGACGCCCCGGTGGTGATCCTCTGCGTGAGCCACTGGGCGCGGGTGTCCGAGTACACCCCGGTGCCGGTGGTCTGCGACGACACCGCCGCGCCGCCCGAGTACACGAACGTCGAGGTGTGCGCGGCCAGGAACTGGTTCACCTGCCCGGCCCGCGAGGACTGCCCCGCGGTGGCCGCAACATAGCTGGGGACAGCGGACACGGATCACATCCCCGCGAGCGAGAAGGACGCCTGCAGCAGGCAGGTGTCGGTCGTCGGCACGGTCACCGCGGGCGACACCGCCCAGTGGTCCAGCAGCACCCCGGCAACGGCCGGACTGCCCGCGGTTGCGGAGCCGTTCGCGAACACCCCGGCCTCGCTGATGACCCAGGTGGTGGCGGGCTGCGGGAAGTAGAACAGCCAGGTGGCCTGCGCGGTCAGCGATGGGGTGGCCGGACTCGACGCGCCCGCCCCGACCGTTTGGCGCCCCAGCTCCGAGGTGAGCGCTGTATCGGCTGCGGTCGGCGTCGTCGTGCCGTTGCCAACCGCTCCCCATAGTGGCGTGAGGTACGTCGGCGAGGTCACCCCGAGGGCTGTGGCCTGGTCCTGGATGCCGGACCACACCAGCGCCGCCATGATCACCGACAGGCCCGCAGTGCACATCGTGTTGTCGCCCTCGCGCCGGTCCCGGACCGTCCCGTCCGGCCGGAACACCGTCAGCGACAGGCGTCCGTTGATGCCCAGCGACACCGGTGCGGGCCTGATCAGCTCCATACCGAGCACCCCCACGTCGACTGGTCCCAGCCCGGCGGGGCGGAGTGCGTCACCACCGCCGAGTCGGCGAGGGTGCCCTGTTCGGCGGTCTCCACGAAGTCCCCGAAGCCGTTGACCAGGTCCCCGGTCTGCTGCGACGACTGCTGGTTGAGGGTCCCCAGGACGTCGACGAGGGTCATCGCACGGTTCACGCCGGGCACGGGCCACCGCCTCCCGTCACAGTCGAATGGCGGTGATCTGCGCCTGGCGGTAGCCGCCCTGGCCGAACGTCACGGAGTTGGCGACGATGATGAACGTGCCGTTGATCCCCGGGATGCGGGAGTTCCTGGAGTCCGGCACGAACCGGTTGACGACCGTGCACGTCTGGCCGGCCCGCGCCCACCCCAGCCACTCCGGGGTGGTGGTGAACGTGGCGCGCTCGGCCGCGAACGCGTACTCGGTTCGCTGGCGCATCGCCCGGGCCAGGGCCATCGGCGGCGTCGTCAGGCTGGTGTCGTTGATGTACTCGCTGAACGCGCCACCGTTCGGGCCCGCGTAGGCGACCTGGGAGGGATGGTCGTTGGCGACCGCGACGATCGGAACCTGGTAGTCGTACCAGATCCGCAGGATGACCCCCGGGGACGGCTCGTCGGCCGCACCCAGGAACCAGCCGCCGAAGGCATTCTGGGTGATGTACCAGGCCGTTCCGGCCGGGATGGCACTGCCCGCGTTGACGATCGTAACCGACGTCTGCACGCCGTTGACCTTCAGGATCGGGCTGCCCGTCACCGTGTACCGCAGTGCCCACGAGGTCTGCGACCCGTTGCCCACGAACACATCCGTTGCGGCCGTCGTCAGCACCGAGCCGTGCGTGATGGTCTGGTTCGCGCCCTGGATCAGGATCCGGTTGCGGATCGACGCGCCGTCCCACTCGTACGTCGACTGCGCGGTGCCGTCGAAGTGCGCCTCGGTCAGCGACCCGGCCCCGGCCGCGGTCGGACTGGTGGTGAACGTGACCCCGGAGGCCAGGGCGGTGGTCGAGTCGTAGAAGTGCAGCTTGCGGTTCTCGTCCACGTACCAGCCGTAGGGGGTGACCTGCGACGCGAGTTGTGCCAGCCTCCGCCACGCCTCGCTGAGGGTGACGTAGTTGAGGACGAACGACGCCAGCTGGGGTCCTGGGGCGACGAAGCCGCCGTTGCGGACCGTCGCCGCCGAGATGCCGCAGTTCGCCTGCGCGGTCAGCTCGACCACGATCTGGTCGACGGTCTGGCCGATGAACACTCCGTGGACCACGGCGTTGTCCGCGTAGAACGTGTAGTCGACGCAGGACAGGTCCCACTCGTTGAGGTTCGTGCCCTGCACGCTCAGCGCCGGATTGGTGACCACCCCGGCGAACAGAGTCTGTCCTGCGGTGTTGTCGACCAGCTTCACCTGCGACATTTCCAGCACGTAGAACGTGCTGGCCGTACCCAGATACTCGTCGACCAGGGGGATCACGGCCGTGTCGCCCTGGCGGCCGAAGTTCTGGTTGATCGTCATCGACTGTGCGGCGCCGGCCCGGGCCAGTTTGCTCGTGTAGTTGGTGGGGCTTCCGCCGGGCGGGGTGAGGGTGAGGGTGAGGTTGGGGGGAGCGACCATCCGTCACCCCCCGTCTGGTCACAGATGGAGCACGACGGGCCGCTATGCGAGACGCCGGGCGGGTGCCCGGCGCGATACTGCGCGGATGACGACACCACCTGCAGTCGCACCGCCCCGCATCCCCATTGGCACGGGCATCAAGTACAAGGATGGCAACCTGGTCATGGGCCAGCTCTGGCAGAAGTGGCGCACGCCCATGGCGCACGCCACGCTGCAGAGCGTCGGGACCCCCGGCAAGCGCCTCACTATCGTGATCTCCACGCCCTCGGGGGAGACGCGCCGCCACCCCGTCCGCAAGGAGCACGCAGATCGCGCCACTGCCTGGGTGGTGGCGTTCAACGCCTGGCGGGAGGCCATCGGGCAGGCGTGACCGGCGGCCGGTTCAGCCCCGACTCCGGTAGCCGCCCTGGGGCAGCATCTTGGTGGCCAGGGAGCGGCCGATGTCGTTGATGAGCCTGTCCATGTCGGCCTTCGAGCTGAAGTGCGCGCCCTCGAAGTGGTTGTGGACCACCAGGGTCCCGCCCCCGCCGCCCGCGCCACCGCCGTAGGAGAGGCCGGCGCCTGCGCCCGCGAGGGACAGGCTGCCCGTCAGGGCCGTCTGCGCGGAACCGGGCAGTGCCCCGGACAGGTTCCGCACCGCGGCGTGGGCAAGGTGGGCATGGTCGTTGACGCCCTTGGCGATGCCCTCGGGGATGGCCATGCCCACGCCGTCCGCGAAGACCTTGCTGGGGCTGTTGATGCCCAGGGCGCTCATGGCGGACTTGAGGGCGTTCTTGGCCAGGTCGCCGACGGAGTTGAAGAGCCAGCTCGCCGCACCCTCGATTCCGCTGACGATGCCGTTGACGATGTCGGAGCCGATGGACAGGAACTTGGAGCCGATGTTGCTGACGGCGTTCCAGGCGGACTGCAGTCCCGAGCCGATCGCGGAGCCGATGTTCCCGACGACGCTGACCACGGCGTGCCAGGCCCCGGTGATCGGGTTGATGATCGCGGCCTTGATGCCGTTCCAGACCGCTGAGGCGGTGGCCTGGATGCCGCGCCAGATGGCGGCCAGGAACGATTCGATGGCGTGGATGATCGGCTGGATTGCCGACCAGGTTGCCTGGATCGGCTGAATGATCGTGACCTTGATGGCGTTCCAGGCGAGGCGCGCTCCGGCCTCGATGACATGCCAGGTGGCGACGAAGAATCCGGCGACGGCGCCCCAGACTGCCTTCGCCGTGCCGATGATCTGCGTGTGGAAGTGGTTCCAGATCCCGATGACCGCCGCGACAGCCGGAAGGAAGATCATCAGGAGGAGTGGCCACCACTTGGCGAAGAACCCGGAGATCGCGTTCCACACCGTCGTCGTCACCGAAGCGACCGCGTTCCAGGCCGCCTCCAGGGCGTGCCAGACTGCCTCCGCCGCACCCACGACCGCACCCCACGCAGCCGCCAGTGCGTGCCCGACCGCCACGGCGGCGGCAGCGATCGCCCGCCACGCCGCCTCCAGGGCATGCCACATGGCGAAGAACGCGATCCGGACGGCGTCCGCGACGGCGTTGACTACGTCCCGGAAGACCTTGAAGTGGAAGTAGGCGTAGACCACGCCGGCCACGACGGCGGCGATCGCGATCACGATGAGCTCCGCCGGAGAGAGGATCGCAGCCTCGGCCCCGGCAAAGATCAGCGCAAGGGCGTTCATGACCCCCTGGACGATCTCCCAGGCCTTCATGGCCAGGACCACGGCGCCGATCGCACCAGCCACGGCAAGCAGTAGGCCGACGATCTTCTGGTTGTGTGCGATCCACGTCGCCATCGGCACCACGACCTTGGCGATCGCACCGGCTATCGCGGACACCGGCGGCAGCAGGACCGTGCCGAGCGAGATCCCGGCCGCCTCGATGCTGGCCTTGGCGACGTCGAGTTTCTGGTTGAACGTGCCCTGGATCGCAGCCCAGTTGTCGACGCCCTTGCCGCCCTTGGTGGCGGACTCCTCGATGGCCTTGGCACCGTTCTTGAAGGTGTCCATCCGGCCACCGGTGATCATCAGCGCGGTGTTGAGGCCCGTCGACCCGCCCATGAGCTTGGACAGGGCCGCAGTCATGGCCTGCGCCTGCGGGGAGCCCGACTTCAGGAGGTCGTTGAACGAGCTCGACTTCTTGACCAGCGCCTCGAACTGCTGCGCCAGCGCCTTCTGCGGCAGGCTCAGCCCGGAGAGGTCCTTGTTGTACTGCTTGGCTGTGATCGTTCCGGCCTGCAGGGCCTTGGCCGTGCCCTGAATGCTCGGCGACAGCTGGCCCATCATGACGTTCAGGTCCGCGGCGGCGACCTTCGAGTCCTTCAGGCTGCTGATGAAGACCTGGCCGCCCTTGGTGTGCGCGGCCAGCGCATTGGTGACCGTCTCCAGAGTGGCGACCAGGCCCTTGCTGCCCAGCTCCTGGGTCACGCCGTTGACGCTCAGCCCGAGCGCCTGCATCTCGGACCTGGCCGGCCCCAGCGGATTGGTGAGGTCGCGGATCGTGAACGCGAGATCCTGGGTGGCCTGCTGCGCGGACATGTTCTGCGCGGTCATGGTCGCGAGTGCGCCGCCGACCTCGGAGAACTTGATGTGAACGGCAGCCGCGAGCGGGGCGACGTTGCCGAGTGACGCAGCGAGGTCCTGCATCTTCATGTCACCCTGGCCGACCGTGGTGATCATTTCGTTCATCATCACGTTGGCCTTGTCACCGGACATGCCGTAGGCGTTCATCGTTCCCGTGAGCGCCTTCGACACCGTGTCCAGGTCAGCGCCGCCGACCTTCGCACCCTCGGCCGCGACCCGCATCACATCCAGGCCGCCGTTCGCGGCATGGAACCCCGCCGACTCGACGTGGTACATCCCGGCGGCCATCTGGCTGGTGGTCGTGCCCGTGTCGGCGGCGATCTGCAGCATCCCGGCCCGAATCTTCGCCAGCCCCGACTGCGACTCACCCGCGTCGGTGACCAGGTGCTCGGTCATCGACTCGAAGTTCCCCGCCGCCTTGATCGCGAGGACGCCGACGGCGGCCACCGCGAGGCCGGCCATGCCCATGCCCTTGGACATGAGGCTGCCGCCCGCCGCGGCACGTTCTGCCGATGCGCCGGCGCGGGTGGTCGAGGCCGCAGCTGCATCCGTGGCGGCGGCGGACTCGCCCGACGCCGCAGCGGTCGCGCGCTGCACACTCGCCTGGTGCTCCTGGGCGGCACCGGCTTCCTTCGCCGCGAGCGCGGACTGCTTCTGCGCATCCGTCAGTGCCCTCGACGCGGCAACGAGACGCTCGGTCGCAGCCGTGTCGCCGTCCTCCGCAGCCGCCGCCTGCGACTGGGCCTCCAGAAGGGCCCGCTCGGCGGTGGCCTGCTGCTCGGCGGTCGACGCCACCCGGGACTGGGCGGCGCTCAGCTTCGCGTCGGCCAGCTCCATCGCGTTGGCGCCCGACGCGGTCTGCAGTAGCGACGCGTCGATCTTCTCCCCGGCCACCCCGGCGACCTCAGCCGCCCGGGCCGCAGTGCTCGCGAACTTGTCGAACGACGCGTCGATGCGCTCGGCGGTCCGCGTGGCCCTGTCGACGATCTCGATGACGGCCAGGACGGAGAAACCCTCAACGCTGCCCACTGTTCGCCCGCCTCTGCTGTTCTTGTTCCTGGCTGGTGATCAGCTGCAGGTAGACGAGGTAGTCCTCAAGCTCACGGGCAGGCAGCGCTTCGATGTCAGCCTTCGTCATCCCCAGGCGCTGCCAGAACTGCTGCCTCGTCCAGAACGTCGACAGACTCGGCGGCCCCGGTGCCCCCATCCGGATCGCCGCCGACGCCTCCAGCAGGAAACTGACGCGACTCCGCCTTGGTCCTCGCACCGTTCGACTCGTCGATGAGCTCCCACAGCTGGTCGAAGACCACGCCGGGCAGGCGCTTGACGGACTGCAGGTTCAGCGGCCAGATCGGGCCGTCGTCCTCGTCGGCGAGGTTCCAGTCGGCGATGCTGGCCAGGAGCAGCGTCTGCCGGTACTTGACTGTGTCGGGCTTGACCTCGCGGCCTTTCTCGTTGATGACGACGTTCGCCAGCGCGCGCTCGCCGGCTTCCTGCTGTCCGTGGGAGAGGTGCTGGCGGATGTCGATCCAGTACTTGCCTTCGGGGTCGCCGACCTCGACGCGGGTGATGCCGGAGTAGGCGGAGAGGAATCCGGGCATGGGGTCCTGCTTTCGTGCTGAGGGTGGGCATGAAAAAGCCCCGGGCCGTCTGGCTCCAGGGCGTGCGGTCGGCGGTGTGTCAGTACGGGAGGTACGCCGAGTTGGAGACCGTGGCCTGCACGGTGTACTGGCTGGCGCCGGTCAGCGGGCGCGAGGCCTCGTAGGTCAGGGCAGACATGACCACGTCCTCGGCCTTCACCGTCGACCCGTACTTGGCGACGGCGATCTGCGGCATTGTGATCACGATCGTGCCCGCGCTGGCCGGGTGCGCCAGGGTGAACGTCATTGCGCCCAGGGTCTGGTTGTGGGCGCGGTTGAAGTCGCCGTACGTGGCGTCGTCGAGCGAGGACCAGACGACGTCGACGGCGCCGGAGACGTGCAGGTTCACCGGGGTCAGGAAGCTCGGCCCGTGGTTCCCGCTGTAGGTGTAGGTCTCCTTGACGCCGTTCTCGATCACGATCCCGACGTTGCTCACGTCGGCCCGGGCGCCGCTGTAGAAGTTGATCGTGGCCTCGGAGAACACGAACGGCATCTCGTTGGCGACCGACACCGCGCTGGGGTTGTCGAGGATCGCGACGGACTGGCCCATCAGGTCCGCGGTCATCTCCACTGCGGTGTTCCCGACCGGGGCCTTGAGGTCGAACTTGTTGACGCGGCATCCGGCGAACTGCAGCGACTGGTAACCGCCCATGTTCTTCTCTACCGTCAGCGACGGCAGGAGGTTCTGCTGCTGGATGGTGTGCAGGAACGGCGCGGTCACGATCTTCACGGCGGCGCCGGTGAGGTGGTTGTACGTCAGCGCGACGTCCACGGTGAGGGTGTTCGTCGCCACGTTGGTGACCTTGCGGACCTCCGCGGTGGTCGTGGGCCCGGTGCCGTTGACGTCGATCTGCACGATCGAGCCGATGGCGTAGCCGGCCGCGGACGTCACTACGACGGTCGTGGTGCCCGCAGTCAGGCCGCCGTTGAGGGTGGTCGGCGACGTCGACCCGGTGCCGGTGATCCCGGCCCCGGCGATGTTGTCCGCGCCGATGCTCGCCACCAGCAGCGCCATGGCATTGGACGGGAAGATCGGACCCGTGAGCGATCCGGCGTACTTGGCCTCGCCCTGCAGGTTGTAGACCTGCTTGTCGCGCAGGTTCTGCATCAGAACCGGCGAGAACCAGCCCGGGTCTTCCTCGGCGGTGTTGTCCGTCATCGGGAGGTAGGTGGTGGGCGTCAGGGGCACACCGAAGGTGGCCTCCTTTGCCAGTCCGGTCGCGGACAGGGAACCGGGGCGCTCGATGATGTTCGGGTACGGCATGGCCGGGACCTCCTACTGGGCTGCGGTCGGGTCCGGCACCGGGCCGGCAGGAGTGGCGCTGTCGCCAGCGGGGTCAGGCGCCGCGGCCTGTACGGCATCGGTCCTGGCGGCGCGCTTGGCTTTCGCCGGGCGCTCGGGTGCGGCGGCCTCGATGTCGGCGCGGCGCGTGAACGCCTCGGCGCCCTCGTCGGGGACCTCGAACTCGTCGCCGGGGGCGACCTCAAGGCCGATGGACGTGAAAAGGACCGGCCCGGGGCCGGTGTAGCGGAGCAGCACGGATTAGCCCCTCAGGCTGGCGGAGACGATCTGGGAGAACCGCTGCTGGATCAGCGGCAGCAGCGGCTTGATGGCCCTGGTCGGGAACGGGTTCGCGCGCGTACCGGGGTGTTGGACCAGGCGGGCGAAACGCGTCTGGCCGCCGTGCTGGAACCGCAGCGCGCGGGCCGTGCGCGGCCGGATGATGTGCGCCGCGGTGCCCTCAAGGACGTACCGCGTGTACGGGGTGTCGGCGGTGAACACCAGCTGCGCACTGCCCGTGCCGATGTGGCGCTCGAAGCGGACCGAGTCCCGCAACCGTCCGCCCTTGACCGGTGCCACCGGGGCTTCGCGCCTCAGCGCGTCGTGGACGGCGGGACCCACTACGGCCGCCCAGCGGGACGCCTCGGCGGGGAAGTTGAAGCGCCGCAGCGGCGAGCGGTCCGCGCCGGAGACGGTCACACGGATGCTCACCCTTGGACCTTTTCCTGTACGTCCAGGCCCAGGCGGCAGGTGTAATACAGCAGCCGCAGATCCGACGGGCTGCGCTCCGGCGGGTACTCCAATTCGAAGTTCTCGCCCAGCGACAGAATCTGTGTCGCACCCGGCGGCGCGTTGGCCGCGTCGACCGGCTGGCCCTGACCGTCGATCATCAGCGGGATCGTTGTCGCCCACGTCGCCGCCATCACCGCATCGACCAGCGCCGGGAACTGCTCGTCGATGCCGGCACTGTCGGGCGTCGTCAGATACGACAGGTACACGTCGATGGTCCAGTTGAGGTTCTTGAACCCCTGCCGGCGCGGCGCCGTCTGCCGGTCCCCTCGCAGCCGGCCACCCCACACGTAGGCGCGGGGCCCGTTCAGGTCCTCGATCATCGGTGGGGTGATGAACGCCGTGAGCGGCGCGGTCGAACCCGGGATCGCGAGGCCCTGGATGATGCCCAGGGTGAGCTTCTGGACACTGTTGAGCGGCATGGGCCCCTCCTCTCTGCAAGATCGAGGAAGGGCGCGGACGGTCGGGGCTACCAGGCCTTGGGGGCGTTGACGGTGCGGACCTTCGTGCCGCCGCGACGTCCGACGCGATGGTTCGCGACTGCTGCCCGCTTCTTTGCCGCGGCAACGCGCTTTGCTGTCCCGGCGGTGGTGGTTCTGCGTTTCGTGGTCATCACTGCCTCCTCATGAACGGCTCCAGCAGCCACTCGTAGGACGTCTGCACATCGGCGACACCGTGGCCGCCCTCAGTGAGCGACCCGGCGATGTTCTGCACCGAGATGCTCGTGAACCCCGCCTCCAGCGCCTGCGACGCTGCGGCCAGCGCGGAGGCCCAAATGACGTTCGCGGGCAGCGCCGATACGCACACCCCGACTGCATGGGGGTTCGCCAGCGCCGACGACAGGGTGATCGTTCCGGGTCCGGCCTGCGCCGTGCCGACGCCGTTCGGGAGATTCATCGGGGTTGTCGCCGACACTGACAGCACGCTGACGGTCTCCGTCTGAGCGCCGTCGTAGGCGAACCCGGAGGCGCCCGCCCAGCCCGTCACGTCGTCGACGTGCAGGACCGTGTCACCGGAGTTCGCCGCAGCCGTCAGGGACGTGTGGGGCCAGCCGTTGGTGTAGGAGACGAGGATTCGGGTGGAGTTCCGGCCGCAGGACAGCGGCGGAATGTAGCCCGGCGCCACAATGATCGACGCCCCGCCGTCCGGGCCCGTCGCCGACGCCGCGTCCGTGTACAGGTTGATCAGGGGATGCTCAGGCTCGTACATGCCGGACGGGACGGGCGTCCATGTCCGGGGGAACGAGCGGTTCGGGCTGGTTTGGATCGCCAGGACCTGAGTCACCGGCCAGCGGGACATCACCAGGAGCCCGTTGAAGGTTCCCGGCTGAACGCCCACGCGCCGGGAGCCGGGCCCGGTCAGCTCCTGATTGTCGACGGTCGCCCGCAACACCTGGTTGCAGTACGTGTCGACGATGCTCGTGGCCCGCCAGCAGATGTTCGTCAGCTCCGCCAACTGGGCAGCGCCGTCCGCACCCGGTTTCGGAATGATCTGCCAGGACACGCCCGTAGGCGAATTGGAGACCATGCCGGGAGTGATGTACGGAGTGCCTACAGCCACAGCCGCTCACCCCCAACCGTGTTCGAGACAACTGGTGACAGGCCGGAGCGGCATGGATCAGGCGACGCGCTCGGTCCAGCCGCCGAGCAGCTGGATCGAGTTCCCGGATGCGCCTGGGGTGATGTCCAGCACCCATGCCTTTGTCGAGGTCAGCGACACCGTCACCGCCGATGTTGCCGCCGCCATGTACAGCGACGCCGCACCAGCCGCGGCCGAGTTGATCGAGATCTCCGTCAGGCACTCGACGGTCGTCGGCGTCAGAAAGTTGATCAAGGTCTCGTGCTTCCACTGGGCCGCCGTCAGCGAGGTGCCCAGCACGATGCTGGCCGTCGCCAGCAGTGACGTGCCCGCAACGCCGCCCAGCCGCGACGTGAACACGGTGTTGCCCGGCGAGCCGGTCGAGGAGAACACACCCCAGCCGACCATCTTGTACACCGCGCCCGCGATCGCGTCGTTCGCCGGAAGCGACATCGACTGCAGCACTGTCTCAGCGGTGGTGCCGGTGATCGCCGCGCCCGCGGCGGTCTGCCCGCCCTGCGAGCCGACGATCGTGTTCACGAGGCCCTGCGGGTTGATGTAGGTCATTACGCCGCCGGTCGCGTACAGCTCGGCGCCACCGACGGGAGTCGCGGGCTGGGCGGCCTGGTTGGACAGGGTCAGCGGGCCCTGCATGGTGAAGCCGCCGGATTCGGCTGCGGCGGGGCCATTGGAACCGCCGGTGACGATCGCACTGGGCATGGGATACCTCCAAGAGACTGGTGCGGCGTACCGCGCGGGTCAGAACGGTGAGACAGCCGACTGCTACTCGGCCTTGGCGGTGCGCCGGCTCGCCGCGGTCTTACGCGGAGTACGAGCCGTCTTCTCGGCGGGCGGCTCGTCTGCGGCAGCCTCCGCGCCGTCGTCGGCGGGGGTGGTCGCGTCCTCGGCGGGAGCTTCCTGCTTGGCGACGCTCGCAACCCCGGCCGACTGGGCGGCGCGCATGAGCTGCTCGACCACGCCCAGCAGCGTCGCCGGATCCTTGCGGCGCTCCATCTCCTCGCCGATGAGGCGGTGCTGGCGCTCGATGTCGGTCTCCCAGCCCGGTCGGCCGCCGGGGTGGAAGTGGTGCATCTGGTCGGACAGGTCGTCCGGGAAGTCGAAGCCGCCCTGTTCGTCGGCCTCGTAGACGATGCCGGTGGCTGGGTCGGTGAGCGCGATCGCGCCCGTGCGCGTGTACAGGCGCATGCGTGGCTCCTTGGAAAGGGTGAGGGTGGGTGGTGCCGAGTGCGGCCCCCGCAGGGGGCGGGCTCCTCGCGGGGGCTGCAACGGGGGCGCGATTGATCACGGGCCCCAGGGGTGAATCCGCAGGTCAGATCAGGCGCAGTTCGCCAAAACTGCCATGGCAACGGGGGCCCTGTTGACCAGTGCGGAGACGGTCCGGATCTCGAATTCTTTCCTCGGGCCACCACCAGCGGTGTTCGCGACGCGGCTGATGCCGTAGTCGAACTGGGCGGTGTCGCGCAGGGTGCGGCACTCCAGCACGCTGGAGATGTTGGCCTGCGGGAACGGAACCCTGTCGGTCCTCGCGACGATCGTGCCCGGGGGCAGGGAGACATGGACCTCGATCGGAACGGTCACGCCCCCCGCCGGGGCGTTGACGATCTCGCCGACCCGGCCACCGGCCGTGGTCGAGATACGGCCCGAGGCGTCGGTGGTGAGGTACGTGGTCGCGGAGTTCGACCCGAGGACGAGGTTCGCGATCTCCTGCGCCTGCTGGGCGTTCATCATCAGCGCGGTGGGGCTGCACTTGACGGCGTTCCACAGGGGCAGGAACACGTCGTTCTCGATCTCGTTGACGGTGCCGCCGGTCAGGGTCAGCGCGGCTCCGTCGAGGGAGTTGAAGATCGACGGGTTGGCTGTGCCGGTGCCGGGGGTGCCCCACTGGCCGGAGCCGTTGTAGTCGCCCGCCAGGGAGGCGAGGAACCCGTCGTAGTCGTTGGCGTTGGCCGACCCGTTGTCCGCCGCGGTGTTGATGGTCGGGACCGTGCTGGCGGTGCCCTTCCACGACGTGGACAGGTCCGGAACGCCGTTGCCCGTCGGCAGCGCCTGGTTCGAGGAAATGGTCTTGGTGACCGTCACCGTGTTGGTGGTGGTGGTCGTGTAGTAGTACCAGGTCGACCCGTTCGCCGAGTAGAACCAGTCGTACGCCACGGCCCCGCGCACGGCGGCGACGGTCGCGGTGACGGAGTTCGTGGACCCGGAGCCGAACGTGGACACCAGGCTGCTGGTGCCCTGGGAGTTCCCCGAGCCGTAGTAGTAGCCGGAGCCGGTGCGGGCGGCGACGCCGACGTACAGGCTGACCGCACCGATGGTTCCGCCGGTGGCGTGCTGGGTGACGACCGGGGCGGCCGGGGCGGCGAGCGCGAAGCTCTGGGCGCCCATCAGCTTGCGGTCCTCGCCGATCAGCAGCTGGTTGAGGGTCTGGAACGTGGAGATGGCGTACGGGTCGCCGTAGCCCTTGGCGAGGTCGTAGGCGTCCTGGGTGACCAGGCCGGCGTAGCCGATGGGCTTGTAGCGGGCCTGGAAGTCCTGCTCCAGGAACTGGACCTCGTTGGCGGCGTAGTCGAAGCCCATGGAGGGATCCGGCTGCGAGTTGGTGAGGTTCATGATCGCGCGCCACACGGCGTACGGGTTGCCGTCCGGGCTCATCTTGCGGGCGACGATGTCGCGGAACGGGGTGACGACGGGGATCAGCGAGACGAGCTCGGAGAGGTCGTAGCTGTAGATCCCGGTGGATTCCAGGATCCCGCTGGTCTGGGCCTTCATGATGGCGCCGAGGGTCTCCTCGGTCATGTCTGCGAGCGGTGCGCTCAAGGGATGCCTCCTGGGCATGCGAAAGCCCCCGGGCGCGGTGCGCTCTCGGGGGCTGGGGTGGGGATGCTGGTGGGGCGCCTACTGGCGGGCGCCGCCCTGGTGGATCGCCTGGAGCGCGGCGATGGCGTCGGCCTGCATGTCCTGGGCGATGCGGTTCTGCTCGGTCGCATTGGCGGCCTTGTACAGGCGGCCCTTCTGCTCCCGGGCCTTGACCACGTCGACCTGGGCGCCTGCGCCTCGGTCCATGCCGCGCAGGTCGCGCGGCGGGACGGCTCCGTTGGTGAAGACACGCGGTTCGGCGGGCTGCTCCTCCAGCGCCCCGATGCGGCCCTTCAGCTCCTTCACGAGGTCCGCCAGCTCCAGGACCGCGTCCGCCTGCTTGGCGAGGACGGTGTTCTGGCTGGCGCTGTGCTCGGTGAAGGCGCTCTCGACCGCAGCCAGGAGGCTGCTCTTGAACACGTCCGTGAGAGTGGTGTCGGGGATGGACTTGGTGACTGCCTCGTCGTCCGTGGGGACGGCGTCGGCGGGGGTGCCGGCCTCGGCCGCAGGGGCGGGGGTGAGGTCGGTGGTCTCGGGGGTAGCCGGGGCGTCGGTGTCGGCGCCGTCCGTGTCGCTGCCGGTGTCGGAGCTGTCGTCGTCGGCGGATGCCCCGGAGACCATGGTGATCTTCTCGGGGTCGACGATGCCGACGAGCTTGCCGCTGGCGTTGAACACGGCGACCATCTCCGGCTTGTCGCCGTCGGCCTTCGCCACATCGGTGACGACCTGCCCGGCGACGGGCTTCGGGTCGGCCTGCTGGGCGCCCATGGCGGGCTCCTGGCCGGAGGCCGCAGTGGCGTCGGCGCTGGGGGTGGGCTCGGCCATGTCGGCCTCCTCGTTCGCGGTCTTGGCGACCGGGGCCCCGGCCTCCTCGGTGGTGGGGGCCTGCGGGAGGGACGCGAGAACCTTCTGCAGGGAGTCGACGGCGCCGCGGATCGCGGCCTCGTTGCCCGCGGACAGGACGCGCCCGGCCTTGCGGACGTGGCCGAGGGCCTCGATGGTGTCCAGCGAACTCGGATCCCAGTCGGCGAGGGCCTTGCCGACCATCTGCATGTCGTCGCAGCAGTCGGCCTCGGCCTGCTCGGAGACCGCGAACGGCGCGAGGACGCTGATGGCGTAGTCGAGGGCGCAGCACGCGTCCTGGAGGTCCCAGGCGTTCTCGGCGTCGCCCTCGTCCCCGGCCGCGGCCTCCATCAGTTCACGGTCGGCGAGCATGTCGACGGCGGCCTTGGCCCGCGCCAGGATCGACGTCCACTTGCGGGCGGTCGCGGCGTCGACGGCCTCCCAGGCCGGGGAGCCAGGGTCGGTGTCCATGCCGGGGGCGTCGCCGTCGGGCTCGGCAAGGGCGGTCATCGGGTCCAGGGCGTCGTCGTCCATGCTCGTCTCCTTCGTGACGTCGCCCTTCAGCGAGCCGTCGGCGTTCCAGGTGTCCGGGATCTCGGACTGGGCGCCGAGGGCCTTGGCTCGTGCGATGACGTGGCGTCGGATCGCGTCATGCTCGGCGCCGCCGCGGCCGACCGCGCGCACTGCGCGGTTGAGGTCTTCACGGTCGGCGATCGGGTAGCTCTCGTTGGCCATCGCGGCGCCCGACGCGGCCATGCGCTTGAGGTCGTCGGCGTCGTACTTCGCCTTGAGGACAGCAACCTCGTGGATCATCTTCGCGATCGCGCCCGGGCTGCCGGTCATCGTCACCGTCTCCTCCGGGATTGGCTCAGGATCAGCCTTGGCGAGCAGCTCGCGGACGAAGCCGGGGTCGAGGAGTCCGGCGCTGTCGTCGTGCTTCATGAGGAGGAAGCCGGGGACGCCGTTCGCGGCTTTTCCGACGAGGTCGACGCGGGGGATGTTGGCCTCTGTTGCCTCGGTCCAGTCGTCCTCGTCGAGGAGGTCGGTCATGGGTCACTCCTTCGGTGAGGTCGGCGCCGGGCGACGCCCTGGGGTGAGAAGCCGGTGACCTTGCCGGACTTGACGAGCCGCCAGGCCGTGTCGTCGCAGATCCCGCCGATGAGCCAGTCCCCGGCTTTGATGACCACACCGTTGCCCTGGTCCCAGTCCGGGCCGCGATAGATGTACGACTCGGTGACCTGCATGTGGCCGAGGGTGCCCTCGGCGTGAAACAGCCCGACCTGGGCGCCCCCGGGCAGATAGCTCCAGCAGGCCTTCTCCAGCTCCTCCGCGGTGAAGAAGTCCCGCGCCCCGTCAGCGCCCTTCGCGATGCGCGGATCCTGGCCGGCCTGGTATGCCAAACCGAGGACGAACCTGGCCTCTTCGGCCATGGGCACCCCCTATGCGCTCAGGACGGCACACCGACACCGTGGGTGCGCCGGTACGGATCGGTCCCCCGAGGGGAATGAGGCGCCGAGCTGGATCGGCCCGGCCCCGGCGTTGGCGATACACCGCGGGCACGTTCGGCTGGACGGGTCCAGGGCCCAGCGGACTTGGGTGACGCCGAGCTGCTGGTAGCCGAACAGTGCGGCGAGGCCCGACGAGCGGGTGATCTCCGTGATGGCGACGGCCAGTGCCCGGTCGACGCTGCCCAGGGCACTGCGCAGGGTCCGGCCCAGGGCCAGGGCGGTTGCCCCGGCGATGAGACCCTTGGCCAACTCGCGGGCCAGGTCCCGGCGGCGCGTGTCGGCAATGCCCTGCGCAGTCTCGGGAACCTGGTCGAGGATCGGCGTCAGGCCCTCGTCGGCGCCCTGGTCGGTGATGGTCCGCTGGGCTCGGGCGGTGTCGCCGGGTGTCCAGCCGTTGCGCTCTGCCCGGTCGCCGGTGGCTGCGGCGTGGGCGGAGGTGAGGCCGACGAGATAGCCGTCGGTGTACAGCCCCGGCAAGGTGTCGACGAGCGGGGTGGTGAGGTCCAGGGTCTGGCTTCCGAGCCACGCCTCAGCGGCTGCGGTCAGTTCGCCCTGTTCGGGGCTGCTGGTCTCGTCGAGCTGGTGCTCGGCGAGGAACCGGCCGGCGACGTCCTGGGCTGCCGCGGCGGTGAGGACGCCACCGAGTGCCGCGGCGATCACTGCGGCCCAGTGGTTGGCGGCGTCCTCGTCGGTATCCCAGCCAGGCCACTGGTCGGCAGCCCCCTGGCCAGGGGCTTCACCTTTTCCCGCGCCGACCTTCTCCAGCACCTCGACGCCGAGGGCGGTGAGGACCTGGTCGAGGTCGGCAAGCAGCTCGGGGCGCACGGCCGGGTTCCCGGCCAGTTGCCCGGGGTGCATCCAGGCGATCGCTTCGATGCAGTCGCCGTCCGGGTCGTCCGGGTTGGTGACATCCCGGTCGCCGCGAACCGGCACCATGGCCTCGGAGTCGACCGTCCAGACGATGCCCTGGTAGACGCCGTCCGGACTGACCCATGTGCCGCTCTGGACGCCCGGGGGCGGGATGGACCCGGTCTCCTCCGACCATTCACGCCACGCGCCCATGAGCGGCGACTCGGCCCCTTCGAGGTGACCGCCGGGGAACTCGAAGGTTCCACCTGCGGGGTCCTCGGGGTCGAGGCAGCGCTGCAGCATCAGGACGCGGCCAGTGTCAGCAGCGCGCACTGCGAGGCCAGCGACACTGACCTCACCTGCTGCCTTGCGGACGGCGAGCCGGGCGCTCTGGTTGAGGCGCCGTCCGCGGATCGGGTCGATGGCGCGGAACTCGAAGGGCTCCCACTGGCCGGTGCGGCGCCGCTTCTTGGTGAACGACCGGAACGCGGCCAGCTCGCTCTTGGCCAGCTGCTCCCGGTCCTCCTGGTCGTCGTTCTCGTCGTCGTGCTGCCCCACGAGGTCGTAGGAGGTGATGCCCGTGGCGGTCGTGATCCCCGCCGTGGGGGCGCCGTCCTTCGCAACCTCGGTCGCGGGGGCTTCGGCGACGGGCTGCGGGGGTGGGGCGGTGGGCATCGCGTCGAGGCCGTAGATCTGCTCCGCGAGCGGGACGCCCTTCGCCGGCGGTTCCGGGGTGATGCCTTCCGCGCCGGTGAACACCGAATGTGGCAGCGGCGCGCCGGGTTCGGGGGCGCCGGTCTGGGTGTCGATCTCTCCCGCCACCGAGTACAGCGACGACAGTGGCACTGGGCCGGCGTGGGAGGTGAAGATGAATCGGGGCACCGGCTGGCCGTTCGGCTCCTGGAGGCCGTAGCGGCTCTCCCGGATCTCGGACGCGCCGACGACACCGAGTTCGATGTAGATCTTGTCTGCCTGGGCCTGCTGCAGCCGGTCGGCCTGCTCCTCGCCGAGGTCGAAGGCGAAGTCGAGCGGCAGGCCGAGATCGTCCTGGAGGAACGCGGACAGGATCGTCTGGACGTGGCGCAGCAGCGGCAGGTCGCCGACGCGGTGCTGGACGTCGGCCTGCGACTCACCGCTGCTCTTGTTGACGGACTCGGTGAATCCGAGGTCGGCCGGTACGACGTGGAATGCCGCCGCGGTCTTCCGCATCAGGAACAGGCTGAAATGATCCTGGAAGTCTTTCTCGTTGGACCATTCGATCTTGCCGCCGCCGGGCATCCACTTGATCTGGGCCTTGGCGGCCTGGTCGCCCAGCATCCAGGCGTCCCAGTAGGTCTGGAATGCCTCGATCTGGTCGGGGGTCCAGGTCTCGGGTGCGGACGCGAACGCGGAGGGGATGTTGCCCTCGGTGAAGCGCTGCAGGAAGTACGCCTGGAACCTGAGGTCGGTGTTGGCGTTGAGGAGGATCGTCTCCAGCGGCGCCAGCCCGTAGGGGCTGTTGGCGCGCTTGCGGAACGGCTGGTAGATCAGGTCGTCGCGGGTCAGCTGGTCCCACGGCAGGCCGTTGACGTACTGCACGAACGCCGGGGCCGGCGTCTCGGGGCTGTTGCCCCAGTAGTCGAGCAGTGGCGCGATCATGGTGCCGTCTACGACGCGCAGGCCGATGGCGTCACCGCGGCGGTTCCGGAGCCGGTACAGGGTTCCGGCGTCGTAGGCGAGGGTGTCGTACAGGAACGAGCCGAGCCAGGCGCTGAAGGACTGCTGGCCGTCGGGCTTGGCGAGGGCTTTCATGCCGATCTGGATGGCGTCGGCGAGGTCGCCGCCGTTCCCGTCCTTGGCGACCAGGGACCAGTCGAGGGAGCGGATCGAGTCGATGCGGTGCCAGATGCACATCTGGGCGACGTCGTAGGACTCGATCAGGCCGCGCAGGGTGTCGAAGCTGACGCGCTCGTAGGTCCGCGGCCTGGTGGCCACGTTGTAGTTGGTGACGTAGTTCTCGGTGCGCGGGGTGCGCGAGTACCCGTCGTAGGGCCCGAGTGGTGTGCCGGGGCTGAACGGCGACGCCGGGGTCATCTGGGATGCTGCCTGGCCTGCCGCGATGGCTGCGGGCACGTTCGTTCCGTAGGTCTTGACCAGGCGGCGGGGGTCGGGCACCGGGACCCCCTTGTTCAGCGTTGGGCGCGGTAGGCGGCGTTGCGGGCCCGCTGGCGGGCGGCGGCCGGATCCTCTTGCTGCTCGGGGGCAGGCGGCGGCGCGGCAGTCGGTGCCAGGTCGGGAAGTTCCGCGTCAGCTCCGCCTTGCGTCGCGGCCTCGGCCTGACGGCGCATGTAGCTGATCCAGCTCTGGGCGCTGAAGTCGTCGGTCAGCTCGGTCACCGCCCACACGAGAGCGTCGAGCCGGTCGGGGCTGGTGCCGTCCTGTGGCGTCCACGTCGTCATCTGGTCTTCGAGCTTCGGCATCGCACCGACGTGATGGACCCGGTGCTGCTCGTAGAGAGCGGCGACGGGCTCGGCGCGCTGGACCTTGCCCCGGGATGCGCTGATGACCTTGACGGGAACGTTCTTGTCGACCTGGCGGATCGTGGACTCGACCATGGCGCCGCCGTAGTTCACCTCGGCAACGATCCGGTCCGCGGAGAACTCCCGGTAGGCGCCGACGGCCCGGGATGCCCAGCCGTGTGGCGACAGGGAGCAGGAGCGGTCCGCGAGGATGTACAGCTCGCCGTCCACGCCGAGGCCGGCGACGACGATGCCCTGCTCGTCATTGTTGGGCCCGGACCCGCCGGAGGGGTCGACGGCGACGACGATGCGCTGCATCTCCGGCGGGTTGGTGATGCGGTCTTGGTCGAGGCCGGCGATGTTCCACAGGGCGCCTTCGACGTCGTCGAGGAGTTCGCCAAGGAGTTCCTGGCGGCCGATGCGGGTGCCCTCGTAGGTGGCGAGGACCTGCGCCCGGAAGCTGGGGGCGAGGTTGCCGAGGTTGTCGTAGGTCGAGCCGCGGGTGACTGCTGTCGACGGCCGGGCGAGGATGACCCGGGTCAGGGCGTTGGGCTTCGGCGTGGTGGTGACCACGCACCGGGGCGTCTCGCCAAGCCGTAGGCCCAGCATGAGGTTGTTCCAGGCCGTGTCGAGGATGTCGCCCTTGGGGGCGTCGGTCCACGCTGCGGCCTCGTCGGCCCAGGCCCAGTGGTGCTGGGGCCCGCGGAGCTGGGAGGGGACCTCGGCGGAGAACGCTGTGGCGATGGACCCGTTCGGCCAGGTCAGGCGTCGCTTCGTGGGCTCGTAGATGGGCGTGAAGTCTTTGGCCGAGCAGGCGATGATGCCGGACTCGCCTTCGATCATGACGTCGCGGACATCGGCCGGGGTGCGGCCGATCAGCGCCCCGCGGGATCCGGGCATGTCGCGGGCCTGCTCGATGGAGAATTCGGCTGCTGACCGTGTCTTGCCTGCGCCGCGTCCGGCGATGAAGGCCCAGACGAGCCAGTCGTCGCCCGCGGGCGGCAGTTGCTCGGGGCGGGCGATCTTCCGCCATGTCGGGGGCCGGGCGATCTCGAAGTCCCGGGCCGCATATTCGAGCCAGTCGGCGGTGGCGGTCACGAGCCACCTCCCCGGCTAGGCCGAGAGCGCTCGCAGATGCCGCGGGACGACGTCGGAGATCTTGGCTGCCTGCTCGGCGCTCAGGTCGAGATCGTTGAGGATTGCGTTGATCGCCTTGACCACTAGGGCACCCTGGGCTTCCGCCAGCTTCACGCGGCGCTCCTCGATGCCGGCGCGGATGGCTTCGCCGCAGACCTTGATGAGGTGCTTGCGCTCCTCCTGGTAGAGCTTGATCCAGACGTTCGGGCCGGCTTCCTCGGTAGTGCCGCGGTCGTCGCCGCCCTCCTTGCGCCTGGTGATGCCCCAGACGAGGGGGTTCTCGCTGTCGGAGTTGCTGCTGTACTTCTCGATCTCCTGGACGCGTTCACGCAGCCACGCGACATGCCCGGCGGTCCACTGGACTTCTTCGAGGAGGGCATCAGTGGCGGTGGTCTCGATCTTGCGGCCGTAGGTGTTCACGAGGGTCCGCGCCTTCTCCTCCGTGGCTCGGCGCAGCGCGCCGGCCTTGGCCTGCCTGGTGGTCCCGCCGTGGATGCCGCAGACCCGCTGGTTCTTCCTGGCCCAGCACACGCAGCGTTTGCCGACCTTCTCGGGGTCCGGGTTTGTCGGCGAGTAGTGGGCGGTGCAGCGGCGCTCGTCGGGCACGTAGTGCTGGTTGCAGAACTCCCGGTCGGGTGGGATCTGCACTTGGCACTGCTGGCCGATGAGTGAGGGGTCCTTCTTGTACTTGGACCCGTACTTCCCTGCGCACTGGTGGTAGTTCGACCGGTCCACGCGCTTGTGTGCCACGGCTGCGTTGACCTCCGACCGTGTCAGGGTGCGGCTGCGGGCCGGATGGTGAACAGTCCGACGACGAGGGCGGTGGCGTCGGTGAGGCCGGGATCCATCCACAGGGTTGCGGCGTAGGTGGTGTCTGCCTGCAGTGCGCTGGTGGCGGTGGGGCTGAGGACGGCGGTGACGGTGACGGCGCTGGTGTTGATGGTGATGGAGCCCTGGCCGGTGGGGGCGGTGCTGTTGATGACGGCGGAGGGCGTGCCGGTTGAGCGGGCGTCTGGGCGGAGGACGAGTTCGAAGGTCTTGCCGGTGATGTTGGCGGGGAGGCCGTTGGTGGTGGTGAACGTGTAGGCCCACTGGGAGCCGACTGTGCCGTTGGTGGTCCAGGGGAGTGGCAGGGTCACCGGTCGCCTCCCTTTGGGTCAGCCTGTCTGCGTAGCCAGCTGGCGCTTCTCTGTGGCCCGCTGGGCACGACGGCGCAGCACCTTGGCCCGGGAGCCGTGCTGGCCCCGATACAGGTAGCAGGTGCAGCCTTGGCGGCGGTCGACACAGGTCTGGCCGTGGCCGGGGTTGGCCCGACCCATGAGCGGAGCGATCACGGGAACCTCTCAGACGGCGGGCGCTGCGGGCCCGGCGGGCGCAATGTCGGGCGCGGTCTGGGGGACGGGTGCGGGGGTGACGAGCTGGCGGACCGCGGCGATCTCGGCCTTGAGGTCGGCGAGGGCCTCACCGTACAGGGCTTCGGCGTCGGTCCGGGCTTCTCCGGCGAGCTTGGCGGCGTCGGCGGCGATGTCGGCGCGGAGCTGGCTGAGGACGGGTGCGGCGTCGGCGAGGACGGCCTCGACGAGGGAGTGGGCCTTGCCCTCCTCGACGCCGAACAGGTGGACGAGCGCGGCCTTGATGGAGGCGAACGAAAACGACATGCGGGGCTCCAGGGGGTGAGGGTGGGTCAGTGGTTGCGCTTGCGGGCTTTGCGCCAGCCGAGGAGTGCCCCGGTGCTGGTCGCGGCGAGGAAGAGGGCGACGGGTAGCCACCAGGGCCAGTTGTCGTCGTGGACCTGGTAGTACGAGAGCATCCCGATGGCGAGGAGCAGGAACGGCCTGCCGTCGAGGAAGCGGCCGATCTCGGCGGCGATGCGACGGATCCGGTTCACGTCGTGCTCGCTGCCGCGTTGTGTTGGCAGTCTTCGCAGCACAGGCCGTCGTGGTTGCCGTTGGCGTCAGTGGTCCATTCGGCGTCGGGCTCGCTGATGGGGCAGTCCCGGTACGGGAGGCCGCACGAGGTGCACCTGCCGAGGGTGGCGGGCTCGCTCACTCGAAGATCACCTTGTCGGGGATGAACCGAAGCGTGACCTCGGTGAACTCATCGGTCTTGGCGTGCAGTTCGATGCCTGTTCCGCTGAGTAGCAGGCGGCCGTCCTGGTCGAGAACCTTCACCCGATTCAGCACGTTCGGCTGGCCGATGGCCCCGTTCGGCGTGGCGGGGGCGGGCAGTACGACGCACAGTCGCAGCGGCTCCCTGGAGTGGGCGCGGACGAGCTGCTCCCAGTCGACTTCGGCGTTCACGACGTCACGCCAGCGCACCGCTTGCACGGCAGTTGCCGGTGGTGGACGTGGCAGGACTGGTCGCGGGCGGGTTCGTAGCGTGGGGTGAGGCCGACGAAGTTGAAGTAGGCGGCGGCCTGCTTGCGGGCGAAGTGCCGGGACGTCGCGCGGCGAACGGACCTGGGCGCGGACCGGTCGTAGGTGGTGGCGGGCATGGGTTGTCTCCTTCGGGGAACTGCGGGGAACTGGTGCGCGCGGTCGCCGCAGTTCCCCAACCGGGGACCGCGCGCACGCGAAACACCCGGCAGCGCAGGGCGCACCGGGTAGCTGGGGGTTGGCTACTCGTCGTCGGGCACGAACTCGGCGGCGACCCCGTACCGGGGCGTGCAGCTGATGGCGTCGTGTGACCAACGCCCGTTGATCTCGATGGCGTCAGCACCGCAGCGCGAACACGAACCGAAGCGCGGGTGCACGTCCTCGGGGAGCGTGAACGGGGCGTGCAGGGCGCGGGCGGGATGATCGTCGGTCACTCGCCGCCCTCGGAGAGGATGCTGCGGAGCAGGGAGTCCGGCACAGAATCGGTCTCCTCGCGCGTCCAGCCGAACCGCGTCCAGGCTGCGTTGTAGAGCGCGGCCTTCGGGGTGTCGGCCGTCGTGCAAGTGATGTACGGCGCCGTCGGATAGACCGGCATGGTCGGGTACATCGGCGTGTACGGCATTGTCGGAGGCGTGATCGGGGCGGGCGGGGTCCCACCGGGGCCGAGGTCGGCACAGGGCACGATGTCCCACAGGCCGCTGCTCAGCGCAGGCCACGTCTCCAGCACCTTGAGCGTGGCCTTGGCCTGCTCTTCGGTGTCGTAGGGGCCGAAAGCCTGCCGGACGCCGGACCGGTCGGACTCGGACAGGACTACAACGAAGCGGGTGATCATCACGCCTCGCCCTCGTCGTCGACGTCCACGCTGGTGCAGTCGCACGGCCACTCCGCCGCCGACTGCCCCCGGCACTTGCCCGTCGGGCCGTGCTCGGCGGGGAGGTGGCCGCAGGTGCACGGGATGTAGGCGCGGGAGTCGGGCATCAGCGCACCTCCCGGAACCTCGGCGTGAACGCGTCCGCGATGGAGGTGAACGGGCCGGAAGGGCAGCAGGCCGGGCACGGGTCGCCTGCGCCGCAGCCACACGCGCCGTGCTCGCAAGTGTCGTTGAACGCGGCCTCGTGGCAGCACTCGGGGCCCCAGAGCTTGTCCGGGTGGTTCTCGCAGACGAAGCCGGTATCGCGGCAGGCGGGGCAGGCGGGCATGGTCACCGCCTCCGTGGTAGGCGTCGCGCGTCCCGGCAGGGCGGCCGGGACGCGCGACCAACCCGCGACCAGCCACCCTCGAAGCACGGGCGCGGGCGCGGGACCCCGCCGTGGGGGGAAGTCGGCGGGGAGATCAGGCAGGCGGACATGGCGAGACCCCGGAGCGATATCCATCTTCCGGGGCCTCTATGTAATGCCACCTACTGCGCACGCCAGCACGTTTAAGGGTGCAGGTCAGTCTCAGACCGCCCCGTTCTGCCATTGAACGTACCCAGGCACGGAGAGCCCGGGGCCGGATTCGAACCGGCAACTAACGATTGGAGCCTGCACTCGGTCGATCTGGCGATCGGTAGCGATGCTGAACCTGGAGCGAGAACCTGAACTTGGGAACGGCTGCCTCTACCGTTTGGGCTACCGGGGCACGAGAGCCCCGGGGAGGATTCGAACCTCCACTGTGCCGCGTCGTCAGTCTCGGATTCAGTTTCAGCTTTGGCCCTCACGGGCCACCCCGCCGCTCAGACGGGGAGTCTTGGGTTACGCAGCGAACAGGTAGCCGAACACCGTCTCGCCGACGCGCTGGTCGACGACCTCGCTGCCGTTAGCTTCCTCGCGGGCGAACTTCACGGCATGCTGCAGCTTCTCCACCCGCTCCAGCAGGTCGTTGACCCGCTTGGCCGGCAGGGCCCCGGAGAACTTGACCTGCGTCCAGAAGCCGACGGTCACGTCCTCGGTGTACACCTGCACCTGCGCCGGGTGCTGCTGCGTCGCCGGGGTCAGCTCGTGGTTGCGGTACACCTTCTTCGTGCGGTGCGTCTTGACCGCGTCGGTGCGCCACGCGTCGGACGAGTCGTCCAGGGTCCACGACTCCGACGGGTCGAGCACCGGCAGCTTCTTGATGAAGGTGTGGATGTCGACCAGCTGCTTCTCCAGGAACAGGAGGTAGCTGACCGGTGCGCCCTTCACCAGCAGGTGGCCGTCGACCTTGACGTCGGCCTTCGCGGTGCAGTTTGCCCAGTCCTTCGTCGCGGTGACGTCGAACAGTCGGGTGAGCGTGGCCGCGGTGGACGCGATGACGTCCTCGGCGCGGACCTGAACCTTGGTGGACTCGGGCGGCAGCTGCTCGCCCTCTTCGTCCTTGGGCTGATAGGTGCGGGCAATCCCGGACAGTAGCGGGGACTTCTGCACGTTGTGGTGGGCTGCGGTGAGGTCGGCGAAGGCTTTCGCCTTCACGCCCTTCTCGACAGCAATGATCTGGTTGAGCTTGGCCACGCTCTGCTCCTCACATCAAGCTGTAAGGCACATTAGCACCTTGGGTTACAGCTTGCTGGGCCTCGCGGGCCGGGAGCGTGGCCAGACGAAACCGGCCCGCGAGGAGCTCAGGCGGCCACCGGGTAGACGCGGCGCGCCTTCTCGCGGGTCGCACGCTCGGCCTTGACGACGTCGATCGCACGGAAGAGCGGCCGACCCTGGTGATCCCGGGCGGCGATCTGCAGCCGGCCCCGGTAGCGCCAGTTGTGGACTACGTTCGGTTTCACCTCGGCGGCCTCGGCGGCCTCGGCCACGCTCCACAGGGTGGTCTCCAGATCCACAGCAAGGTCGACCACTGTGCACCTCCGTACCGTGCTTGGATATGCGAAAAGGCCCCGCCATCGCCTGATGGGGGGCCTTTCGAAGTCTCACGGGCATGCCTCGCGTGGCCTCATCATCATGCATGAGAGCCGGAAGATCAAGCAGCGATGCCCGCGAACTTCGCCGCGTCGTGGAGGCGCTGGACGTGGACGGCGTACTCGTCGTTGGACATGACGTTCTGGCAGTCCTGGTTGGTGCACTCGACAACGCCGTTCCGTGACCGCATCCACGGATCCCGGCAGCGCGGGCAAGGGGCAACGCGCTGCACGGGCCGCTGCTCGTCCTGCTTGCAGAACACTTCGGCGGAGTGGTGCCAGGAGTAGATCTGCCAGGCCGGGTTGCCGGAGCGTCCGCCGTGGGAGTCGGTGGCGCAGGGGTGTTCGGCGAGGAGCCAGCGCAGATGCCGGATGAGGGTGCCCAGCGCGCGGTTGATGGCGGCGCTGCCGGTGTCGGGGTTCTCGACGGGTTCGTCGAGGTGTTCGCGGACGTCGTTGGCAAGGATGAGGATCCCTTCGCCGAGGCCGTCGGCGAACAGGCGGGCGTGCTGCCCGGGCCAGGGCGGGGCCTGGAGTCCGACGCGGCCGATGGTGCCGACCAGCTTGGCGAGGGTGCCTTCTTCGCCTTCGAGGTAGACCGCGTCGAACAGGGCCGGGAGCTGGTGGAGTTGGGTGTGGGCGCTGGCGTAGCAGGACCAGCAGTGGACGGGCTCGCCGGGGACGGGTTCGAGGTTGTGTTGCCGGCCGAGTTCTTCGGCGCGGCGCCAAGCGGAGTTGCATCGACCTGGGCAGGGGCTGGGCATGGCGAGGGCTCCCGAGAGTCAGGAGTGGCAGGTGATGTCGCCAGTATGCGCCTGCGGCACTGTTGACGTGGCGCGTTGCGTGTGGCGAATCCGCCCGTTTCGGGTGCGCCCGCCGTGACGCGGCGTCACCATGGACGCATGGGGACTCGGTTGACCATTTGGTCTGAGACGCGCGCCGAGGCGGATGCGTGGGCTGCCGTGTTCCGCGCGCTGGGCTTGGATGTCGGGACCCCGGCTCATCTGACCCACCGTGGCGAGTGGATGGTGCGGGCACTCCCGGCCGGTCAGCGCCTGCAGCGGCAGGACGGCCGCGAGTGCACCCAGCCGAAGGAAGCCTCATAGCAGCCGGGCGACGACTGGCGTGCGGGTGCGCGGTCGCGGAACGGGCTCGACGCACCGATCATGGCCAACTCGATGTCCAGCATCCGTCGACCGGCCCAGTACAGGGCATCGATGACCTCAGCGGGCACCTTGGGCTCGTCGGCAGGGGTCGGCTCGGGCGCCCAGGTCTGGTCGTAGCCCTCCCGGTCGGCGTAGGGCAGTGCCAGCGCGGCCCAGATCGCGTCGGTGTCCAGGTTGGTGCCGATCGCCAGGTAGATGTCGCCGTCCTTGTCGAGTGCGTTCACTGCCGCGATGAGCTGCCGTTTGGCGGTGACCTCGGCCAGTATCCGGGCGGAGCCGAAGCGGTCGTGGAACATCCGGCCCCGGTCATCGCAGTAGTCGGTGTGCAGGCACGCGGTCTTGAAGTCGACGGCTGCGGCCTGGTCGGCGTCGAGTTGGGCCAGGAGGAAGGTCACGAGGGGGCTGCTCATGGGGTCCATGGTGCATCCTTGGCGTGGTCCTGGCTCCTTGCCATCGCGCATCCGTCGCCGTAGCAGTGGATGCCGTCGTACTCATCGCACGCCTCCGAGGTACAGCGGCGTCGGGGGACCGCGACGACGGTGACGGGCCCGTAGTTGCCCGCGATCTCCTTCCAGGATTTCTGGCCGTCTCGGTCCATCGCTACCCAGTAGTCGCCGACGTTGCCCCACTTTTCGCCGAGGCACAGCACGATCGTGCCCACCGGCGGCTCGGGGTCGGCGGTCGTGAGGACGTCGCCTACCTTCACTCCGTCCACCCCCAGCCCCTGGCGATCAGCTGCACGGTGGCACAGGGCCACGGCTGAGGGTCGCCGTCGTAGTAGTGGCCCGGGGCGCAGGTCCCGCACGTTGCGACCTCCTCGTAGCAGTCGCAGTTGAGGTCGGCGCACGATTCGTGGATGGGCAAGCTGGCGTAGCGCTGGGGCTGGTGCTCGACGAGAAGGTCCCGCTCGGCAGCCACCCGCAGCAGGGCCGCGTCGGGCATGTTGGCCTCAATGAACCGCTCCCCGGCACGGATTGCCCTCGTGGACAGGTCCACGCTCGACAGGATGAACTCGACGGGATTCTCGGGGTGCATCTGGGCGTCGGGCCGGTTCGCCGCCTGCGCGAGGGCCTCAGCCTTCGTGTGGGCGGCGAGGAGGAACGTCACCGCAGGATGCTCCGTCATGATCCCTCCGGTGCGAGCAGGAGCGTCGGCGTCATCTGCATGTAGACCGCCATGCCTTGGTCGAGTTGGTACATCTCCGCCGGGCAGTCCGGGCAGGTCATCACGAACACGGCGTGGGACGGCCGCCGTTCCAGCCGCCAGCGTCGGCCCGTCCGCTTCCGGACCCAGCGGGCCGGATAGGCGCGGCGCTCCGTTGCAGCGTTCGGGTGGAAGCAGAGATCCGGGCCGCGCGTGGGGGCGAGCAGGGCGTGCAGCAGGGCGCCGGTGCTGGGCGGGTCGATGTCGGTCATGTCGGGCCTTCCAGGTAGCTGAACACGCCGCTGAACTCCGGCCCGCGCGCGATCGTGTGCGTCCCCGGAAATCGGAACGGGACCGTGAGCCACTCCACCCCGCTGGGCTGCTCGGGCTCTGGCTCGGGCTGCCCAGCGGGGTGCCGCTGCGCCACGTGCTCGTCGGCCATGCGCACCATCTCGCCCAGGTCCAGCGTCGGATCCTCGGTGAGCCACGGCAGCCGGTCGTCCTCGTCGCAGTCCAGGCAGCACAGTTGGTGGCCGGTCAGGGTGCTGCCGCAGAGGTAGAAGCGGGAGTAGTCGGTGCTCATGGTCGGCCTGCCGGTCCGGTCAAGGCCGCGCAGATCGCAACAACCCCCACGCATGTCGCCCCGGCGCAGAAGCCGTCGAGCAGCCAAGCCCACCACGCCATCACAGATCCTCTCCGTCCTCGACCGCAAGCAGCCAGTGCCGGTCGCACAGGCTGTCCGCCGTGGCCTTGCGCCAACACCAGCCATGATCCGGCAGGCAGCGCGTCTCCAGCCACCACTCGCGCGGCCGACGGACCTGATGGCGCAGCCACGCTTGGCAGCGGTCCCAGCGGGTCACCGGGCGGACGGTGAGCAGGTACGGGCCGACGCCGGTGCAGCCGGTCACCAGGAGCACGTCCTCGCCGTCGAGGCGCAGCCAACTGCCTCGCTGCACCGGATCCGCCGTCGTGATCGTGGAGGCGGTCACGGCTGCCTCGCGGTGTGCTGGTGGTCCGCGCCGTACAGATAGGACACGCAGGGCGCGCCAGGGCACGGCACCAGCACCACGGGGTCGATCAGCTTCGGCACGAGCACGGGCACCGGCTCAACCCGCGCCGTCGGGACCGCTTCGCCGAACGTCTTCCCGCAGCACTGGCACTGATCCTGCGCCACCGCCCCGTCCTTGATGCTGCTCGTCACGCACTCGTGCCCGCACACCGGCAGGGTCTCGCCAGCCTCGAACCGGCGTCGTGCCTCCCGCAGTCCGACCAGCAGCGCGATGTGTTCGTCCAGCTCGCACAGATGCAGGTAGTCCGGCTCGCCCTCGCCTGGAATGCCAGCCAGCCTAGGGCCGGAGTAGTTGAAGAGGTGCGTGCAGCTCGATCCCGACGCGGACCATTCGCCTGTCATGGTCGCCACGTCGAGGTACGTCCTGGTCGGGTCGGTGACATACCAGGCGTTGGACCGCCCTGCGATGGCGTCGATGATCCGGCGCGCTGTCGCGGCATGGTCATCACACGGGGCGGCGTCCAGTGCTTCGGCGATCACGGTTTCGAGGAACACGTCCTCGGTGGGGATGCTCACGGTGACCATGATGCGCCTGCCGCGATCCGCCGCGCCCCGGATATGCAGCGGCGCGCTATCCTCACCGCCAGGGCAAGACGCGCACGCCCATCCGCTCGACGGTCAAGGTCCTCCGGGCCCGCGTAGACGGCCCCGCCCGGTAGGACCGGAGCGGGGCCCTCGCCTTACCCGGACATGCAGCGACCCCGCCACTCGGGGGACGATGGCGGGGTCGAGTGCGCGGCGTCTTCCACGCCGGTATTCCGAGTGTGCCCCGGACTCAGCCGCTCTGCACCGGGTTCATCGGATCCTCACGCTGCGGCGTGGTCGTGGCGGCGAGCGCGAGCGTCCGCAGTGTCAGGCGGGCCTCGGCGTAGGTCGGGCTCGTGGTAAGTACCTGCTGCGCCGTCTCGCGGCTGATCCCGAGCTCGTCCGCGAACGCGATGTAGTCCCGCACCGGGCGCTCGGTGCGTTCACGCTCGGGGCGCAGGAAGGCGGCGAGACCGGAGCCAGACGGCGTCGCGGCCATGGCGAGGATCGCGGCCTTGAGTCGGTCGAGCTCCTCGCGGGACGTGCCATCGGAGATGCTCACTCGCGGCCCCAGTCCAGGGTGAGTGTCGGACCCGTCGGTACGGCCGTCGACAGGCCGCCGCCGGAGTTCATGAGCGTGTCGCCCTCCCAGAGGTGCAGGAGACTGTACCGGGCGGCGACGTCGGCGAACGGCTCGGCTGCTTCCTCTTCGGTGAGCAGGCGCGGGGGCTGGCCCGGGAGGAACAGGTAGTAGCCGGCGGCGGGCGCGGTGAAGCGGGTCTCGGTCATCGTCGTCCCTGCCGGTTGCGGTAGCGGCGGTGATAGCGGGCATCCAGCGCGGACTGGCGGGTCGGCAGGATCAGCCTGACGGGCAGGCCGTAGATGCGGGCAATCTGCCTCTGGAACTTGTCGGGCCCGGACCACGCCAGCCGGTTCACCGTCACCCACCGGTCTTCCCAGTAGCCGCTCACGACGCCTCCCGCTCTCCGGCGATCCGCCAGCCGCCCGCGACCTCGGCGAGCAGCTTCATTCCGGCCTCGACGCCCCGCAGGGCTTGCGCAACGGTGACACCCAGGCCGGCGGGATCCCACACGGGCGGCACGTCGTTGGGTGTGCCGCTGCCATGCCGCTCCAGCTGATGGCACGCGCGGGCCAGGTCCGGGCGGCGGGTCATCGCGCATCCGGGTCGATGAGGGCGGCGTAGGCGAGCGCGTATTGGTCTCCGGGCTCGCCCATGACAGTGGTGTCCGTGCGGATCTTCTCCGCTGCCGCGCGAAGCACGTCGTCCTGCTCGGCCAGCAGGTGCGGGTAGGCGGCGTTGAGGGCGAGCCGGGTGCGGTGCTCGGCTTCCTGCTGGCTCATGCCGCCTGGTAGGCCGGGCCATGCCGCCTCCATCGCGGCGGTGAGCGGCGCGGCAGGAATCTCGGGGATGCTCATGGCCTCAGTCTCTCGCGTGCGGGCCGGCATGTCCGGCGGACGGGCGGTCAGTGGCCGATGATGCCGTGGACGATGGCCCCCGCGATGCACATCCACCACACCGCCCTGCACAGCCAGTTGCCCAGCCGGTGTCCGATCCCGCGGCGGCGCCTCACCCGATCCTGCCGACCTTGTTGCGCCCGCCGTTGAACGTGACCGTCGTCCCGCCCGACTGCTGCGCCGCGCCGTGGCCCTTCGCGAACGCGATCACCGCAGCCAGGGCGCCCATGAAAGCCGCAGCCGCCCACAGGTACGGGCCCGCCGTCCGGATGCCCTGCCCGACGAGGTCCACACCGAGGCCGCACAGCGCAGCGCAGGCACCCCCGGCGATCGGGCGCACCACCCACGGGTCCTGCCACGGATTCGGTCGACCCGCCTCGAACGGCACCGGCTGGTACACCTGCGGCTCCGGCTGAACCATGGCGGCCGGCCGCGGGACGGCGAGCGCGGCGTGCCGCTCCGGGACCGCGGGCGGGAAGCGCAACGGCTCGACCTCGGCGACCGGGTTCCAGTCGCGTACCGCATCGGCGTAGTCGGACATGACGGCTCCTCAGGCTGCTTCTGCGTGGACGGCGAGGAGGAACACCTTCGAGGCGTCGCGGCGCCCGTTGTCGACGACCCAGCCGCGCGCCTTCCACGCCTGGATCGGGTCGGAGATGGAGGTGCGCTGATTCAGGCCGGAGCCAGCGACCATGCCAAGGAGTTCGAGGATCGTCGCGCCCTGCGCACCCCGCTGATCCAGGGCCCGCCACAGCTGCTGGTGGTTCGCGGGGACCTCGGAGCCGTCGGGAAAGCACGGCACGGACTTGAGCAGCCGCGGCTTACCGCCACCGGGCGGGGTGGCCTGTGGACCGCCACTGCCCTCGCGGGCATTGAGACGGGCGGTCGTCACGATCTGCCCGTCGTCGATCCAGAACGCGCGCGACTCGGCCGGCTGCGTGTAGCGGCGCGAGGAGATCATGAGCTTGCCGGGGGCGTCGAGCTGGTCCAGCCGCCATCCGGCCCCGAGCGCGCCGGCACCGAGGATCAGGTTGATTGTCACGGTCTCGTTGACGCCCAGGCCGATGCGGTTCTCGTACTGCTGGCGCGCATCGGTGCCCTTGCCACCGAACGCCCGCTCCGACGGCGACTGCGTGGCGGCGATGATGCGGATGCCCATGGCGCGCGCGACCTGGTTGAGGGTGATCAGCCGGTCGGCGACCTTCGGGGCCTGCCGGACCAGTTCGGCCAGCTCGTCTATGACCAGGAGCATCGCTGGGCCGTGGCCCCACTCGGGCGAGTCGGGGTCGGCATCGGGGTTGCCGGGGATCCACTTGCGGACCGGCTCGCCGTCCGGGCCGCGGAGGGTGGCCAGGTGCTCGCCGCGGATCTCCATCTCCCGCACGACGAACTCGACGATCGCCTCGGCGCCCTTGGCGGAGTCGGCGATGCCCTCCATGACGTCCTGCCACGGCCCGAGTTCCAGGGCGCCGGGCTTCATGTCGATGCCGAGGATCCTGGCGTCGGGGCAGCCGGCGAGGTTGGCGATGATGACGTTCTCGACGCCGGACTTGCCGCGGTCGGTGGAGCCGGCGATCAGGACGTGGCCGTCCATGAGGTCGAGGAGGAGCGGGGAGCCGTCGGCGAGGCGGCCGATGGTCATGGGCTGCTTGACGGAGGTGATGGACGGGCCGGGCCACGGGATGGTGTCGGCGAGGGGGTCGTTGGTCTGCATCCGCATGATCAGCTGGTTGCCCTGCGGGCCCTGCGCGAGGGTGAGCCGGCCGGGGAGCCCGAGGTTCGCGCGCAGCTGCTGCAGCTTGGCTGTGACCGCGGCCGGGCTCGTGGTCTTGCCGGGCGGCAGCGTCACCAGCGCCACCCAGCCGTTCGCGTTCGACTGGAACGCGTCGATCGCCAGCGGTGTCGCGCCGAGCGCTGCCAGCCCGCGGTAGATCGCGGTCTCCTCGACGCTGCCACCGGTGATGCCAGGGGCCTGCGCTGCCAGCCCCATGCCAGCCGGGAGGGTGCCAGCCTTGGCAGCCTGGACGTGGAGTGCCAGCCGCTCGTGCCGGTGCCGGGTCAGCCAGGGGATGTAGATGCCATAGCTGGCGGCGGTGGCAATGGCACTGACGACCAGGCTGGCAGCCGACGGCCCGGCCATGGCGTTGATGCCGACGTCGGCGAGGACCGCGGTGAGGCCGGCTCCGGCGGAGGCGAGGTGGGTGTGCTTGTGCTTGAGAGCGAGACCGGCGACGGCGCCGCTGACGGCGGTCGCGGCGCCGTAGGCGAGGCCGGTTCCGATGCCGACGCCGGACATGTTCTCGGCCCAGGCGAGGCTGGTCAGGGCGGCGTTCCCGGCGAGGGGTGCGACCTCGTAGCGGCGCCGGGAGCACCAGGTGCCGAGGGTGTTGATGCGGCTCACGACTGCTCCGGGCGGGTTGGAGATGACGTGACGTGACGTGACGTGAGGGTTCATTTGGGCTGGTCGGAGCAGTTCGGGGAGCAGGGGTGCTGACGTCACGTCACTCGATCCCTTCATGACGCCGCTCTGAGCGGCTTGGCAAGATCGGCGTGCCCGGCCTTGATCGCGGCGGTACGGAGCTGCTGGGCGCGGGAGCGGGAGACGCCGAGGTGGTCGGCGAGGGCCTGGTCCGACGGGGACTTGCCGAGGGTCTTCTCCAGGGCGCGGAAGGCCGCGGCGACCTCGTCGAGATCACGGGCTTCGCCACCCGGCGCGGGAGTCTCGGCGTGGTCTGCCACGGTGGCGCCCGGACTGCCAGGCTCCGGACTGGCGGCGCCCTGCGAGGGCCTGGCAGCCGGGGGACTGGCAGGGGCTGGCACTGGCACGCCAGGGCTGGCAGGAGGGGCTGCCAGGGGCGGGGTGGCAGTCGGGCTGCCAGGGGCGGCAGGACTGGCGCTGGCAGCCGCGCCCCGCGCGCTGCCAGTCGGCCGACTGGCAGCGCGGCGCTGGCTGGCAGCGAGGCGCTCTGGCAGTGGCATCTCCATGACGTGGCGTCGGACGATGTCCCAGCTGCCAGTCCAGTCGAAGACGAACCGCAGCGGGTGCAGGCGCGGGCGCACGGCGATCCCGGCGCGCCGCTCCGCAGCCTTGCGGGCCTCGGAGATCAACGCCTCGAAGACCACGACGGCCGCCAGCGGCATGAGGGCGGCGACGATCCGGCCCCAGTGGTCGCTCAGATGGACGTAGTTGATCAGGCAGGACAGCATCGTGAAGACGACGATCAGGAGCCGCCACACCAGAGCCGACCGGCCGTGGCTGGCGGCGCGCATGACGACGAGGGTGAGGCCGGCGGGGGCGCCGTCGTAGGTGACCGGGACGAGCCAGGCCGTGGCCCAGCTGAGCTGCATGTGCTGCATCGCGAAGGTGTGGAGGCCGATGAAGCTGACGGTCCAGCCGGCAAAGGCGACGGTGGCGACGATGACGAAGCCCAGGGTGCCGAGGCTGCTGTCGCGGATCCACAGCGCGACCTCGCGCAGCCGCTCGATCTTGCCTCGGCTGGTCGGCGCGTCATTCTCGGTCACGGCGCGGTGGCTCCCGTTCGGGCGAGGGGGATGGTGTCCCAGCGGCTGAGGGCGTTGAGTCCGTTGATGCAGGCCCGGAGGACGGCCTGCAGGGTGAGGGCGGCGGCGAGGAGTACGCAGCGGCTGGTGCCGAGGAGTGCCTTGTCCCGGTCGAGCCGCAGCACCTTGGCGAGCAGCAGGACGGTCCCTACGTAGGCGAGCACCCCGAACACCAGCGCGGGCAGCACCGGGGCCGGGCTGTACCAGCCGACGAGGAGCCCGCCTGCGCTGGCGATCACGGCGATGAGTGCAGTGGTCGGTGTGGTGCGCATGGTCGGGCTCCTTCCGGTGGGTGGGTCAGCGGTTGCGGTTGCGGTACGACGGGGAGTCGGAGAGTTCGGCCGCCTGCTGGAGCCAGTTGCTGCGGACTTCGGGGTCGGTGGTGTTGTTGGCGCGGTCGAGGGCGTCGTCGATGATGACTTCGCGGGCGGTTCGGCCGTCGTTCTTGGCTTCGCTGCGTGTGGTGTGCGGGCCCATGCCCATGTCCTGCTCCTTCGGTCGGTGTCTGGCCTTTGCGTGCGCGTCTCCGCCGTGATGCGGGTGCCGGGCTGGTCCCGGGGGCGCGCTGGGTGGTCAGTTGCTCTTGGCCTTCTCGTCGCACTTGGCGGCTTTGGCTTCGCACGCCTCGGCTTTGGTTTCGTTGCCTGCCGCCCGCCACTTGTCGGCGTCGGCCTGCCACTTCTCGGCGTCTTCGGTCCAGCCCATCGGGTGCTCCTTCGGTCGGTGGTGCAGGGGTTGGCGCGGGCCTGCTACTTCCGGTCGTCGATTTCCGTCAGCACCTGGTCGATCTCGCTGTGCATCTGGTCTTGGCCGGTCTGCCAGTGGTCGTTGCTGTACTGCCGCGCGATTTCGCTCATCGCGGTGACGCCGGTTTTGAGGTCTTCGGTGCTGATTCCGTCGTAGCGGGACATGGCTTGCCTTTCGGTCGGTGGTGCTCGGGGTGGTGCTCGTCGCTGGGCGGCTGGTCAGTCGTAGTCGTAGCCGAGGGTCTTCGCCGCGAGGGCTGCGCGCTCGTGCCCCATTTCGTTGAGCCGTTCGGTGAGGCCGGTGTCGCCTCGGAGCGCGTAGGCGTCCTGGAGGAGCTGGCCGTCCCTTTCGGCGCGACCGCGCTCGATGTCGGCGCGAATTGCATCGTGATCGGGCTTGGGCGTGAGCATGGTCGTTCTCCGATCGGGTTGATGGCGGCCCTGGCGGGTGGCGCCCGTCCCGCCGGGGGTGCGGGCCGGGCGCCGACTGAAGGTCGGCGGCAGCGTGGGGGTGCTACCGCCGACCCGATCGGGGGCCGTCTCAGTGGCTGAGGCAGCGGTCGTGGTTGGACATGGTGCATTTGGCGCGGAGGGCTGCTCGGCGGGGCATGATCTCGGCGTAGTAGGCGTCGGAGTCCTGCTGCTGGGCGACAGCGTCGGCGGCGACGCGCCGCTGGCGCGCGCCTTCCCGCTGGCGGGCCTTGTCGGCGTCGTGGTAGCTGGTATCGGCGGCGGGTGCCTTGGGGGCGAGGAAGTTCCATCCCATGGGTCATGCCCCCGCGTTGTTGTTGGGGTGGGGTCGGTGGCTGGAGCGGGCGGTGAGTTGGGGTCCGTGGCGGAGGCTGGCGGGGAGCGCGGGGTTCTGTTGGGCGGTGGTGAGGCGCTGGTTGGCGTCAGCCCAGATGGCGGATTCTTCGGGGTGGCCGCTGGTTTCGACGGCGGCGAGGTGGGTTTCGGCGGCGGCGAGGTCGCTCTTGGCGGCGCGGGTGGATCGGCTCATGTCGGCTGGTCCTCCGGGGTGTCGGTGGTGGGCGGGTCGAGGCGCTCGCGGGGCTCGTCGGTGGGCTGGGCGAGTGCGCGCCGGATGTCGTCGGCGGTCCAGCCGTGGGCGTCGGGGTCGGTGGTCACCACGGGTCCCGCCCGAAGTTCGACTTGTGCCAGGCCTGGATGATGCTGGCGTCGTCGCGGGGCGTGTCGGGGCCGAGGATCCGGTCGGCTTCCTCGGGGGTGGCTTCGCGCTGCTCTTTGGGGAGCCAGATGCCGGTGCCGGGAGTGGTGCCGTCGTCGCGGCTCATGCGGCACCTCGCGGCAGGTCGTCGCCGAACGCGCGGTCGGCCGCGAAGAGGAAGCGGTCGTAGCTGGCGTCGTAGGCGCCGCGGTCGAAGCGGGCCACGAGGGGGCGGCGGGCGGTCGGGCCCGGGAATGCCGGGCGGGGACGCAGCTCCGTCACCTGCGGGGCGCCGTGATCTGTGGGGCGTGTGGGGGTGCCGGAAACGGCACTCATCCCGTTAACCTGGGTCAACGTCTTGCCTTCCTGTTCTGAGCAGGTGGGCGGGCGCCCGGTTGGTGTCTCACCACCTCCGGGGTTAGGTCCGGGCGGGTGTCTCACCACCTGCCCGGACCGTTACGCGGCCCCGGTATGGCGTCTCACCGCCTCCGGGGCTTTGTGCTGTACCGACGATAGCCATCCTATAGACTTGGGTCAACATCTTGCCCGATACTCCAGACGTGCCGACCGAGCCCACTCCTGAGGGGAGACCGCCAGAGATGGTCACCCTTGCCGAGATCGCCAGACGGGCCGGGCTCAGCAAGCAGCGCATCTCGAAGCTGGCACGCACCGACCCGGACTGGCCCGTCCCGGTAAGCGAGTGGCAGCCTGTCGGCCGGTACTTCCTGCTGCCCTGGGAGCCGGTCAGGCTCTACCTGGAAGCCAGAGATCCGCAGATCGGCGTCCACCACGCCACACGCATCGCCCGTCGTACCGACCCGCCCCCGGAGTGAGCCCATGTCCCGCGTCTACTTCCATTCCCCGTCCGGCGACGCCGAGCTGCTGGGTTCGGAGCGCTACCACCTGAGCGGCCTCGCGAAGGCCACTGCCATGGGCCAGGTGATCCAAGACCCTGACCGGTTCCGCGCCCTCCTGCCCCCTGGGCACTACCTGAGCCAGCTCCGTTCGAACCATCCGGGCGCCTGGGCTGGCTGGTACGAGACAGCTCTGAAGACGGGTGACGCGGTGATCGAGTACGAGGGTCAGCCGATCGAGTCGTTCGCGCTGCTCCTGAACACGGCGCTGGAGACCGGCGACGAGGCCCTACGGTTGGCGGCGCGGATCGACGGGCAGTGCGAGATCCACGGATGGGTCGACGGCCCCAACCGGAAGTGGCTGGCCGGGATGATGCGGGCGGCCGTCGATGCCGGGATGTTCCGGCGGGGCTTCTTGGCCGGCCCAGGGCCGGGCGGCGAGCGGGTGTGGTCGGAGCAGGGCTGGGGCGAGGTCATCGCACTGCTGCTGGCCCGGGACGACGAGCCGGTCGTGATGTCGTACTCGGTGTGCAAGGGCTTCCCGAATCCCACGGCCGCTGGTGTGGTGTCCATCGAGGATGATCCCGACGAGGAGTTCGAGGGCGCGCGTGAGGCGTTCGACCTGCTGCCGAGGTCGGAACAGTGGGCGACGTGCATGGCCGAGCTGCGCACGGGCGTGAACGGGCTGGAGTTCAAGCCGGACAACTGGGAGGAGTTCCGGTTCGTTCACCGGCTGTCGATGCTGGACCTGATGGCCGACGACTGGGAGGAGCGGCTGCGGGAGACAGCGGCCTGGCTGCGGGAGGCTGCTGCTGCCGACGCCCCGTAAAGAATCTTGCTCCGCCGCGAGGGTAACCGCCCCTCCCGCCCCTACAACCAGGTAGCCGCCTCAGCGCGGAAGGCCCCGCGCCGGCAACCACCGGCGCGGGGCCTTCGTCTGCTCCTGGCACCCGTCGTCAGCTCTCCATCGAGAGCGCAGCGGCGGCCAGGCGATGGCTCTGCGCATTGTCTCGATGCGCGCCATCGCGCCCTTCTTCCTTGCCAAGCCGTGGGCCCACGGCTACGAGGAATGGGGCAAGCGGGGAGGATGGTCGAGGGATCTCCACGGCCGGTGCGGCGTGAAGCTGCTGCATCCAGCATGCCGGTCCCAGCGCCTCGGATCGGCGGTCGGGCAGCCAAACCACCCGCTCGGGTGCCGTCGGAGCATTAGCCCCGCTGCAGGACCTGCGCCCGGAGTGCGCGGAGTACGACTGCGATGTCGTCGACGTCGATGAACGTGCCGATGGCGCGCAGCACGGCCGTCCCGATGATCTTCGCAGTTTCGAGGTCGGCACCGCGATGGTCGGCGGTCTGCCGGAGCACGGAGGTGAGGGTGTACACGAGTTGGGCCTGCTGGGTGGAGTTCATCTCCGCGAGCAGGCGCGGCATCTCGTGGGGGCCGGTCGACGCGTCGATTCCGACCATGGTCAGCAGGATGCGGTGCAGGTTGTCTTCGCCGTACCGGGCGAGGAGGTCCGGGAGGGGCCGTTCGCCGGGGCCGGTGAGGGCGGCGAGGTTGGCGTCGTTGCCGGTGGTGATCGCTTCGAGTGCTGCTACGGCGCGGAGATGTTCGTCGTCGGTGAGGTGGTCGTCTTCCATGTCTGGACGCTACGGGGCTGATACCTGCCAGGGTGCGGGGATGGGTGAAACCACCCGGGCGGTGCATGCGGAGCTGTGATGCATTGACTACTTCAACTAGTCACGGCGTCAGTCCACCCACCGTTCCCGCACGTGCGCCGCGAAGTCCATCACCTGATCGGGGTGGTGCTCGACGTACAGCAGGTCTCCGGCGTGCCCGACGACGTGCGGGTCCCACTGGCCCTCGTACTGGTGGCCGTGGACGGCGTCGGCGACCCGCGTCATGATCGCGTCGAGGTCGGCCTCGGACGCTTCGGGCGGGAGGTACACGCCGATGGTGTAGCCGCTCGGGTAGGCCGGGGCGGGCTGCTCGGTGCCGAGCCGCACGGCCTGTTCCATCTCGGCGCGCGCTTCCGATACCCGCTGCTCGCTGGTGACGACCCGGGGCCGCAGCTCGGACCATGTGGTGTAGCCGGGCTGCTCGCTCACGCGGCATCTCCTTCGACGATCTTCCGCCGTGGTTCCCCGGCCACCACCAGCCGGATCTCGGCCTCGTATCCCATGGCGTGTAGGTACCGGGCGAGGGTGGCGACCGGGATGTTCCCGTCGCCGCTGAAGACCCGGCGCACAGCCCGGCGGCGCACACCGAGCTCGATGGCCAGCTGCTCGACGCTCAGCCCGGAGGCGACCTTGGCGTCCCAGAGGAGGTGCAGGGCCTCATGCCGGAGCCGGGCCGCCGCGAGACGGCGCGCTCCATCAGGGGTGGCGGCGACACGGTCGTACAGGGTCACGGCTGCCTCCCGAGCCCGCCCAGGCTGAACGTCCCGTCAGCCGCGAACAGGGCCTTCTGTTCGGCGAGCGGCATACCTTCGAGGCTGGTCCAGCACCGCGGGCAGGATGTTCCGTCGGTCGGGTACGGGTCGCCGCACCACCGGCACGGTTCGCCGGGCTGCTCGCTGGGGCCGTGGCACGGGTGTTCGTCGTGGGGATGGGCGGGGGCGATGCATGGCCCGCAGGACAGGCACCGGTCCGTGCCTGGCTGGCGCCAATGCGGCTGGTAGATCTCGGTGCAGGCCGGGCAGCGGAACGTGTCGCTCATCGCCCCAGGATGGCAGCAGTGTGGCGCGCGGCGCTGCTCACCGGAGCAGGTTGGGCCAGAAGCGGGGCTTGTGCGGGCAGCGCTGCCACCACCACAGGATCAGGTCCTCGCGGTGGCAGTAGTGCCTGATGCCCTGCTCGTACATCCAGTGCGTGACGCGCGTCTTCATGGCACAAGTGTGGCGCGCTCCGGTCCCTTCGCTGGCAGAAGCGCGCCACGTGCAGGTTAGCGGTCAGCCGAGTTGCCGGGTCGCAGCCTCGTACTCCTTGGCCTGGGACGGCTTGAGAAGGTGGGAGACACGGACGAGGACATCGCCCTGGACGTAGTCGTACTCCGCTGCTGCGGGCAGGGATGCGGTGACGGCCTGGATGTACTTGGCGCGGGCGGTGGCGTCTTCGGGGGTGGCGAAGACTTCGATGCTGCCGCCGAACTGGATGTCGCCCTTGTCGAGGCCGGTGGTGTCGGCCGGGTTGACGCGGGTGTCTTTGAACTGGACTTTGCTGGTGTATTCGTGGGGCCGGCCGATGAGGTTGTTGCCGTCGTTGTTTTCGGTGACGACGTTGGTGAGTTTCGCGGTGGTGATTTTTGCGGCGAGTTGGGTCATGGCGGTGGTGGCTGTGAGCGGTGTGGTGGCTTTGGCCGGGGCGGTGGTTGCGGTGGCCGCGGCGGGCGCGGCCGGGGTGGCGACGGCGGCGGGTTTCGCGGTGCTGGCGCATCCGGTGAGCGCGAGCAGGGTGGCACAGGACGCGAGGGTGAGGGTTCGGCGCATCCCGGCAGCCTCGCAGGGTTGTGCGCGTCGTGTGCGCAGTGTTGCCGAACGGTTACGTGAGGTGCGGGCGTGCGCTGCTGTGCGGGGACGCGCGCTGGCGTGCGCTACTCGGCGTCGGAAGTACGGCGCCGCTGGAGCGCCTCGACCAGAGCCAACAGGATCGGGGCGTCAGCCGGGTCGATACCCCATGCTTCGGCGGCCTCGTACACGTCCGGGGCCCGGGTCGGCGTGGGGGCGTCGGGGAAGTCGTTGGGCTCGGCATCGCCGGAGCGGATCAGCATTTCGGACACCTCGATCCCGAGCACTCGCGCGAGGCGCAGCTGCGATCCGACGTCGGGCATGGTCTGGCCGTTGAAGGTGCGGCCGATCTGCGTCGAGGAGATCCCGGTGGCCTTGGCGAGGGCGGCTTGTGCGCCGCGCGCGCCGTCGAGGTCGTAGCCGGCGGCCAGGGCTCGGTGGCGTAGCCACTCAGCGAAGGTCAGCTCGGGCACGGTTCTCCTCGGACGTTGGAGCGATATCGCGGCGATATCGCCTGGTGAGCGTAGCGTGCGCGCTCCCCCCTTCGTCAGGCACACGCCGCTTATGAGCCACTCCTGACATTGTTGCGCGCGCGCCCCGTTGGGCATAGGATTACTGCATGCGCGCCACTACTGGGCACGCATGCAACTTCCATGTGTTTCCCCTGCCCAGGAGGCGATCATCGCGACCTTCCGACTCCGCGCCGACGTGCTGCGCGAAGCCGCCGCCGAACGCGGAGACCCCAGCATCCGCCGCATCGTCCGCACCACCGGCATCGACCGGTCCGTCATCTACCGCAACCTCAAGGGCCGTTCCGAACCCTCGCTCGGAACCCTCATGCGCTTTCACGCCTGCTACGGCATCCACGTCGAAGACCTCGTCGCCGAAGCCGAGTCCACTGTCGACGCCAACTGACCGACCCCACCGCTGCGCTGATCGACGGAGAACGAGCACGTGAGCATCGACGCCATGAAGTGGGTGATGGAGATCGCCCCGGCGTTTCCACCGCACCTCTTCAGCACCCTCACGGGGCTGGCGTGGCACGCCGACACGAAGGGACGGGGAAGCTACCCGTCCGTTGCCCGACTGGCCGCATACGGCTGCAAGGCACCCCGATCCGTCCAGCGCGACCTGAGGGAACTGGAGGAGCTGAAGATGATCCGCCTCGGTAACCAGAGCCTGGCCGAGCACATCCCGGCAGACCGCCGCCCTCCGGTGTACGACCTCGCGGTTGAGCGGGTGGTGGACGGCGGCACTCGTGTTCCGCCGTGGTCCGCATCCGGTCGGCCGAAGCGAACAGCAGAACGGGGTGCCGTGGATGACACCCCGAACGGGGCGACACCAGCGTCACCCCGAAAGAAGAACGGGGTGACATCCACGACGGAACGGGGTGACGCCCATGGTTCGAACGGGGCGACGTACACGTCACCCAATCCTTCCTTTGAACCGTCAGGTGAACCTCTCTCTCCCGACGCGCCCGAACCGACCGCCCCGGAGCCTCCCGCCGCCAGCGAGAGAGAGACGGAGGCTGCGCCCGAAAAGCCAACCGCAGCACAGCGGGCCGTCCGCTCCAGTGGCGTCGTTTCCGCCGCCGAGGAGCAGGCGTTCATCGACTGGTGCACGGCCAAGTTCGACATCAAGGGGCCGGGCTGGTGGCGGACCTGCGCCGCCGACATCCCCGAGCACGCCGAGACGTGGCGGGCCAGCCACGCCAGCAGGAGCAGCCCCGCCTCCGGCCTGCCGGACTGGTGCACCCGCTGCAACGACGGCGCGGAGGCTGCGCGCTACAACCCGAAGTTCCGCAAGACCTCGGACGGGGCGCTCTGCCGCGACTGTCATCCCGACGCCGCATCAGCGGCCTGAGCAAGGATCACCATGACCACCACGACCGGCTTGACCCTGGACGACCTGTTCCCACCGGAGGCGCTGGCCGCCGCGCTGGAGGCGCAGCACGTCACCCGTAAGCAGCACCCCGACCTGCCGCTGCACATCCTCACCTACACCCGGGAGTGCCAGTACGGGCACATCTGGACGCCCGTCACCATGCAGTGCCGCGGCCTGATAGCGGACGCCGGGGGCCGGATCGTCGCGTTCCCGTTCCCGAAGATCTTCGTGACGGCGATGCACGGCGTCCACGACTTCGCCCCGCCGCTGCCGGTCGACGAGCCGTTCGAGATCTTCGAGAAGGCCGACGGCAGCCTGATCATCGTGTTCCACTACGACGGCCACTGGCACGCCGCCTCCAAGGGCAGCTTCATCAGCGAGCAGGCCGACTGGGCGCAGCAGTGGATCGACGCCGCCGACCTCAGCCGGCTGGACCCTCGGCTCACCTACCTCGCCGAGGCGATCTACCCGGCGAACCGGATCGTGTGCGACTACGGGCCCCGCGAGGACCTCGTGCTCCTGGCCGCGTACCGGCCCGCTGACGGGTCGGAGGAGCTGCTGTCGACGGTTGCCCCGCACTGGGCTCCGATCGGGTCGGTGATTCGCTCCTGGGGCCTGGACGACGACGTCAGCAAGCTGGAGGCCCTGGCCGCGGCGAGCGTCACGCTCGGCGGTGACGAGGTCGGCGGGACGGAGGAGGAGGGCTACGTCATCCGCTTCGCGTCCGGCCAGCGCGCCAAGGTCAAGCTGTCCGCCTACCTGACGCTGCACAAGCTGTTCACCGGCACGAACGAGCGCACGATCTGGGAGGTGCTCGCCTCCGGCCAGGACCCGGCCGTGCTCTTCGACACCGTCCCGGACGAGTTCGCCGACTGGGCCCGCGGCATTGCCGACCGACTGCGCGCCGAGCACGGCCGACTGGTCCGCGAGGCTGCCAGCGCCTACGCCGACATCGTCGACATCCAGCTGGGCACTCTCGACTTCACGCGCAAGGACTTCGCGATCGCCGCCGCCAAGTCCGACTGCCGCTCCGCACTGTTCCTGCTCCTCGACAAGCGCGACGACGCCGTCAGGGCCTGGGCGTGGAAGCAGATCAAGCCCCGCGGCGACAAGCCCTTCAAGAACGACGAGGACAACTGACCATGCCCACGATCCACTTCACGACCGGCCTGCCCGCCAGCGGCAAGACCAGCTGCGCCACCCGGCTCGTCCGCGACGCCAAGGGCAGCCTGCGCCGCATCAACCTCGACGACATCCGCGCCATGCTCGACTCCGCCTACGGGCAGTCCGTCTGGACCCACCGCCACGAGGCGACCGCCCAGAAGATCCAGAAGGAGGCACTCCGGGCCGCGCTGTCCGACGGCTTCGATGTGATCGTCGACAACACGCACCTGACGCCACGAATGCCGGGCCGGCTGAAGTCGGTGCTCTCCGAGTTCGACGACCTCGCCTTCGAGGTCCACGACTTCACCGGCGAGGACGTCGAGGACTGCATCTTCCGCGACGGCGGTCGTGCGAAGCCCGTCGGCGAGGACGTCATCCGCAAGCTCTGGCAGCGGCACCAGTCCGCGACCAAGGGCGGTTGGCGGCTGACCGCGGAGTGGCTGGCGGACCGGTTCGTGCCGACGCTCTACGTGGCGGACGCCTCGCTCCCGGCCGCTGTCCTGGTGGACATTGATGGGACGCTCGCGCTCAAGGGCGACCGTGGCGTGTACGACTTCGAGCACTGCGGCCGGGACCACCTCAACAAGCCCGTCGCCCATGCGGTCGGGCTGCTCCGCAAGGCCGGGGATCAGATCATCCTGCTGTCCGGCCGCGGCAGCGAGTACCGGATGCAGACCCTCGCGTGGCTTGTCGAACACGAGGTGTGGTTCGACGAACTGCACATGCGCCCCGAGAAGGACACCCGCCGCGACGACGTCGTGAAGGCCGAGCTGTTCGACGCCCATGTCCGCAACCGGTTCAACGTCCGTATGAGCCTCGACGACCGGGACCGCGTGGTCTCGCTCTGGCGCCGGATGGGCCTGCCGTGCTGGCAGGTCGCACCCGGCAACTTCTGACCAGCTCCACCCAACTCACCCACAGATCAAGGAACCCTCGTGCATTCGTATGGATCTCTCGCCGGTACTGGCGCAGCCCTCAGCCTCTGGGGCATCGCCTACGGGCAAATCTGGCTGGTCGCCAGCACCGTCACGCTCGTCGGCATAGGCGCCCTGGTCATCCGGGCCCGCTTCCGCCGCGGTCGCACTCCGCAGGACCACTGATGCGTCCCCCGGTGGCGACCTACGCCTCCCGCCGGCGCACCGTCCTGCTCGCCACGCTCCCGATTGCCGGGTTCACCGGCTGGGCGGTGTGGCACGCCGTCACCGTCACCGCGGCGTTCGCCGGCCACGGCAACCGCCTGGCGCTCGCCTGGGCGTTCAGCTTCCTGCTGCTGTGGTGGGTGCCGCTCAGCTGGTTCGAGAAGCCCCGCAAGGTCACCTCGCGCCAGCAGCGCCAGCTGGACGACCTCACCGTGGTCGTGCAGATCCCGATCTACAACGAGGACGAGGCCGCGCTCCGGGCCTGCCTGGAGTCCGTCCTCGGCCAGACCCGCAAGGTCGACCGGGTGCGGGCGGTCGACGACGGCTCTACGGATCCGCTGGTCCACATCCGGGACTGGTTCCTGGCCGCAGCCGCCGCGGCGGGCATCGACGCGACGTGGCAGCGCACCGAGAACCAGGGCAAGCGGCACGCCCAGATGGAAGCCCTCGCCGACGACGACTCGGACATCATCGTCACCCTGGACTCCGACAGCATCCTGGACGCCGCCGCGGTCGCCGAAGGCCTGAAGCCGTTCGCCGACCCGAAGGTCACTTCCGTGGCCGGGCTGGTCGCGGTGCTGAACACCAAGTCGAACTGGCTGACGTTCCTCACCGCGATGCTGTACACGCCGTTCACCCGCGGCTTCCGCTCCGCGCAGTCGGTGCTGAAGCGCGTCACCGTCAACTCGGGGACCCTGGCGCTGTACCGGGGGGAGGTCATCCGGCAGTACGCCGGGGTGTACGCCCATGAGACGTTCTGGGGCCGGCCGATGCAGATGAACGACGACTCAATGCTGACCCTGTACGGGCTTCTGCACGGGGACGCGGTTCACCAGCCGACGTGCGTGGCGTACACCCTCGTCCCGGAGTCCTGGTCGAACTACCGCCGCCAGCAGCTCAGATGGATGCGTGGGACGTTCGTGCGCACGTTCTGGTGGTGGCGCTACGCGCAGGTGACGTCGCCGGTGTTCTGGATGCCGCTGCTGGAGATGATCCAGCTGCTGCTGTCGGTGGCGATCCCGGTGGCGCTGCTGATGCAGCCGTCGGCGCGTGCTCATGCCGGTTCGCTGGCGGTGTCGACGCTGCTGGTGGGTGTGGGCGTGAACTGGATGATCTCCCTGCGCTTCTTCATGATCAAGCGGTCGGACGAGTCGATCTGGTTCCACATCGTCCTCGTGGCCTGCGCCCCGATCGCCGGAGTGTGGCGCATGTTCGTGGTCAAGCCCATGTACTTCTTCGCCCTGTTCACGTTCGCCAAGGTCGGCAACTGGGGCACCCGCGGCGGCGGTGTCGAGGTGGGCCTATCCGGGCCGGCCGCCCCGGGCGCACCGGTGACAGTCCGTCTGGATGATCTGCTCGACGCCTGACCGCCCCCGCCCCTGGCTGGCTGTCGGGGGCGGGGCGTGGTCCTGGTTTCCCGCTCCCACCTGCGGGTTGGGTCACCCGAAAGCCGCACGATCAAGCCGGTTCGCGCGAGACACTGGAACCACCACAAACCTGTATCAACTACCGCGAAAGGTAAGCCCATGCCCGATCTGTCCAAGGCTGCCGTCAAAGCCGTCTACGGCGAGTTGATGTGGCCCGAGTTCAGCCAGACCGCCGAGCGCCACGGCACGACCCAGGAAGAGGCGTTCCGCCTGCTGGACGAACTGATCGCGGAGGTCCGGGCCGACGCCTTCCGTGAGGCAGCCGACCTGATCGAAACCAAAGCCGCAGCGGTCCTCGACGCGATCCCCGAGGACGAGCAGAACCCCAGCGACCAGGACCGGTACCAGGAATGGCTGAGCGCCGGGGACGTGCTGCGCGGCGCGGGCAAGGTCGTCGGCCTGTGCAAGCCGCCGCAGCACTCGACGTCGACGGAGAGCCCGTGCGAATGCGAGGACCAGCGATGAACGGGCCGGACCACTACCGCAAGGCCGAACGTCTGCTCGCGATGGCAGAGCAGGGCAGCACGGGCACCGTCGATCTCACCGATGGCGAGATCGGCCGGATGACTGCGGGGGCGCAGGTCCATGCGACGCTCGCGCTCGCTGCCGCCGCAGCCACACAGTTCGTCATCGACGCCCCCGACACCCGCATCGGCGAGGACTGGGAGGACGCCATGTCCGAACCCCGCGACGAGGACGACGACACCAGCTACGCCGGGACCGGGGCGCCGATGGCCCAACCCGGACCCGAGCCCGCGTTCGCCGAACCCCCCGCCTGACCCCGCCGGCCTGTCCGGTCCGCTCACCGCGCCACCCGAACTGTGCCACTGACCCGAACGGAGACCCGCGTGACCCTGGCCATCGACTTTGACGGTGTGATCCACCAGTACTCGAAGGGCTGGTACGACGGCACGATCTACGACCCGCCCATGCCCGGCGCCATCGAGGGCCTGCGCCAGCTCATGGAGCAGCACGCCGTGTTCGTGTTCACGACCCGTGAGCCCGAGGCGGTCATGCCGTGGCTGGAGTCCTACGGCTTCGACGTCACCATCGACGAGCGCTGCGGGCAATGCCTCGGCGACGGCGGCGTCCAAAACCTTGACGCCGACTCGCGGCCGGCGCGCACCGAGAACCCGTGCCGGGACTGCAAGGGCAGCGGCCTGCTGACGTTCTGGAACGGGCGTGGCCAGCTGCTCGTCACCAACCGGAAGCTTGCTGCGACCGCGTATCTCGACGACCGGGCGGTGCGGTTCACGGACTGGCCGCAGGCGTTGGACGCCTTGGCCACGCCCACCCACTGACCCCCGCCCCCCGTGCCGTCTGGCGTGTGCCGGGCGGCCAAACCGAAGGAGACCCGCTGTGCATGATCCGCTTGTCGTCGCCTTCGAGATCCGGCGCCCATGGCCCAAGCGCGACAGCTGGAAGACCGAGCTGGCCAAGCGCAACGGCACCCGCTGGCAGCTTCGCGGCCCGTACTTCGTCGTCGCCGGGCATGGCCTCTACTGGCCCTGCATGGTCACGGTGTGGCATCGCGAGCCCGGCGGCCACGACAGCCTCACCGTCTGCGGACGCCGAACCCAGCGCCCGGACGGCACCTGGCATCAGCCCCGCACGTGGCGGTTTCACGTCCACCACTGGCGGGTCCAGGTCATCCCGTTCCAGAAGGCCCGGCGCAGGCTGCTCACTCGCTGCGCTGAGTGCGGCGGCAGGTCGACGAAGGCGCGCCCGATCAGCATTGGCACCTGGGGCCGGGAGCGCGGGCCCTGGTGGCGCGGCGAGACCGGCATGAGGCACATGAACTGCACCACCACCAGCAAGGAGCAGAACCGTGGGTAGGCCCCGCAAGCATCACCCGAAGTCCCCGAAGCCCAAGCCATCCGGCGTCGTCACGGTCCTGTCCGACCTGGCTCCTGACGGCCGGACCTACATCGCTACCGTGCAGCTCGACGGCGACACGGCCCGCACCCTGAACCGCGACGGCGGCTTCGCGTGGGCCAGCACCGTCCTGGACGTGGCCGCGCGGGCCGAGCATGACGCCCTGGTCCTACGCCAACTCCATCACGCCGTCGGCATCCCGCTGCACCTCGCCGCGAGCTGCAGCGGCGACCTGCGCGCCGACCGGCCGCCAGTGGACGACGCGGCGACGGTGCCGCTGCGCCTGGAGCCGGGCGTGAACGCCAAGGGCGAGCCGTTTATCGGCGTGCACATCAACGGCGCCCAGGTCGGCCAGTGGACCTGTCAGGACGCCCGCGATCACGCGCAGGGGATCCTGGAGGTGCTGTCGGCCGTGGACTTGGACGCCGCCTACTTCCGGTACCTGATCGGCACGCTCGACATCGACCCGGCGCAGGCGCGCGGCATCGTCGGCTCGCTCATGGACCTGCGCCCCGGGGCGGCCCCTGATGCCTGAACTCCTCGCCGCCCTGCTCCTGGCCGCTGGCCTCCTCGCGCCGGCCTGTCACCGTCCCGCCGACCCGGACCGGCTGCTCGCCATCTCCGAGCAGATGGGGCAGGGGCAGCGGGCGCTCAACTACCCCAGCCAGTCCTGAAGGAGAACCCGATGGACCTGACCACCCTGCGCGCTGAGATCGCCAAGCTCGACCACCTGCCTGGAGAGACGCTGATCGTCATGTCGAAGGACGGCGAGGGCAACGGGTACTCGCCCCTCGCCGACCTCGACGAGGCCATGTATGCGGCGGAGACGACGTGGTACGGCGAGCGGTACCTGTCCGATGAGCAGCGGGCTGCCGAGCGAGACCCGGACGACTACTCGCAGGCCCCGGACGACGCGGTTCCGGCCGTGTTCCTGTGGCCGACGAACTGACGCTGACCTGCGCGAACGGGTCTGGCGAAAGCCCGGTGACACGACGTCAGACCTGAGACAATGAACTGCCACATAACGGGAGATAAGGGATCACCCTCATGACCGAGACTCCAACCCGCCGCAGCCAGCCGTCCCGGGGCGTTGGCCCGATCGGCGTCGGCATGCCCGCCAGCCTGCACCTGGACGCATTCGGCCGCGAGATCCACGACGCCTACGACTCGTTCCCGATGCTCGTCGGCTCCTCCGCCACCAGCAAGACGTGGCGGGACGTGGACCTGCGGCTGATCCTGCCCGACCCGCAGTTCGACGAACTGTTCCCCAGGATGGTCGCGCCGGCCAGGACGAACCCGATGTGGTCCCTCCTGTGCGCTGCCCTGTCGGAGCTCGGCCGGGTCCGCACGGGCCTGCCGATCGACTTCCAGATCCAGCGCATGACCGACGCCAACAAGCGCTACGACCAGACACACGTCCGGTACGCCGTTGGCCTGTACGTGGACGGTGGACGATGACCTTCGCCGAGTTCGTTCAGCCCGGGAACTACAACCGCTCCGACGGCAACACGGTCTGCGGCCACAACATCGTGGTCGGGCCGGGGGCGTGCGTGGAGTGCCATGCGCTGACCGGTGAGCACCAGCAGAGCGGCTGCACGTGCGACCTCGATGCCTACGACGCCCAGCAGGCGGAGAACTGGGCTGAGGCGTCCATGGAGCGCGCCAGGGCAGCACGAGAGGCTGCCCGGTGAGCGCCATCGACGACCTGGCGGCCACCGTCCGGGCCGGACTGGACGCTGACCTCCGGATCGCGGTCACCGCCCGCCAGTTGGTCGGACGAGAGTGGGACCTGCACCTCAACGAACGCGGCGACGGCGCAATCATGCACGAAGGCAACATCATCGCCTGGGTCGACACCCACCCATCCGTTGACGACCTCATGCGGGGCATCCTGCACCGCGAGGTGGCAGAGCACGTCGTCCGGCACGACCCGGAAAGGGTGTTCGCCGAGATCAGGGCCAAGCGGGCCCTGGTCGAGCAGCTCCTCCTCGAGAAGCACCGACTGTGGGAGTCGTGCGCCGCCAAGGACCACTCGGACAACCCGCTCTACAGCGAGATGCCCTGCACCTGCGGCCGGGACGCCCGGGTCACCGCCTACCTCACGCTCCTCGCCCAGCCCTACCAGGAGACGACGTGAAGCCGCCGCTGGACACCGACCTGCACCTGCCCGCCGTGCTCTCCCGCGAGCAGGCCGCCGAACGCCTGCTGGAGCTGCTGGCCGACCCCGACGATGCTGACCGGATCTGGGACGAGATCATCGGCTCGCTGTACGACTCCCGGCAGTGGAGCTCCCAGTGGCGGAACGGCCACTGCCGACACTGCCGCGTAGAGCACCCGGCGTGGTGGGCGCAGCGTCACCCGGCCGACCGGCAGTGGCCCGGCCACCGCACGTACTGTCCTCGCTACGTCGGCCCACTGGAGCACCACGAGACCGGCGGCCACCACGCCTTCATGGGCTGGCGGCAGGGCTGCTCGTGCGGGCAGTCCTGGCTGCAGTACGACGACGAGGGCAACAAGCAGACCTGCCCCGATGCCGCGCTGGACTGGCGCGGGCCGCGACCCGAGGCGGGGCAGTGACCGAAGCGACTGAAGACCCGACCTGCCTGTGCTGCACCCTGGGCAACCACACCGAGCCCTGCACCTGCGACGGCGGCGACTGCTGCCACCCCGAACAGCACCGCGAGGAGACGACGTGACCGACGTGCCGCCCCAGTTGCTCACCACCCCCGGCCCGCACCCGATCTCAGCGGTCCGCCCCCAGACCCCGACCATCGTCATCCCGCGCGGCGCCCCTCAAGCCCTCGTCACCATTCACCCCGACGGCACCATCGAGTTCGGGCCCGGCTACACGCCGGAGGGCGCGGCGGCCCTGTTCTGGGATGCGCTGCGGCAGGTCGCGGCCGGGAATCCGATCGCCGAGTTCGGCGCCCCGCTGTCCCGGCGTATCGACGCCGAGATGGCTGGGCTCCTGGCCCGCGCCGAGGAGGCCGAGGCCATGCTCGCCGCCGTCCGGGCGAAGGCCACCGCTGCCGGACTGCACGGCATCCTCGCGCTGCTCGACCCGCCGCCGCCCGCATGCCCGCGCTGCCACGGGCGCGGGAAGGTCCCCGACTGGTCGCAGGGCCTGGATCCGATCTACGGCGAGCCCAAGGGCAAGCCGTGCCCCGACTGCCAGGAGACGCCAGCGTGACCGATCCCCAGCTCCCCGCCGAGCATGCCGGGTACGCGATCCGCTGGGAGCCGTGGCAGACACGGGCCGCGTGCGGGCGCGACCTGGTGCCGCAGGACTGTAGCCTCTGCGGCCAGACGACGCCCCACGAGCGCACCCTCGGCCGCGTAGACGGCTCCACGGCCGTCCGGGCCAGCGCGCTGCGGTGCATGCTCTGTGGCGGCGTCCGGGCGCTCTGGCGCGAAGACCCGGTGCCGGGTGCGGCGAGGGGAAAGCTGGTGCCGCTGCGCACCGGCGCGCACGTAGAAGCATTCACCGCCGAGGAGACCCCAGTATGACCGAGCCGTTCAGCCTCACCACCCGCACCCCGGCCGGGAAGATCCGCTACGCCGTCGAGCAGCTGTCCGGCGTGCACGCGCAGTCCTCTGCCGGGCAGACGAAGCTGATCGCCGTACGGATGATCCTCGACCGGCTCGCCGACGACCTGGACGCCGGGACGATCCCCGCCACGCCGATCTGCGGGGACGTGTTCCAGTCCGGCATCACCGACCGGGCGCAGGGCCCGTGCCTCAAGCCGCCCGGCCATGATCCGGCTGACCCGTGGCATCAGGACGACACCGGGTGCCGCTGGAGGCCGACCGGAGACGCCCCGTTGCGCACCCCCGCAACGCCCGAGGCCACGCCGTTGCCTACCCAGGCAACGCCCCCCGACTGCCGCTGGCCCGGATGCCTGCCGGAGGCGGAGCAGCAGCAGCTCGCCGACGACATCGGCGCGGACATGCGCGGCGAGGCGACGGAGCCGGGGGACGATCCGCAACCGGGGTGCGGGTGCGTCGACCGGGGCGTCGACGTTGAGCCGTTGCCTACCTCCGCAACGCAGGCCAGCGCCTGCGCCTGGGTGTTGCGCGCCGTCGTGGCCGCCCCGACGCCGGAGGACGCCGAGCGCTGGACAGGCGGCATCCGGGACCTGGTGCTCGCCGAGTTCGGGGACTCCATGGGGCTCGACATCAGCATCGGGCCGGTGGCGGCGGACCGTGGCACTGTCGGTGAGTCGTGATCTGCGGCGTCGCGAACGAGGACGGATACCGGGTCGTCTGCCAGGACGAGGACCCGCACCACCGCAGTCCACACCTCGCGGCAGGCGGCGGCCCCGGGATTGTCGGCGTCGCCTGGTGTACGCCACCGGAGCCGTGCCGGGGAGGCATGTGCGCCGGGCCGTGCCACGCGCTCGACGGGCGCAGTGCTGGCGGTGGGACGTGACCGCCGCCGTACGCGCACTCCTGGCGGCCGTGTACACGCCGCTGCTCGTCGCGGCCACCGTCCCGCCCGTGACCGTCGTGACGCTGCTCCTGGTGCCCGCCTACAGCTGGCAGGGCCCGCTGCTCGCCTTCGCCCTCGGCGGCGTGTGCGGGGCGGTCGGCGGACTGGCCGAGGAGCACGTGCTGGACTGGGCGGTGCCGCAGCTCACGCTGGCGTTCACCCCGCTGCTTCCGCCGTCCGGCGGAACCCCCGAGACCGGCGGGCAATCCCGCCCGCAAGATGGAAGGATCGCACCATGAACGCTACGAAGAACCGCACCGAGGCCGCTCCCGGCCGCCGCCCGCTGGCCCGGCTCGCCGACGACAAGATGCGCGCCGGCACCACCCCGCTGCTCGGGCGGCTGCTGCGCGAGACCGGGCGCAAGTCGATCGAGGTCGCGGCGTTCGCCAGCTCCGTGTGACCGTGCCCGACCCACAGGCGCTCCCTGGTGCACCACTGCCCGGGGAGCGTCTGCCTGTGCCGTGCGAGGGGCCCGGCTGCGGCAGGCTGCTGACGGACCCGGAGTCGGTGCTGCACCGTCGTGGTCCGCGGTGCCGGGCCGAGTTCGCCGCGCGGGGCTTCGACGTGGAGCAGGAGATGCTGCCGGGTCTGTGGCCTGCGCTGGTACGGCCTGCCCCGTAGATGCACAATCGAACACATGCTCGAACGCCGCCCTGGGATACCGCCCCACACCTGGCCCCAGCAACTCCCACCACCCCACGACCCCACCCTGCCCTGGGCCGTGATCGCCTGGATCCGGGAGATCCTGCCGGCCGAGGAGTGGCGCGTGGACACCCTCAGCCGCCACCCGTGGGAGCTCGCCACGATGGGCATGACGGCCGTCGACCGCATGGTCGAGAGCCTGCGCGAATCCCACCGCGAAACCGTGCGCCTCTACACCGGCATCCTCGGCGACGATGACATCCGCCGCCTCCTCGCCGCCCACGCCGCAGAGGCCCAGCGGCTCATGGTCCTGCGGGAGCAGATGAGCGAGGTCGTGGACGCGCTCACCGCCATGGGCGCACAAGGCATCCAGCCGAAGTGAACTGTCAGTGCTGCGCCGTAGCGTCGGAGACAGCGCACCAGGCCGCCGAGGCGAGCGACCGGGAGCAAGGCGCAGCAGTGTGGCCCGGTCCGAGGTACGGGACCGGGCCACACTCACCTCGCTTCTTTCAAGCCCCAAACCTGGCGGTAGCCGCACTCCGGAACGGAGCAGTGCATGCCGTCCCGGTGCGCAATCAGCACCATGTGCCATCCGTCATGGTCCAGGCTGCAGATCAGCGGAAGGTCGGCGTTGGTCTGGTACGTGTTGATCGCGGCGATCTGATCGGGTGTCCACGGGGCCTGAAGCTCGTCAGCCATGCCGCCCAGTCTCCTGGTTGTTCGGAACGGTTTCCGCGGCCGGCCCCGAACAACTCCCGAGCCGGGTCGCGTCGACAGCCCACGGCATCGCCGCCAGCAGCTCCATACGAATGCCCTCCCTCGGATCCGGGTCCTCCAGCCCGGCCTCTTCGAGCCGGGCGATGAGCCGGCGCCGGTCGTTCACGGACCGCTCGACCAGCCCCAGGTACATTCCCTGCACCTCCGCGATCCGGGACCGGAGTACGGCGATGGTCTGCGCGGCCTCGGCGTTGGCGAGCAGCACGTCATGCAGGTCCGGGGTGGTGTCCGTGGCGGTCACCCCGGGGTCCCGGCCGGCTCGTAGGTCAACTCCAGGGCGGCCGGCGACAACGGGTAGAACTCGTTGAGCGGCCCCTGGACGACGTGGTGCCCGACGGGCACCAAGACCCAGCAGTGCTCCTGCGTGTTCCAGACGCGGGCCGAGGCGTAGACGCCGTCGGCCGGGTCGGGCCCAGCGAACAGGGGCGCTGATCCGCCGGGGAACGGGCCGCAGAACACCAGCAACTCGTCCAGGTTGTCGCCGTCCCATTCCAGGGTGCGGACCTTGACGGGCTTCTTCTGGCGCACGATCACTTCGGGCATGGGGTCTCCTCGGGGGTGATGGTGCAGATGGCGCACCAGTCGACGGGCTGTTTGGTGCCGGGTTGCACGGACCAGCCCCAGGCTTTGGCGGCGGCCCGTGCGAGGCCGGGTGACACGTCGGACTTGGTGCCGGGCGTACCGCAGCGGTTGCAGGTGACGGTGTACGGCGGAAGCCGAGACACGGTCATGGGGACGGCTCCTTCGGCGCGGGTGGCTTGCGGGGGTTGCCAAGCCCGGTCGGGCGCTCAGGCCCGCAGGCGTCGAACAGGGCAGCCACGGCCGCGCTGCTCGGGTACGAGGCCCCCTGGGGTCGCATGCCACGCACCCGGGCCGCATACAGCTCGGCGATCCACTCGCCGCCGTCGGCCGCCTCGCAGTCGCGCCAGGCCCGTTCGAGGATTGGGAGGCGTTCGGGGGTGATGTCCTCGGCGTCGGCGCAGCCCCATGCGAACACGTCGGAGACGTTGACCGCGATGCTGATCCGGGGCCCGTCGAGACTCAGGAGGATCTGTTCGCTGGGGAGATCGGCGCGGCGGATCAGGTCGACGGCCGCGCGGAGGAAGTCGAGGTGGTCGTTCGCGGCCTGCTTGGCGTCGAGGAGCGGCAGGACGACGGCGAGCGCGGCGTCGGCCTGCGCGTAGCAGTCGGAGCGCTCCTCGTCGGTGCGGTACCAGCCGCGCCCGTCACTCGCAGGGCCGTTGATGCGCAGCGCGAGCACCTCGGCCAGCTGCTCGCGGAGGTCGGGTTGGGGCTGGCCTGCCTCGCGTCGGCGAGCCTCGGCGGCATCGGCGATGAGACTGCGGTCAGACATCAGGGCTGCTCCTTGGTCTTGCTGCGCTTGCCGCTGTACCAGGGCAGCGCGAGGCCATCGTTCTCGGCGCGGGGGACGAGATGGAGGTGGAGGTGGAACACGGACTGGGTGGCTTCCCGGCCGCGCGAGGTGATCAGGTTCATCGGCCGGTCCGTCCAGCGCATCAGCTCGGCAGCGCGGCGCATGGTCGCCGCCGACACCTCGGGGTCCGTGGCGAAGTCGGCGACGTGCCGGTCCGGGATCACCAGGACGTGTCCCTTGACCACGGGGCGCAGCGGGATGAAGGCCATGGCGTCGTGCCACCTGTGGACGAACGTGGCGGGCGCGCTTCCGGCGACGATGGCGCAGAACGGGCAGTCGGCGGTCACGGGGTCGGCTCCTCGGTCGGGGTGTTGATGGCGCGGGCCAGTGCGAGGGCTTGGGCGGGGATAGCGACGCGGGCACCGTCTTCGGCCCGGATCATCCACTCCAGCCAGTCGGCGAGCGCGAGCCCGACGGCGGGCTGCATCGCGGTGACGTACTCGCTGACGCCACCCCAGAACGCCATCAGGACGGGCCGCTCCTCGCCAGGGACCGTCACGACGCCCTGCTTGGCCGGGTACGGCAGTTGCGTCCAGCCCTCGCGGACCGGGTCGGGCATGCCGTCCTCGTGCAGCAGGTAGCGCAATCGCTCGGCTGCGGCGCGGAGTTCGGCGGCGGGCGTGAGGTCAGGCATCGGGGTTCTCCCTGCGGGTCTGGTGGATCTGCACGGCGTGGTCGAGGCTGGTCGCTCCGAGGCGACGCCGGATCCGGGCGATGGTGCGGCGGACGGCCTGGCCTCGACGCCGAGGCTGCGGGCGATGTCGCGCGTGCTGTATCCGTTGGCGGCAGCGTTGAGGACCTGCTCGTCGGTGGGAGGAAGGTCAGGCATGGTGGTGCTCCTTGCTGTTGCGGCGGATCTTGCGGGACTCCCACCAGCCGACCCGCTGCCAGTCGTGGTAGCGGCTGCCCATCAGCAGTCGCCAGTACCGGCCGCAGCCATCGCAGCGGCGCACCTCGCCCGGCTCGTGCTCGAACTGGTCGATGAAGCGCGGGAGGGGGCAGACGTGGCGGACGCCTGCCACTCGGGTGAGCGTCATCGCTGCTCCTCGGGGTGGTCGTAGTCGTGGAGTGCGTGGTGTGCGGCGTGGGCGACCGCGAGGCAGCGGCGCTCGGCGGCCGGGTTGAGGTGCGAGGACAGCAGCGGTGCGAGCTGCTGGGCGAGGTAGGCGATGCGCTGCGGCGGCAGGTACTCGGCGAGACTGCACGCAAGGTCCGGACTGATCTGGCAGTCCTCGCAGCTACAGCCGCCGTCGGTGTGCTCGGCGAGCAGGCCGCCGCAGTTCGCGCACCAGCAGCTTGGGCAGCGGTCCGGCAGGTCAGGCATGCTGGCCGCCCTCCGCCACCGGGGCAGCGGCGACCAGCGCGGCCACGCCGATCCAGCCCTTGTGCCAGGCCTGGTCCAGCAGATAGGGCGAGCCGGGGTCGCGCTCCAGCCAGCCCCGGTGCCCGGTGACGGCGGCCAACCAGGCGACGCCGCGCGGGTGCGGGTCGCGCCAGTGCCCGGCCTGCCGGTCGGCGACGTAGTGCGTTACGGCGGAGATGGCCAGCGCGGCTGTGGCGCGGCGCCAGGTCAGGCCGAGGCCGAGCAGACGGTCAGCGGCGAGCAGGGCAACGGCCTGCGTCGCTGTGTAGGTGGCGACGTGCATCGCGCACGCCTTGGCGCCGGCGGGACCGGGCAGGCCCTTCGCGATGGCGTCCCGGTCCTGCTGAGTCCAGTGGTCCCCGACCTCGTGAGCTGCGGTCAGGACGGCGTACACGGCGGCGAAACGGGCGGCGCTCATCGGCCGGCCTCCGGGGTGTCGCGGGGTGCGGCGGCCATGGACGCTGCGACGATCCGCGCCCCGTATTTCCCGGCCAGAGCCTCGGCAGCGGCCAGCGCGACACGGAGCCGGTCGACCTCGGCGAGCAGCTGCCCGCGATCGGCGGTGGCGTCGCCCTGCCCGACGGTCCGCCACTCCCCACTGTGCCTGCTGCGTTCGTGGCGCAGACGAATCGCAGCGAGCTGCTCATCGGAGAGCGGGGCGGCGGGCTCAGGCATCGGCCTTCTCCCCGGCTCCGGTGGTGGAGGCGGCGACAGGGGCGACGTTCTGCCAGTCGCCGTCGTCGTCGACCGCGATCGCGCCGCTCTTCTCGGCGGCATACGCGCAGCTGTCGCAGATCAGTCGGTCAGGCAACTGGATCCAGTCGTACTCAATGGCGGTCTGGACGGCTTCCTCGGCGGAGTCGTAGTGCATGGTGACGTACTCGCAGTTGGTGTAGTCGTTCTTGCAGTCGTCGCACTTGACGGTGAAGCAGGTGTGCTGAGCGGTGCTCACGGTCGTGGTCCTTTCGGTGCGGGCCGGGGTCGCGGTGACCCCGGCCGGGGTGAGGTCAGCGGGGCGGGGTCGCACGGGGCAGGCCACCAGCGCGGCGAACCTCGCGGATGGCCTCGGCGACATGCGGCGGGTCGGGGTTGATGGTGATCGTGCCGCTGGACGGGCGCACCACCTCGGCGTCGCCGTTGAGCAGCGCGACCAGATAGGCCGCCATCTCCTCCGACCACACCTCGATCCACGGCCGGGGGCAGCAGTCGTACAGGCCCAGGTCGTCCCGCGCGTCCGGGCCGAAGACGTCGGCGTCGAGCTGGTGCGTGGGCTGCGTGGTGCCGCCGAGGTCGGCGTCGAGGGTGAAGCTGCTGGCGGTGCATACGGGTGCGATGCCGCCCCCGTACTCGATGCTGACGACACGCCAGCGGACAGGGGCGTCGCCGGGGGCGTCGCCGGGGACGTCGATGGCGGTACGGGCTGCCGCGCGGAGGGCGGTCAGGTCGGTGGGCTCGGGCATGGTTGGCTCCAGGTCGGGGCGGGCGGTGTGGTTAGGCGGCGGCGTAGGTGCTGCTGGTCAGCGATGCGAGTGCGCGCTCGCCGAGCCAGTGGGCGACGTTGACGGGAACGGCGTTGCCGATCTGTCGGATCTGCGCAGTGTCCACGCCGGCGAACCGGTGGCCGGCGGCAAAGCGCTGCGCCGCGGCTCGGGTGTTGATGTCGAGCATGTGGACCCGGCACTCGTCGACCGTGGCCCCGGGGTGGACCAGCATGTGATGGTTGCCCTCGGCGGTGATCGTGCTGACCGGCTCGTCCAACGACTGCACAGTGCAGTGCCTGCGCATGATCACGATGAACGGCTCGGCGCCGAAACGGTCCAGGCCGATCTGAATCTTGCGGCGCGTCTCCGCGACGTAGGGCGTGAACACCTTCCGGTCCGCCCGGCCATCCGCCACCCGGGTCCCGCGCGGCGTCAGGTCCACGAACTCCCGGATGGACTGCACCACCGGCTCGACCCGCAGGTGGCAGCGCGGCGTCGGGCACACGTAGTGGTACTGCTTGCCGTAGGTGCCGACCTTCCGCACCCCGATCCGGTCGAACCGCGGCGCCCACCGCTGCACCCCCTGCACGGGGCCGCAGTTCAGGCAGATGCTGTCCGGGCGCACCCGCAGGTCCGGGGCGGGCAGGCCCTTCTTCGAGATGCAGAACACGATGCGGTTCCGCAGCTGCGGAGCGCACGGGTTTCCGGGGCCGGAGATGTGCGCGGCGTTGACCGACGCCAGTTGCACGGTCTTGCCCAGCGCCGTCCACACGCCCACCCACGCCTCGAACAGGCGCCAGCGGGTGAAGAAGTCGGGGACGTTCTCGCCGCAGATCATGTCGAAGTCGTTGACCTCGTCCGCGCGGATCAGGTCCCAGGCGGTGGCGCGGGTGCGGGAGAACTCCGGTTCGGCCGCGGCGCCGTCGTCGTCGCCGAGCGCCGCGGGGCGCTTCGGGGTGGCGTTGCGGCCGGCGGGACTGATCTCGGTGCAGATCGGTGAGCCGACGAGGATGTCGGTGCGCGGGACGCTACGGAAGTCGAGGTTGTTGATGTCGCAGCGCAGGCCGCGCACCCCGGGGAAGTTGTCGCGCAGGGTCTGCACGGCGGACTCGTCGTGGTTGGCGGCGAGGGTGGGGGTGAAGCCGGCGTCGGTGAAGCCGCGGACGTCGCCGCATCCGCCGGAGAACAGGTGGGTACTCGTCGGGCCGGTCACGGGGTGCTGCTCCTCGGGTTGGCGGGTCGGGGCGGAGGTCAGGCGGGGTCAGCGGTAGCCGTCGACCCAGCAGTTGGGGCAGATGTCCTTGCTGCCGCTGCGGTGCCAGCCCTGAGTGCGGAGGTAGGCGCGGAAGTCGGGGAGGAAGATGAAGCCGCCCGAGGTCTCGGATGGGGTCCCGCAGGGCGGTCCGTCGCGGCCGTCCCGCTTGGCGTCGCAGCGGAGGCGGTGGAGCTTCTCGGCGGACATGGCGTCGTGCCTTTCGGTCGGCGGGTCGGTGGTTGCGGGCCGCGCGGGCGGGGCGGGGCGGTCAGGCGGTCGGCCCGTCGGTCAGCAGGTTGCCGAGGTGGGCCAGGCTGCGGATCTCGTCGACGGCCACGTGGCCGCAGTGCGCGCAGGGCCGGACCAGGAGCAGGCGGCTCTTCTCGTCCTCGGCGTCGTAGGTGTAGCGGATGCCGAAGCCGGCCTTGCCGGGCAGGTCGGCCTCGGCGGCGAAGGTGTCGGACGGTTCCGCCTCGATGGGCTCGAAGTTCAGGGACTCGCTGGCGTCGCCGAGGATCTTGTCGGCGGCTGTGTTGGCGTAGTGGATGGTGTCGGCCACGGTCTGGGCGTCGTAGGCCTTCTGCTGCTCGGCGTCGGCGAGTTCGGCGGCGTCGTAGGCGGCAATGGCGGCGGCGATGAGGTCGGTCATGGCGGGCTCTCTCTCGGGTCAGCGGGGGGCGGTGCGGATCTGCTTGCAGGTGTCGCAGGTGACGTCCGCGAGGTGTTTCGCGAAGCGGGCTTCGGCCCAGGTCTTGTCGAACCCGGCCTGCGCGCCGCAGAGGGTCTGTGAGCCGTTCTCGCTGGCGCTGTACTTGGGGGGAGGTAGAAGCCGTTGCCCCACTTGAGGGCGGGGCGCTTGCGGATGTGGACCGGGCCTGCCAGGGCGGCGGCGAGGCGCTCCTCGCGCTGCCGTTCCAGGTCGGCGAGGTGCTGCTCCAGCAGGTGTCTGGCTTCGTCCTCGGTCATGGCGGGCTCCTACGCGGCGTTGATCCGGTCGGCGATCGCGCACACGGCGCGCCCGACGCGGTAGTGGGCGGTGGCGTAGCGACGGCGGATCGTGCGCTGGACCGAGCGGCGCAGCGAGCGGGCGGTGCGGCGGAGGCGGTAGGTGAAGGACACGGCGGGCTCCTAGGCGGGGTTGGGGGCGTCGGTGATGGGCTCGACGCGGGCGGCGTACACGGCTTCCCGGTGGGCGTCCATGGCCTCGTCGCGGCTCGTCGTCCACGTCGAGGACCGGTCGATGACGTAGCCGCCGACGACCCGGCCGACGTTGGCCTTGTCGGCGGAGTCGTCGAACACGACGGTGTCGTAGCGGCTGCGGCTGATCCGGATGGTGGACACGGTCAGCTCGCGGTCGGCGTTCTTGACCGGGGTGTAGGCGATGGTCTCGTTCATCGGGGCTCCTAGGCCGCGAGCAGCAGGTGGGCGCGGGCGATCTTGTAGGCGGGGACCCTCGGCCGGTACTGGGCGGCCATGCGGGCCACGTCGGCGGTGGTGTACCGGTGGGCGGTGACGGGCCCGGTGCGGCGGGAATGGGTGCGCCACTTGACCTGCATGTCGACCTCGCGGCCCGAGATGTCCAGGGCCTTGGCGGCGGTGCGGAGGGATCCGGCGACGGTGCGGGCCTGGCGCGGGGTGAGGCCGGCGGCAATCGCGTGGCTGGTGAGGGTGGCGTCGCCGGTGCGGCGGATGCGGCTTGCGGCCCGGGTTGCGGCGGAGCGGGTGCGGATGGTGCGGCGGGCGGTGCGAGCGGCTGCGTTCATCAGGTCCCCCAGAAGCATCGGGAGCGATGATTTCCATCGCTTCTCCGTGGTGCTTCCAGTGTGCCTGAACCCGCCACATGATCGCAAGTAATCAGCGCTGATTGCTCTGCCTGATGATGGATGGTTCCCAGCGCTGCACTCCATCGCTACTCTTGGCTCATGGCAGACAAGCCCAAGCACGCCCGCATCGCCGCCATCGAAGCGGCCACCAGACAGTTCGAGAGAGCCCGCAAAGTCCTCGAAGAAGCGATCTTCGACGCCTACCGCGACCCGACCGTCAAGCGCACCCAGATCGCCCCTGCCTCCCCCTGGACCGCTGCCCACGTGCGCAAACTCGCCCGCGACAAGGGCATCGGCCCCGACCCGGCCTACGCCAAGCGAACCGAGACCGCCCGCAAGCACGCCGCCGAGGCTGCCACTCCCGCCGCCGACTAGCCCCGCCCCGCCCTCCCGCCGCCGGCCGCACCGGGCGGCGATGCGGCACGCGCGGGCGGGATCGCTCGGGGAACCGTTCACTGCTGCTCACCGCCCTCGGTGTACCTGCGCACCGGAATCCCGGCGCGCTCGGCGAGCAGCGCGCAGTGGCTGGCGCCGCGGCTGTCGTTGCGGATGAATGCCAGGCACACGTCCGCGCCGAGCCCGACCATGAGGGCGTTGCGGCGCGGGCCGGCGGCTTTGCCGTGCCACTGCCACAGTGCCGGGTGGGCCTCCTCGGACAGGCCGATGACCCGGTGCGACCGGGTCCACCGTGCGGCGATCGCGTCGGCTCCGGTCGGGCACGCACCGTGGACGATCACCGCAGGGACCTGCTGGTACACGGCCGTGGCGAGCGCGCCCTCGACGGTGAGCTCGCTGAGCCAGTCGCGGGAGCCGGTCACCAGGACCCGGAACGGGGCGGTCACGAGGCAGCCCCGCAGGTCCCGCACACGAAGCCGGCAGGCGGCGTCCCGTGGCAGATGCTGCACGCGTCCGCCTCCCAGAACAGGCGCCCCGGTGGAACGCTCAACGCGAACGCCGCCGCCGCGATCTCGTCGGCCGTCCAGACGCGGCGCCCGTGCTCCGCCTGGCCTGCCGTGTCCGCCGACCAGCCCAGGCCCAGGCGTTCCGCGAACTCGGCCTGCGTCCAGCCGCGGGCGACGCGCAGAGCGTGGACGTTCTGGCTCACGACCTGTCGCGCGGTCATCGCTTCCCGCCCTTCCGCTGCGCCCGCTTGTTGCGCCTGCGGTCGGCCCGGTTCAACGCCGGTGCCGGCTCGAACGGGCGGGCGGGTTCGGGGCCCAGCCAGGGTGTGACGGTCCACGGGTCGCCGTCGTCGTCGCGGATCACGGTCTCGGTGCGGGTGGGCTGCTGCTGCCAGGTCACGCCGGGGCGCGGGGAATGCTCGCGGGTCACGGTTCGATGCCCATCTGGATCGCGGCGAGTTCGACGGCTTCGGTGACGCTGATGCCGTCTTCGGAGTTGGCGCGGAGGCGTTCGGCTCGGCGGGCGAGTTCGGCTGCTGCGGCGCGCTGGTCGTCGGTGAACTTGAGCCAGCGGCGCGGCGTCAGGTCGGCTTCGCTGGGGGTGGCATCTTCGGTGGGGGTCATTTCTGCCTCTTCTCGGGCTCTGGCGGGGTCTCTGGCGGCTTGCGGGGTGACTGGTGGCGCTCCGTGCGCAGGAGCCTTAAAACGGCTCAGGGAGTTAACTGGTGAGTAACAATCACGACGGGGGCACAGCCGCAGCCGCCTCCCGGGCGCTCCTGGCGTCCGGCCCCAGCAACCCCGCCTCGTAGCCCGTCACGATCGACTCGAACCGGCCCGAGCAACCCAACGCCGCATACAGCTCCCGCAGACGCCGCTTAACCTGGCGCTCCGGCAGCGACAACCGCACCGCGACCTGCCGGTCCGTCAGCCGCTCCGAGATCAGCTCCAGCAGCTCCAGGAGCACCGGCGTCATCCCGAACGGCAGCGGCGGCGGGGCGGGCAGCGGCGACAACACGGCGACGGGCTCGGGCTTCACCGGCGCGCCGTTGCGGGCCCGCTCGTCCAGGGCGACCTCGGCGGCCCAGAGGGCCATGAGGTTGAGCTCCTGCACGTCGTAGCGGATCCGCTGCTCGCCGCAGCCCTGGATCAGCCGGGTTTTGATCTTCTGCTTCAGGTTGCCGAGGCGGGACGGCGTGATGGGCTTCGGCACTTCTTACTCCTCGGTAAGCGGCGAATCTCGTTGGGACGGCATTGCATGGCTGCTGACGGCCGCTCACCCCGACGGCCCGCCAGGCGGCAGGTGCTCGGGGTCAGGCAGCCGAGCCGGAGCGGCAGGCCCACGGCGAGCAGCCGTCCGGGTCGCCGTCCTCGGCCAGCTCGACATCGGCGATCTCGGCGAAGATGTCGGTCTGCCGGGTCTGCCACTCGTGACTCGCGACCCGGTTGATCGGGGCCTGGTCGAGCGGCAGCCGGGAGCGGTGCAGGTATGCCTCGCCGAGCAGCGGCTTGCCGTTGGCGTTGCCCCGGGCGTTGCCGCCTCGGATCGCGGCGTCGAACGCGACGGCGTCGGCGAACTCCTCGGGGCGCTGGTCGCGCATCTCGCGCCACTGCCGGTTGCCGTGGAACGGGCACGTTATTGCGAATATCCGGTAACGATGGCCAGCTGCGTGGCCAGGAACGCGGCTGGAAGTGGGGCGGTGCGAGGCGTGTGCGGCGGGCTGGGCAACCTCGCGGTCGATCCGGTCGAGGTGGGCGTACACGGGGGCGGGTTCCCACTGGGTGTCGCTGAAGATCGCGCCGTCGAGCCTGGGCAGTCGCCCCTCGGCGGCCAGGAGCAGCAGCGTGGTGGATTGCACTCCGGCGCCGAGCGACAGCAGGCGGAGAGTCGGTTCGGGCATGTCAGGTCTCCTTCGGGAAGGTCATCTGTCCGGCGTCTTCAGCCGCTTTGCGCCGGGTGGCCGCTGCGGTCTCGCGGTGGTGTTCGCGGTCGTAGTGCAGGTGGCAGCCGTTGCACATGGCGCGGAGGTTGGGCGGGTCGCAGTTCTCGGGTGTGTGGTCGAGGTGAGCGGTGGTCAGCTGGACGTTGGAGCCGGTGCCGTAGGCGGGCTGCCCCTGCCGGTTGGGGCAGCGCTCCGCGTGGGTTCCGCGTCCGCACTCGCCGTAGCACTCGCATCGGCCGCCGGCCCGGACCGTGCGGATGCTGCGGCTGATCGCGGGCCAGTCCTTCGGGTAGCGCTTCCGGTTCTCGGGGCGGATGGGCATCAGGCCCTCCCGGCGTAGTCGCGGCGTTCGGCTTCGGCGACCAGGGCGAGCAGGACGGGCCGCAGTGGGCTGTCGTTGGGCATGCCGTTCCAGGTTTCGGGTGGCATTGCCCCGGTCCACTGTTCGGGGTTCTGGCAGTTGATCGGCTGCTGGGTGAGCTGGGCGGCGAGGTCGGGGTAGCGCAGGACTGCGGCGCGGCGTGCGTCGGCTTTGGCGCGGCCTTCACGCATCTGGCTCTTGATCCAGTCGATGAGGTCGCCCTCTTTGCGCATGGCGCGGACGTCGCCTTCGTCGAGGAACCTCACTGCTGCCCCCTGCGCCGGTCGCTGCCCTTGAGGACGACGCGCTGGCACATCTCGGTGAGCCGGGAAGCGACGCGGTCGCCGAGGGCCGCGCCGAGCTCGCTGGGCCGGACGTTGGAGGTGAACAGGGTGGGGCGCTCGGCCTCGTACCGGTGGTTGATCAGCCGGTAGTTGACCTCCTCGGTCCACTCGGTCGCCTTGGCGGCGCCGAGGTCGTCGACGAGGAGGACATCGGCCTTGGCGTACCGGTCGAACACGGTCTCGGAGTCGACCTGGTGCCGCGGGCGAAGCGAGGCGTACAGGTCGGCGGCGGAGGTTGCGACCCAGCGGGCCCGGACGCCGGTGACGGCGAGGTCTCGGATGGCGCCGAACGCCTGGAAGGTCTTGCCGACTCCGGTGGGTCCGAGCAGCAGCAGCGACGGCCCGGTGTGGACGGCGACGACGATGTGCCGGCGGGAGCCTGCCACGAGTGCGTCGACCCAGGCGTGGATCTCGGGGACGTCGGCGACGGCAGCGCGGTAGTGGCGCGGGATCTTCTCTGCGCAGACGCCGAGGGCGAGCCGGATGTTGGCGTGCTTGCCGTGCGGATCGCCATCGTCCTCAAGGAGCTGGTCGATGTTGACGCCGCGTCGGACGAGGACTTCGCCGACGCGATTGGATGTGACGTCGACAGGTGCGGCGTGGCGCGGCCGGGAGTCGTTGAGCATGGCTTCGAATTCCGGGCTGTAGGTCATCCGAGTTCCTCGTCGTAAGCGTTCTCGTCGGTGGGGTTCTGGAACGGCGGTCGTCGGCGGCTCTTGGTCTTGAGTGCGTCTTCGGATGCCCATTTCGCGGATCGGCGCATCCATATCTGCCATTCGGTGTTCCAGTTCGTTTTCCGCGTTCCGTCGTCGCGGTAGTGGTCGATGAACTGGGCGGTCTCGTAGTCGGGGTCCAAGCCGGGGACGGTGGTCGTCGCCCATCGGCGCATGCCATCGGTGAGGGCGAAGTCCTCGGGGATGGGGTGGCGGCCGTCAGGCCGGGAGCGGGCGGGAGGCAGCGGCGGGACGGCTACGAGCTCTCGGCCGCCCGCGCGTCCTCCCCCCTTGCTCCCTTGCTCCCTTGCTCCCTTGCTCCCTTGCTCAGGGACGAAATGCTCCGGAGGGTTTCCGGAGGGATTCGCGAGAGATTCCGGAACGGCCCACAGGGTGTTCTGACCTGCCCCTTCGTCGTCTTCTGGGTCCTGCTCGTCCTCGTCGGCGGTTGACGGTGGCGCGTCAGCTTCATGGGCCTCGGAGGCGGCTTCGGAGGGCGCCCAAAGGGCCCCGGAGCGGGCCTCAGAAGTGACGGGGAGAGGCCCGGGGGAATTCCGGAGGGTTTCGCGAGACTTTCGCGAGCGCTTCACGAACCGCTCGGGGTGCTCCTTGCGCCACACCTCGAAGTCGCCCGGCTCGTCGTCCGGGCACGGCGGGATCTTGGACCGGGTGGGGTGCGACGGCTTCTGGTGCTCGCGCCAGTTCGGGCAGTGGAGATAGGGCCGCCCGTCGACCTCGTATCGGCACAGCGGACCGGAGTCGGCAATCATCTCCAGCCACTCGCTGACAATCTCCGGCGTGATATCGCGATCCCTCGGAAAGCAGTCCGAGGCGATCAGCAATTCGTCGTCGACGCCGCGGCCGTAGTCGTCGAGGTAGCCCCAGAGCAGGATGAATAGGTAGCGGACCTCCCGCGGCCACATGGACACGGTGACGGAGGTGCGCAGCTCTGGCTTGATGGAGCGGATACGTGCCACGTGGGTCTTCTTTCAAGGCATGAGCGTCTGGTTGCGGGGAGGGGAGCGGGGTTTTCCTAAGCGCTTCAGGGCTTCGCTCCCGTCAGCCGCCTCGCTCCCGGATCCACCGGATGACGGCCTCCCGCGGGTACCGGACGCGGCCGGCGCGGCCCGGCGTGACCTTGATGTAGTCCGGCCCTTCGCCGCGGCTGCGCATGCCGGCGAGGGTCTGGAGGGCGAGTTTCGTGATGCCGCTGACTTCGCGGGGGGTGAGTAGTTCCTCGTTCTCAACTGTGGTGATCGACATGAAGGCTCCATTGACAACAGCAGACGCTGTGATGATTGCAGTATATCGGAGTGCTGCGGAGTTGGGCTTGGGGACTGGGGAGATCGCGTGCAATCCTGCGAACATGGCCGAGGAGCAACGGAAAACGCGACGCGCCAACGATCTCGGCGAGACCGGCAGGTACCTCGCGCGCAACGTCGCGCGCATCCGCAACGCGCAGGGCCTGTCCACCGTGAGGCTGTCCCAGATGCTCGACGGGGCCGGGCGGTCCATCTCGGCCACCGCCATCACCCGCGTCGAGTCCGGCGAGCGCCGCGTCGACGTCGACGACCTGGTAGCGCTCGCCGCAGCCCTAAACGTGAACCCGTCCGCGCTGCTCCTGCCACCCACTGCAGAGGGCAGCATCGAAGTCACCGGGGCCGGGACGGTGAGCGCCGCAGAGGCGTGGGAATGGATGGACGGCGAGCACCCGCTTTTGGATGCCGACCACGAGGACACCGTGCTCGGCTTCCAGCTGCACGCCCGCCCGCCCGGCCGACGCAGCCTCGGCTGACTCGCCATCGCCCCTCCTCTCAGAACCTGTCGTTGTAGCTACGTGCCGCCCGCTGATCGCGGGCGGCTGTGTCGTTTTCGGCGCAGACCTTGTGCGAGGGCTTCTTGTCGTCGTCGCGCAGGTGGGTTGGCTGGTGGCAGTGGCGGCACGGGGCTTCGGTCCGTAGCCAGTGCTTGTCGCGGTCGCTCCAGTCCAGGAGCCGCGGCCGGTCGGCGTCGGTCATAAGTCCACCCCGGCTTTCCGCAGCCAGGCCCGGTTGTTCTCCGCGGACCGGTTGGCACGGCCGGGTGTTGCCGGGATGGTGATCGTTGCCCCGGCCGGGTTGTGGGCCCGGTAGTGACCCGACTTGGCGAGCCTCACCGTCCAGCCCTGCGAGCGGAGCCGCCGTATCAGGGCGCGGGTGTCCTTGTTCGCCATCAGCCACCGTCCCGCTCGGGCGCGAACCGGACCGACAGCGGCAGTTCCTCGCCCGCCCGGTCATGCGTGATCACGATGGAGTTCCACTCGATGCCCATGCGGGTGGCGATCTCCTCGCGGGTGCAGCCGAAGCCGGCCAGGTGCGCGGTCTCCTCGATGACCTCACAGCTGCGCTCGCCCGGGTTGGGCTTCGCGAAGACGATCCGCCAGGGCCGCGGCTTCGGCTTGTCGTCGTGGTCGATGTCCGTCCACGCCGAGGCCGGTGCCCAGCGTTCCCGGCGGGCGGTTGCGCGGGCGCGCTTGGCGCTGAGCGCGGGCACGCCGTGCCGGGTGGGGTCCTCGTCGTGGAAGTCGTCGAAGAACTGGGCGATGGTGCGGTGGTTCCCGGCGAAGATCAGATCGTGCTGGGGGATGCGCGCGATGGCCCGTGTCGACAGGCTCCAGCGCCGGGACAGTTCACGGGCGGTCCAGCCGTGGGCGCGCAGGGCCAGGGTGCGGCGGGCGGCTCCGCGCGCCGGGTAGTCGGCGCGGTCGGCGAGGAGGTTCACGTTGGGGCGGATCGCGAGGACGCGGGTGATGGTCTCGGGGCGCACGTACTCGGTGGCCATGAGGACGGTGATGCGCCTCTTGGTGACGCCGAGCTGGTCGGCGATGTGGACGTCGGCCATGCCGCCGGCGCGCAGGCCCGCGATGTGCTCGTGCAGCGGGGTGGCGTCGACGAACGGCTTCCAGGTGCCGTAGGCGATCTCGCGGTGGCGGTTGCGGGCCCAGGCGGAGGAGAGTTCGCAGCAGTCGAAGCAGTTGCAGTTGTGGGGGTGGCCGGGCATGTAGGCCTGCCGCGGGGGCCGTGTCGCGGTGGTCATCGTTCCTGCCTTTCGAGTCGGTACATGGGTGCGCAGAGGAGTCCGCCGAGCCCGTTGAGGAGCAGCCAGACGGTGCCGATCTGGGCGAGCTGGTGGCCGGTCACCGCGAGCCCCGGCGGAGGAGGCCGCGGAACGTGCCGTGGCGCAGGACGTGGCCGACGATCAGGGCGAGGGGGATGGAGGCGGCGGTCCAGGCGGCGAGGGCCTCCAGGGCGGTGATGAGGGTGGTCACGGCTGTTCTCCTTCCTGTGGCTGGAGCCCGATGGCGTGGAGGAGTTCACGGAGGGCCTTGTGCGGGTCCTTGGCGGCGAGGGCCTGGCTGGCGCACCAGCGGCGGGCTTTCTGGCGTTCGGCGTGGCTGTTGGGGCGGAGCCGCTGGAGCATCGCGCCGCCTTCGTTGCGGATGTCGGCGGCCATCACGTCCACCAGCTCTCGCCCGCAGCGGCCCGGCGCAGGAGGTCGTCGAGGTCGTCGTACAGGTCGAGGAGGTCGTCGTGGTGGACGTCCTTGGCCTGCGTGGTCTGTTCCCAGCGGCGGAAGTCGAGCCGGCGGGTGATGCCGCGGACCGCGGCGCAGCAGGCGCAGCAGCAGCTCACGATGCCCGCGGCGATCAGCGGCACCACGATCCACGCGAACACTCCGGCGGCGATCACGGCCGCCTCCCGATCGCGCGGTTGAAGCGCGCCCATCCGGCGCAGGCGTTCAGCCAGGCCCACAGCGGCAGGGCGTACAGGAAGCAGAAGACGGTGACGGTGCGCCACTTGGCCTCGGTCCAGCCGGGCCAGAAGGCCGCCGCGAGCAGCAGCATGACGATGAGGGCGACGGTGCCGATGTCGCGGAGCGGGTGAGTGAACAGGACGTATGCGGCCTGGAGCAGGTTCATGGGTTCCCCCGGGTTGGTGCCGGGCGCCGGAGTAGTGGCGCCCGGCGGCTTAGGTGGTGACGGCGGCGTGTACGGAGTCGTGGGCGCGCTGACCGGTGACCGGCGAGGCTTCGACGGGTGGGGCGGCGAGCGCCTCGGCGAGGGGCATGGCGAGCGTCGGCGCGACCTCGGGTGGCAGTGGCGGTACGGCGGCGATGGTCCAGGCGACGGCGGGGACGGCGAGTTGCTGTGTCGCCTCCGCGCCCTGCCGGAGCGTGCGCACGTCCACGGCCTGCGTCTCCGCGTTGACGTCCGCGATGTCGTAGGTGGCCGGTGCGTCCGGGAACGGCTCGGCGCGGCGCGAATCCGGTGCCGGCGGCGGGGACGGCTGCGAGAAGCACGACTGCGGGTCGTCGGCCGGGGCCACCGTCGGGGCGGTACCGGGCTGGCCGTCGCCGTCGTCGAGGAGCTTGTGCAGCGCCTCGTTCTCCCGCGTCAGCCGCTCGCACTCGTCCTGGAGCTGCGCGTACTCCCGGCTGGTGAAGTCGAGGGCCGCCTCCCACTCCTCCGTGTCGTCGGCGTGCTGCTCCTCGGCCTGCACCAGTTCGACCCGCAGACTGTCCCGCTCGGTCTCGGCGGTGACGGCCCGGCCCTTCGCGGCGCTCAGTTCGGCCTGCAGGGCGGCCACGCCCTGGACCATGGCGGCCCACTCGGCGGAGTGACGCCCCGGCTGACGGACCGGCGCGGGCTTCGGCCTGAACACGGCGAGGAGGCTCATACCGCCACCTGCCCGCGAACCGCCGCGATGTACTGCTCGGCCTCGCCCGTCAGCCACGCCACGAACTCCGGCCGCGACAACGACACGTAGTGCCGGTGCGTCTCCGAAGCGACCTTCGCGTAGTGCACCGCCAGGTCGTGGGCCTCCTGCTGCGTCCAGCAGTACACCTCGGCATCCGGGACGCCCTGCTTCAGCTCCCGCCAGGCGGTGCCGTCCCAGAAGTCGGGGCAGCGCCAACCGGCATTGCTGTCGATCACAGCCCAGTCGCCGATCGCGTTGCAGCGCGTCGCGATGAACGCGGCAGGCCCGGCGGCGTGGCCCTCGATGGGGTGGCGGGTGCTGGTGGCCAGGGCGATACGAGCCTCGGCCTGCTCGGCGCGGGCACGGGTGGCCCGGACGGCGCGGGTGGCAGTCATCGGGCACCGCCGGTCAGCGACCCCTTCGGGGCCTTCGCGATTGCCGAGCCGTCGAGCGGCACCTTGCGGTCGCCGTTCACCAAGTCCTTGAGGTTCTGGCCGGGCCGGAACCTGGGCCGGATGCGGGCCGGGACGGTGACCTTGTCGCCGGTGTGCGGGTTGCGGCGGGTCTGCTCCGTCGTCTCGCTGGTGTGGAATGTGCCGAAGCCGGTCACGCTGACCGTGCCGCCGTCGGCGAGCTCGCGGGCCATGGCGTCGAACACCGCCTCGACGGCGTTGACTGCGGCCTTGCTGCCGAGGGTCGTGGCGACGGTCTTGATCAGTTGCGTCTTGTTCACGTGGTTCTCCATGAGGGTTGTGCGACAGGTGGGACTCGACGCGGGGCGTGCGAATCCCCAGAACTGGGGCGGTGCGGGTCAGTCCGTCAGGGCGGCGACGTCGTTGCCGCAGCGAAGGCAGCGGAACGAGTTCGCCCCGACGACGGCCGGCTGCACGCCGTGGCAGTGCGAGCAGTCCCAGCGGGTCTCTAAGACGAACCAGCCCTCCGGGACGGCGTCTGCGGGTTCGTCCGACGGGGGAGCGGGGCGCAGGCCAGGAATGCGGCGCAGGGCCGCGAGAGGACTCATGAGGCACCCGCCGTCCGCAGCGGCCAACTGCCGTCGATCACAGCCGTCGGGTCCGACTGCCGCAGGTACGCCTGGAAGTCAGCCGCCCACGTCGCGTGCCACCGGACCTGACGGCGGTGCAACTCCTCGACGTCCACGCGCAGGTCATCGAAGCGCTCATACGGACCGCGCCGGTTCACCAGACCCCGCACCCATTCCGGGCGCTCGCCGGCCGGGACTGCGGCAATGCAGCCCATGCGCCACGCAGCCTGGGCGGACTTCAGCGCGTCGTAGGCCGCGCCGTGAGCCTTCGTCTCGTCCCAGCCCAGGCCGTACATCTCGGCGGTGGTCTGCATCTGGTACGAGCCCTGCTTCTCCGACACCTTCTTGCGGAACGGCGCGACGTGCCGGTCCAGGACCATCGTGTCGATGACCCGGGTCAGCGGCTGACCGCACAGCCCTTCGAACGACCCGAGGCCGTGGCGTGCGCACTCGGCGTCCAGCAGCGTCAGGTCGTAGCCGCCCAGGTTGTGCCCGACCAGCGGAATCCCGGCCTGCGCGACCTTGCTGACCGCCGCGGCGATCTGCGTTACGCCCTCCGCTGCCGGCTGGCCGTGCGCGGCGGCGTACTCGTCCGTGATGCCGTGGACCTTGATGGCCTCCGGTTCCATCGGGATGCCCGGGTTGAGCAGCCACTCGAAGGTCTCCGTCGGCTGGTCGCCGCCGACCAGGATCAGGGCGCACGACACGATGCGGGCCGTCAGCGGGTCCTTGTCGGAGGATTCGAAATCGAGGGCGGCCATGCGCTGCAGGTGCCAAGGAGTCATGACGGCACCTCCTCGGCCGGCGCGTCCATGGCCCGCAGGACCGCGAGCAGTCCCCGGTTCTGCTCGGCCAGCACGGCGTTCTCGACGTCGCGGTCGACGACCTGCTGCTCCAGGGCGGTGATGCGCTTCCACGCCTCATCGCGGGCCTCATGCGTCCGCGCCAGGGCCTTCTCCGACTCGTCGAGCCGCCCGGCCAGCCGGCCGTTCGCCCCCGACACCTCGGCCTCGCCACGCACGGCCTTCTCCAATGCGGCCTGCAGGTCCCGGACCTGCTGCTCCAGCTCGTCAGTGCGCTTCGACATCACGCACCGTCCGAGTTCTGCCGCGAGTAGTGCAGGAAGAAGGCCAGGACCGCGGCGTACCAGCCGACGATGGCCAACTGCTCGCAGGCGCTCATGCCAGCTCTCCCGTCTGGCGGGGCTGCGGGAGCTGCACAACGTTGCGCTGCGGGGCCTGGTTCAGCGTCGGGTGCTCCTCGCGGAACTCCGCCTGCAACCAGCGCAGGCCCTTCGCCGTGACCACGGTCGCCGGACGGGCCTTGCCGTTCACCACGTCGGTGCGGACCGCGAAGTACCCGCGGTCGATCAGGTGCTGATAGGGCAGCGTCGAGTTCTGGATGATGACCCGCATCCCGCGCAGCTGGTTCAGGAACCTGGTGCGGCCCATCCGGCCAGTCACGGGCGCGAGGATCTTCGCGGCGGTCGCCATGTCGAACAGGCCCTCCGCCGCGATCAGATCGTCGTAGCCCTCCGCCTTCGGCGCCATGTCCGCCAGCCGCACCGCCATGTCGGCGTTGCTCGTCGCCAGCGCGAGCACCTGGTCCTGCAGGCCGATCACGCGACGGGCCATCTCCAACTCGCCGTGCGACTGCGGCACGGCCGCCTGCGACTGGCGCTCCGCCTCCGAGTCGAGCAGGTAAGTGCGGACCCTCTTGGCGACCTCGGACTCGGTGAGAACCATCCCCACATCGAGCAGCGCCCGGCGGGAGAAGACGCGGAGCACGCGGCGGTTCGACTGCTCCGTCGAGCTGGTCAGATTGACCACCTCGAAGTCACGAAGCTCGGCGCCCCGCAGGGTGTGCATGCCGTTCTCGGTCAGCTCCTGGCGGTGCCGGCGGACCACGCTGTGAATGGCCTCGACGTCGACCTCGTAGTACTGCGCGACGAGGTCCGTTGTGAGGTGAAGGCCGTCGGGCAGGAGCGCCAGGGCCTTGACCTTGTCGAGCACGTCGACGCGCTCGATGGCTGCCGCCCGCATGCTGCGGGACTCGGTGAGCGCCAGTTCGTTCGGTACGGTGAGCATGTGTCCCCTCCGGGGATCGGTAGGTAAGTCGGTAGTTCGGGTGGTGGCCCCGGTCGCAGCGGACCGGGGCCACCGGTACGTCAGCGAGCGGCGAACTCCGCGGAAAGCTCCTTGGTCAAGGCGCGCAACTGCGCCTCGGTGGCCTTCTCGATCGGGCCGTCCGTCACTCCGAAGCAGTGCTGCTGCAGCGCCTCGTCGGACATCCCGGCCGCGGCACCAGCGGCGCGCAGCTCCTTCTCCGCGACGGCACGCGAGGCGGCATCCGGCGACGGCGCGGCAGGCTGCGGCGCGCGCTCGGCGAGCAGCGTCTTGCCCAAGGCCAGCAGGGTCACCGGCTGGCCGGCCCGGTCCAGGACCAGGCGCTGGAACAGTCCGGCCTCGCCGATCTCGTAGCCGATCTGCTCGGTACGGGCCAGCGTCGTTCCAGGCAGGAGCAGCTCGTCCCGGTAGCTCTCAGGACTACGGACCCCGGCCTCGCCACGGACGGTCGTGTCGGCGTCCGGATCCTGCTCCTCCGTCGGCACCATCCCGCCGGTCAGCATCAGCGTCCGCAGTGCCACCGACTGGGCCTTCGGCGTGGACCGGCTGCCCGTGTCGGTGGCCTCGCCCATCGCCTGCGTCTCGATGAAATCGCCGGTAGGCCCGTAAATCCGGTAGGTCACCGTGGCGGTGCACTCGCGCATCTTGCCGCCGCTCGCGGTACCGATGTCCCGGTACTCAGCCACCGTCTTGAAAGGGAAGACCGCGATGCCGTGCTTGCGGCAGATCGGCCCGAAGGCGTTCAGAACCGCGTCGACGCCACGGAAGTTGAAGCGCCCGGCCTTACCGCCCTCGAACTTCTGGGCCTTGTGAATCACCGTGACGTCGCCCATCACCCGCAGCCAAGCGGTGATGGTGTCGACCTTCTCCGGGTCCTTCTCCATCTCTGCCGCACTGAAGTCCGGCTCCGGGTAGTCCGGCCTCGGCTGGGCGATGTCGGCTTCGATGCGGCCCGCCGCCGCGGCGGCGGCCTCTGCCAGTCCCATTAGGACTCCTTCGGGGGTGTGAGGCGGAACGCCTTATCGATGGCCAGCCGCGTGCCGGGCTTGCCGCGCTTCACGCAGTCCGCGTAGGCCTCAGGCCAGCGCTCCGCGAGACGCTCGTAGTCGGTGCCGAGGCGGCCGTCCTGCGGATCGCTGGAGTACGCCACGTCGTTGTCGAGGTAGGCGTACTGAGCGCCGTTCAGTAGGCGCAGCAGTTCGGCGTGCGCCGCGTCCTTGTGCTTCCCGGCGGCCTTCTCGGCCAGGCGGGCGGTCTCGTAGTCGTGCAGCAGCCCGAGGACCGTGTCGTCGTGGTCCAGGCGCACGATGCCCGCAGGATCCGGGTGCATCCGCTTGAACATCTTGACTTCGCGTTCGCTGTTCTCCGACGCCGGCGGGACGACGCCGGGCACGACGTACCGGTCCCACCAGGCGCGGCACGCTGCGACGACATCCCGCATCGTCTGCTCGTGCGCGGCAGCCCGGACGACGCCCTGCCGGTAGTCGTTGCCGCCGACCAGGACCGCGTAGTGGATGTGGTCGTAGCCCGTGACGGCCAGCTGGAACAGAACCTGCGCGAGGACGTCGTCCGGTGCGCCGTCGGCCCACTTGGCTGCTTTGAACGCGGTCCGGCACTTCACCTCAAGGGCGCACACCTGGTGCCGGGTCTCCGGCAGCGGGCATTCGGTGATGCGCCGGTCCAGGGTGGTGAGCAGTACCGGGTCGTCTTTGTGCTCGACGAGGCCGATGTTCTCCACGACGGACCGGTTGCGGCGGGCCCACTCCAGTGCGATCGGGGCTTCAAGCAGGGTGCCCCAGTAGGCGGCGTCCCCGGCGGTGTCGTCGAGTTGGCCGAGCTTGTCGTAGAAGACCTTGCGCGGGCTGCCGAAGTCGTCGAGGTCCAGGATCACCGGGGCGTCGGATGCGCCGATGCCGTGCTTGCGGGCGGCCAGCCACTCGCCGCGGTCGACTCCGGCGGGCAGCACCAGTCGGGCGGTCGGGGTGACGAGGTCGCCGACGGTGGACGGGAGCATCGTGGGGGCGATCACTCGGCACCGCCCATCGTCAGCCGGAACGCGGCCTCAAATGGCGCCTCGTGCTCACGGACGGCGGCCAGCACGCGCGCCGCGATGTCCACCCCGGCGCCGGCCCGAAACTCGTCGCTGGTCTCGGCGTTCCACACGGGGAAGGCCTCGTTGAGGAGTTCGCAGTACCTGTCGTCGACCGGCCCCATGCCGTACGTCAGCCGCGCCGCCACATCCCGGCCGTCCGCGCTCGGGCGCAACTCCAGGCAGTAGTGCCGGGCATCGACACGGAAGCCGGGGTCGGTCAGGTCGGTCCAGACGGTCATGTAGTCGTCCGCCTCGCCCGAGTCCTCGCGGTCGAACGGGAACGCCTCGAAGCCGAGCCCGCAAGCCGCCAGGTTGGTGGCGGCCTCGAACATGGCGTGCGCCTGACGGAGCCTCATGAGGCCACCGCCTCAGCGGCAGCGCTCAACGCGGGAACCGGCGCAGGGACCTTCGCGGCGTCGTACTGCCGGATGCCCCACACGATCGCGTGGCAGGCCCACAGGAACCACCAGCCGAAGTCGTGGGTCCGCCACTCCTCCACGCCGTCGAAGGTGAACGGGTGCAGGTACTTCTCCGTCAGCTCGTGGCTGCGGTCGTTGTCCCGCTCGTGACGCTGACTCCAGGCGGCTGCCTGCGTGGGCGTCGTGGCCCCGCTGTCCGCGCCGCAGGAGCACAAGACGTTGATCTCCAGCTCGCCGAACTCGAAGTCCCGCACCGCCTCCGCGGCGGACTCTTTGTACTCGGTGGAGTGCTCGGCCATCGTGCCAGTGGTGAACGCCGCCCACGCGGCGGTGACGCCGGGGAAGTCGCCCTCGACCTCGGCCAGGTACTCGGCCGCCAGCATGTCGAAGCGCTCGGGCGAGTACACCGTCACGCTGTCGCGGTCGCTCTCCAACTTCGTAGACCAGTAGTCCGGCTGGACCTGGATCGCGTCGCCGGCTCCGCGGCCGGAGCGGCGGAAGAAGTCGAACATGTCCTCGATGCGGGAGAACACGAAGCTCTCGCCGTCGCCCCTGAACATCAGGACGTGCGGGGCGGTGATCAGCTCGAACCAGTAGAACGGATTCTTCGGGTCGCGGAACCGCAGGTGCCGGTAGAAACCGTCGTCGTGCAGGACCGTCATGGTGTGCCCGGCGGTCTCGCGGGCAAAGCGCTCGGCGGAGTCCGCGATCAGGCGCTTCGACATCTCCCAGTCGTTCATGCTGCTTCCTCAGGGGTCTCGCGGTCGTCGGCGGCCAGCTCGCGCCCGGCGCAGGCCGCGCACAGGCCGCGGGTTGCGGCGGGGGAGGAGCAGTTCGAGCACAGCGGGCCGGTGGAAAGGGCGGCCAGGGCCTCGGCCAGCGAGTCGGCGGCCTGCACGTCGTCCCAGCGGGCCAGGCCGTTGCCGTGCCGCCGGTCCACGCCACAACCCGTGTGAACCGCGTCGAGGGTGCAACCCAGGGATCCGCCCGGGTACGCCGAACCCGCTGGCAGGTACAGGCGCGAGGTGCAGCCCGCGTCCTCGTCAGGGCGCAGAGCCGGGACGATGTCCCACGTCGAGAGCGTCATCGCCGCACCTGCGCCAACTGGGCTCGCAGCTCGGCATTCTCGGCCGCGAGCCGCACAGCGGACGGCACGTACGGGCCCGGGTCCTCCTGCAGCAAATCCGCCAGGTACTCGGCCTGCGGGCTGTCCTCGGGCAGCTGCTTCAGCTTCGCCGCGACACGGGCCATCACCTCGGGGTCGGTCACGTACTTGTGCGCGTTGCCCAGCGAGGCCGCGCGGGACTGGACGACGTCGGGGATCATGAGGTCACCACCAGTGCGGCGCTGAGCTGCACGATCTTCTCGACAGCGAACTGCGTCAACTCGGTGTCGCGCATCCCCAGCGCGACCGCCACGACCTTCTGCGGCCCGTGCTCGCGGCACAGCGGCGTGATCATCGCCTGCACGCTTCGGACCGGGACACCCAGGCGCACGGCAACCTGCTCGATGGTCTCGCTCACGCCGCCACCTGCGCTTCCGACAGGTCGCCGGCCACGAGCATCACCGGGCAGCCGCACACGCAGCCCTCGGCGAGCGAGAAGTGCCGCCCGACCTGCGCCGACATGTGCACGCCCGGCAAGGAGTCCATGGCCACGATCCAGGCGGCCCACACGTCCAGGTCGTCCACCAGGACCACGGCCGTGCCGTTCTGGGTGTAGACGACGGTCGCGTGCAGCGCCTCGGGCATGGCGTCGTCCGTCGCGAACAGGGCGGCGAGGGCTGGGCCCTCGGGGGACTGGGTAGGCTGGAGGACGGTCATCGTCCACCTCTTTCTTCTACGGGTTTGGTGGGCTGTGATCACTGGCCGTTGTCCGGGGTGGAGCCCGGGCGACGGCCGTTATGCCGACTGGGCGGCGTTGCTCGCGTCGAGCCAGGCCTGGACGCTCGACTGCTTGAAGCGGCGGATTCGCTTGCGTCCGGTCCCGGGAACCGATTCCACCGGGAGGCCGTGCTTGGCGAGCATTTCGTTGACCCACCAAGGGCTCACGCCGAGCCAGGTCATGAGCTCTTCCTGGGTCATCAGCGGTTCGGGCGGGGATGTCGTCGTTTCCATCGCGTTGCTACTTTCTGCTGTGGTAGTAGTAGCCATGGGCATGCTTGAAGACGAAGGCGTGCCGGTGAAGAACTCCTGAATGTCCTGATCTAGCGCTCGGGCGATGAGGCTGGCCGTGGCCGGCCCGCACGTTTCGCGGGTGCTGCGCTTGCCGGGCGCTCCGGTGAGGAAGCCGATGTACGCGGGGGAGACGCCGATGCCGTCCGGATCGATCGCCTTTGTGGCCTCGGCGAGCTGGGGCCCGGACATGCCTGCCTCTCTCATCGCTGCGCGCAGTGGCGCGCCGCCGTCCCGTCGTTGCATGTGGTGGCTGCCCTTCTCGTCACTTCAGCGGCTGGATTCCTCCGTCGCTGCTACAGTTCTACAGTAGCAGTCGTAGGAAGGTCAAGAGCGAGGTTGACAGGAGTAGTCGGAAGGCGAAACCCAAGGAACATAGGAGACTCACGTCCCTGCGTGCCCGTATGACGTGAGCACTCAAATTAAGACACCTTCTACAGTCGACTTGTGTCTGTAGAAGGCGTGATACATCCTGTGCTCTGTGGCCCCTGAAAACGCGCACCAGGAACCCGACGGCGGCGAAGACGTCCCCGCGCTGCTGCGGCGCGTCATGGACGAGCGCCGCTGGACCCAGAGTGACCTCGCACGCGCCATCGGCGTGCTCGTAGGAACAGTGAACACCTGGGTCAACGGCAAGAGAACCCCCACGGGCGAGAACCTCCGCAAGCTCGCCGCCGGCACCGGCATCAGTGAGGCCACCTGGGTTGCCGCGACCGGCCGCAAGATCCCGGCCGAGCTCGACGCCGACCGCGAAGCGCGCCTCATTGCCCTGTGGCGCTCGTTCACCCCCGAGGAGCAGCGCTACGCCGAGGGCTCCCTGGAGGGCATCGCGAAGGCCCGGGCCGAGTCCCACAACTGAGCCGCGTTCACAAAATCCCCACCCATTCGGATGAACCTGAGGTCAAACGCGCATCCTCCGAGTACAGTCAGGGTTCCGCCGCTGCCTCCGCCTGCGGTTACCGCAGACACCCGCGTAACCCTGGGGGTAGAGGTATGTGCATCGCCGTGCGCTTTGTCGACCCGAAAGCGCAGTCGCAGCCCTGGATCCGGGCAAAGCTGGTCATCAACGTCCCCTGGTCGGTCACACGCAGCGCAGCCCTGTACATCGTCCGTGAAACCCTCCGGGCGCTGGGCGTGGCGCAGCATCATGACACCAAGGCAGTCTGCTTCTGCGGGGACCCCGTCGAGGTGCCGTTCTGCGCAGAAATAGTGGCGGCGGTGAGCTCCGCGTCTGCGATCTCCAGAGGCCGGGAGGCGATGCGCCGTGGCGCGTAGGGCAACGAACAACCCGCGGCAGATCCGGCTCAAGAGCTGCGGCTGCCCACTGTGCACCGAGGAGTTCCGGCCCGGCCAGAAGGCCACCCGCAAGGACTGCAAGGGGACCTGGCAGGCCCGCTACCGGGACATGAACGGCAACCAGAAGGCCCGCAACTTCCCCACGATGGCGAAGGCCGAGGCGTTCCTGGACGAGGTGCGGACCCGCGTCCGCAACCGCGACTACAACGACCCCGACCGCGGCAAAGTCACCCTGACGTGGCTGTGGGACAAATGGCGCCCAGGCCGCAAGCTCAGCGAGAAGAACACCCTGGCCGCCATCGACTACCAGTGGTCGATCATCGAGCCGCGGTGGGGTGCGTACCGGCTGTGCGACATCGAATACCTCGACATTCAGGCGTGGGTGCCGCAGCTGATCGCACAGGGCCACGCGCCGAGCGTGGTCAACAAGGTCGTCGAGCTGCTGTCGCGGCTACTGAAAGTCGCCGTGAGGGACAATCGGCGCATCCCCTACAACCCGTGCGAGGGCGTGGAGAAGCCGCCGCCGCGCAAGGTCAGCCCCGAGGATCGGCGCTCCCCGAGCTATCGCCAACTCGACCTGATCCGCGCCGCAATGCCGAAGCACCACGAGGACATGCTGGAGTTCCTGGAGGAGACCGGCCTGCGCTGGAGCGAGCTGATCGGCCTGCGGCGCTGCTACGTGGACCGCAAGAAGAGGGTCGTCAAGGTCCGCCATGTCATCGAGGAGATCACCGGGCATCCGCTGACGCGCAAGGAGTACCCGAAGACCGAGGAGGGTTTCCGCACGATCCCCCTGAGCCCCCGGGCCCTGGCCGCGTTCGACCGGCACATGGAACGGTGCCCCGCCTCGGACACGAAGACGAGAGTCGAGGACGGCCTGTGCGAGGACGAGCTGGTGTTCCGCGGGGCTCGTGGCGGGATCCTGCGGAAGGGCAACTTCTGGACCGTGTACACCCGGGCTGCGGTGCGGGCCGGCGTGGCGCGGAAGATCAAGCGGCCGAGCGGCAAGTTCGAGTGGTGGCCCACCGTCCATGACACCCGCGGGTCGTGGGCGTCGCGGCTGCACGACGAGGGCGTGCCCGAGGTGATCGTGCAGCGGTTGATGGGGCACAAGCGGGCGTCGAGCGTGACGTGGATCTACCTGCACGCGGCCGAGGATGCGGTCGACCAGGGGCGTGAGGCGCTGGAGGGGCGCGGGTCCAAGCGGCATCTGCGGGCGGTGGGGGAGTGATGGGCCGCGGAGTCCACAGAGTCCACGTGGAGTCCACAATGCCCCCGCTGAACCCCAGTCAACTCCTGCCAACTACTACTGTAGAAGTAGTAGATGGCGGGAAGTCCGAGGTGAGCGGCAATCAGGCTCCCACCTCGGGCAACATCATCACGGGGTGTCAGTCCGCGCATGTTCGGGCGGAGAAGATGGCGGTCTTGAACTGTAGAAGGATCAGCCGGGCGACTTGACGGCAGGTCAGAGGCCATTCTTCCCACGCGGCGGGTGCCCCTGGGGTGGCCGGATTGAAGATCGGAGTCCACTTGGAGTCCACAAAGTCGCGTCACCCATTCGGGTCACAGCTTGATCGAACGCTGGACGGACCCTGGTTGCACCTGGAAACTAGATGCATGGGGAGGCGTCCTGCGGGGCGCCTGATACGCGTCCTCTCCCATGGCCCCGTGCGGGGCTGGCCCTCGGGCCGCGGAGAGCCCACATGGGGAACGCCCCCGCCGAGTATGTCGGCGGGGGCGTTTTGCGTTCTGCGCAAACGATAAGCCGCCCCCGGCCCGGGTGGGGGCGAGGGCGGCAGTCCCGGCATATGCCAGCCGGAGCAGGTAGGCGGATACGCGTACACCAACCGTGCCCCGGTGCGACCGCTTGATCAGGGCGGGAGCCGGGGTAGCGCTCTGCCGAGGCTGGGGAGCCGTAGCCGGCAGAGCGCCGCTGAGGGATGCCGCGGTGGGGCGGCATGGGTGGAGCTGGTGCCGTCGGCTGCGGCTGGGGGAGACGCGAGGCGGGGTCTGGGCCTCTAGCGCTCCCGCCGCGGGGAAACCGGCGGGTCTGGGGTGGGGCTTAGCGGGCTAATTCGAACATGCGCGCGAGCGTATCGGATATAGGTGCACTCTGCACAGACCTCATGATCACAAATTGACCGATCTACGCTGCATGCAACACTCCAAGATCCATCCACTGTGGGCCGGGTGCCCCAGGTAGAACCACCCGACGACCGAACCCTGCGCCGGCGACGCGAACTCGGTGATCGTGTCCGCAGTCTGCGGCTCTGGCGGAACCTGGCGCAAGACCGCACCGCGCACGCCGCAGGCATGTCCCGCAGCACCCTCCAGCGCGTCGAGTACGGCCAGACCGCCCTGTCCGTGGACAGACTCTGGGCCATCGCCGACATACTCCGCGTGCCCGTGACCTGGCTGCTTACTGACGACTGGTCTCACTCTGGCGAGGCTGGCGCGGGCGATGAAGACCCCCCGCCACCTCCCGCCACCCCGCGCCACCGTTAAGGCCGCGCAAGGATCGATGCACGGCGCGCACGCACGTCGTGCACGCTGCGGTACGCGCTCCCCGAATGCGCCCCCGCGCGCCCCCTGTGCGGCCGTCACCCGGAGTACGTCCGCGGCCGGTCGGCAGACGCGGGCTTCCGCAGCCCGACGTGCTCCGGGTGCCGCACGATCACCGCGCCGGGCCCCGACTCGCTGTGAACGACCGTGACCACGACGCCCTCCCGCAGCCACTCGCCGCAGTATGAGCAGTAACCCGCCGCAGTCGGGAACCCGGGCACCTCCGCCTGCTCGCTCATGACGCCACGACCGGCCGGACGACGACCTTCTTCGCCGCGGCGTGGGCCTCGTCGAGGGTGCCGTAGGCGAAGGGCCGCCCGTAGAGGCCGCATACCGGCTCGCCCCCGATGTAGTTCCG
>Ga0210410_10000161_pt1 | contig 98480 bp, 87 predicted proteins | sample IncBWC4MmetaG_FD_161058 | JGI IMG/M metagenome (GOLD analysis project Ga0210410, IMG submission 161058) | Forest soil microbial communities from Barre Woods Harvard Forest LTER site, Petersham, Massachusetts, United States - Inc-BW-C-4-M | ecosystem: Environmental > Terrestrial > Soil >... | reverse complement strand
GACCTCTACAGGAGCCTCAGGGTCTACTCCCTTTAGGTCCGGGGCAATTTTTGCGACCACTGCGGGCTGTTCATTGTTTGGGCTGCCGCTCGCAGCAGTGGGGTCAGTGTCATTCTTCGGAGCGTTTGCGCGGATGGGCTCGGTTTGAGCAGGGCGAACTGGGTTCTCAAAAGAGACAGCGGGCGAAACCGAGACTTGCGCGATACTCGTTTCGGCGGGCGTTGACTTGCCCTGCACGGGGATAGACCTGCCATTCGCTCCATTGAAAAAGGAATCCTGTCGAGCTGGCGTCGAGGAGTGCGCATCGAACGGCTGGACCTGCTCCGCGACTTGAACGGAGGGGCGACTGACGTCGACAGAATGGGTCCACGGCTTGAATCCGGGCAGCCCTGCCACAAGGATCGCAGCAGTGAGGGCAATCAGCGCGCCCCATGTCGTCGTTTTGAGAACGCTGCTACCAGTGTGGTTGGCTTCGCGCTTGCCTGGCATGAGCTTGACTCCTGCACTCGATTGCGGACGTCAAATCCCTGGCAGAGGGGACTCGATAATCATGGCCTTTTCAGTCCAGGGAGTATCGCGGGCAGGTCGAATCCTCGTCGATGGTACAGCGGGTCCCGTGGTTTAGTACTAAAGTACAGGTCGTTCCGAGCAGCCTGTGGGCTCGGTCGGGGGGTGATATTGCCCGAAGTGGTCGGGGAACATGCTATCGCTCAGCTTCGCCTCAAAGACAGTATCCCTTTCAATACAAAACACTAAGCGTACTATTCCCAAGACATATTTCCCCAATCAAAATTTGCTTATTAACTAATGACCGCGTTCTGCGCATAAGAGTGCGTTGGGGCGGCGAAAATTAGCACAGGGTCACTCGAGCTACGGGAACCGACTGTTTGTTGGCGTGCCTGTTCGTGAGGCTTGGGCGCTCGTTTATGAGTTATGAGCGCTGCCGGAGCCAATCGGCAGAGAGCAGGAATGCGTGTGACAGCAAGGACTGCGGCGAAGAGCTACTGGAGCAACGCCTGGCATGACGCCCAGTCGCTCGGGGTTCCTGCCCTCACGTTTATTTTCACCCAGCTTATCGGAGGGCTGCCGGTATTGGTTTACGCCCTTCTGCACTGGCACTCGGATGATTTTTTCCGATATGCCTGCTTTCTAACCGTCGCATTGTGCGCATCCTTACTCAAAGTGCATTTGCCAGGCATCAAAGCGACGATGTCGGCGAATTTTCTCTTTATTCTCGTCGGCATACTTGACCTTTCTTATTCCGAAACCGTGCTGATGGGCTGCCTCGGAGGACTTGTCCAGACCCTCTGGCATGCCAAGCCGCGGCCCCGCCCGATCCAATGGCTCTTTAACCTGGCAAATCTCGCTCTTTCCATTAGCGCTGCAGAACTGGTTTTTCATAGCAAAGTCGCCGCGGGCGTCGGATTCCGTTGGCCCCTCTTAATGGCGGCGGCAGCCACGACCTACTTCGCCTTCAATACCGTTTCGGTTTCCGGCATCATCGCCATGACGGAAGGACGCAACCCTGTCCATGTCTGGAAAGAATGCTATTTGTGGGCCTTCCCCTACTATTTGCTCGGAGCGCTGATCGCCTGCGGGGTGAGCGCCATCAATCGGTTGATCGGCTGGCAATTCGGTCTTATCGCCTTTCCCATCGTTTATTGGATCTACCGCTCCTACCGGACCTACTTGAGACGCCTCGAGGAGCAAAAGAAGCACGCCGAGGAAATTGCTGCGCTTCACTTGCGCACCATCGAGGCGCTTTCTCTCGCCATCGAAGCGAAGGATCACACCACTCACGATCATCTTCGCCGCGTCCAAGTTTATGCGGTCGAGATTGCCAAGGAACTTGGGCTGAACGTAGCCCAGATGAACGCCATACGCGCGGCCTCCATGCTGCACGACATTGGCAAGCTTGCGGTCCCCGAAAACATCCTTTCCAAGCCGGGGCGCCTTACTCCGGAAGAGTTCGAGAAAATGAAGATTCACCCTATCGTGGGCGCGGACATATTGGATCGCGTCCAATTTCCGTATCCTGTCGTTCCCATCGTGCGCTCCCATCACGAAAAATGGGATGGCACAGGGTATCCGGATGGCCTGAAATGCGAAGCAATACCGATCGGGGCCAGGATCCTTTCCGCGGTGGATTGCTTCGATGCACTTGCGTCAGAGAGGCCCTACCGGCCGGCGATGACCCCGCAGGAGACGATGAAAACGATCAGCGCGGAAAAAGGGCGAAGTTTCGATCCTCGCGTGATCGAGGTCATGGAACGCCGGTATCTCGAACTCGAGGAAATGGTCAACACCATGGAAACCGAGCGCAAGCGCTTGGATTTTGCTCCGAAAATGCTCCGTCCGGTGGCTCCATCCTCGGGTTTCGCAGAAGTGACGAATGAGGCAGAAATTCGCAAAACTTCCTTCCTGACTTCCATTATTTCGGCGCGTCAGGAGGCTCAGCTCCTCTTTGAGCTTGCCCAAACGCTTGGGAATTCTCTGAGCTTGAAGGAAACGCTTTCCGTGGTTGCGATTCGCTTGAAGGAAATGATTCCCCACGACTCCATTGTCTTCTTCGTTCGGCAGGAGGGCATGCTGATTCCTGAATATGTTCACGGTTTGGACTACGACCTCTTCTCCTCCATCCGAATTTCATTGGGACAAGGTCTTTCCGGATGGGTGGCGCGAAATGAGAAACCCATAACAAACGGCAATCCTGCCGCAGAAACTTCCCATCTCGGAAAATCCTCCCGCGTAACGGTTTTGCAGTCGGCACTGTGCGTCCCACTTCGCGGCCGAGAGGGTGTTGCGGGAGTGCTGACGCTGTACTGCCGAGAAAAGAATTACTTCACCAAAGAGCACCTCCGCATGCTTTTGGCGGCCAGCTCTAAACTGGGGGTTTCCGTCGAAAATGCCCTTCAGTACGAAAGAGCGCAAAGCACCGCGAGCACCGATTTTCTTACTGGATTGCCGAATGCCAGATCTATTTGTTCGCATCTTGAGACAGAGTTGTCCCGTGTACGGCGCACGAAAACACCGCTGGCCGTGCTGTTGTGCGATCTCAATGGCTTCAAAAAGGTCAATGACACCTTTGGCCACCTTACGGGAAACAGGCTGCTTAAGGAAATCGCTGCCAGGTTTAAGTCCTCCTGCCGCGAATACGACCAGGTCGGGCGTCTTGGTGGAGATGAGTTCGTCTTTGTTCTTCCCGAGATGACAAAAGAGAACGTCGCCGAAATGGAAAAACGACTCTCGCGGGCCGTGCAAGAGGCGAGCCGTTCCGCGTGTTCTGAAATGCTCGTCTCGGTCAGCGTGGGGTGTTCCTTTTATCCCGCAGATGGCACCTCCGGAGAGGAGCTTCTGTCTGAAGCAGACCGTCACATGTACGAGATCAAAGAAAAGCACTATTCGAAGGCCGAAGCTGTGTCTTAGTGCCGTTCGAGCGAATATGGACGGAAAGTGATCAAAGACGAAAAAGCCGCGAAACTGCCTTGGAACGCCTTGCGGCGGCTTCTTTTTCTTTTCTGTCTGGGAATCGGCGGCGCTTTTCTCAGCGCGACCCTCGTTCGATTTGCGCCTGGCTACGGTGTTCAAGAACGCGAACTTGACCCGCGATGGAGCGCTCAAAGCATCGAAGCATTGCGACAGAAGCAGATGCTCCAGGAAGGACTCGCTTCGTATTACTTGCATTACCTTTCAGCACTCGCCCACGGTGATCTCGGTGAATCCGATTCCCTGAAGCGGCCGGTCCGGGAGCTGCTCCGCCAACGACTGCCGGTAACGGGCAACTCCGTCATCCGTGGCCTGGGAATTGCGTGGCTGGCAGCGGCGCTGCTCGCGTCCCTGGGTCTGGCTTCGCGTGGCTGGCTCTATGAAGCTTCCAGCACCGCCTTCAGCAGTTTGCTTCTCTCACTGCCCTCCGCCGTGGTGGCCATGCTTGCTGTTCAACTGCGCGCTCCAGTGTTCTTCGCTATTAGCGTTGTTGTCTTTCCCCGGCTCCATCGTTACATCCGGAGTCTTCTAGTGCGTTCTTACGACCAGCCTCACGTGCTCGCGGCACGCGCTAGAGGCCTGGGAAGCGGAGCGATTTTTTGTCGGCACGTGCTGCCTATCGCGGCCCCGCCGCTTCTTGCACTTCTCGGTGTGTCCTTCACGATCGCTTTCGGTGCCGCCATCCCCATCGAAGCATTATGTGATTCACCTGGCCTGGGACAGCTTGCCTGGCATGCCGCGCTCAGCAGGGACTTACCGCTCATCGTCAATATCACCCTCATCGTCAGTCTCGTGATGTTCGCAGCAAACTCGCTCGCCGATATGACCGGGCGCGTTTTCGCGGGGGGCATACAATGAGCCCTCTCCAGAAGACGGCCGCCATCATTTTGTGTGCGATCTTCCTACTGATGGTGCTTGCCACCATCCTTGTGCCTGCTCCCTATGCCCGGCAGTTTCGAGATGCCCCGAACGCCCGCCCTTCGACCGCGCATCCACTTGGCACGGATGCGCTGGGCCGCGACTCCTTATCCCGCTTGCTTTACGGCACACGCGTTTCCTTGCTGCTTGCACCGGCCGCCGCCCTGCTTTCCACTTTGATTGCCGCATTACTGGGTAGCGCTGCGGGATTTCTTGGCGGGCGCTTCGAACGGATTGTCCTTGCTGTGACCGACCTCTCTCTCGCCTTGCCCTGGCTCTTTCTACTTCTCACCGTTCGCGCCATGTTGCCCCTAGATGTTCCGCCAATGGTGTCGGTCATCATCGCCTTCTTGATGATGGGCCTGCTGGGCTGGCAGGCTTCGGTGCGTGTCATCTGCGCTGCGGCGCGCGGCATCAGAGACTCCGATTTCTTGCTCCTGGCTCGCTCATCGGGGTGCAAACCCGCGCGGCTCTTGCTGTGCCACGTGGTGCCAAACCTTCGTTCGCTTTTCTACGCGCAATTCTGGATTTCTATCCCGTTGTTCATTTTGACAGAAGCGAACTTGAGCATTTTGGGGCTTGGAGTGATGGAACCCATGGCTTCATGGGGAAACTTGCTGCGGGGCTTCGAGGATTTTTCCGCGCTCGGAGCAAATCCGTGGCGGCTCGTGCCCCTCGTTCTACTCGTAATTGTGGTCATGTGCTTTCAACTCGTTCTTCCGTCGCAGGAGGTCACTCAGTGATACGCCGTCTTTGCGTTGCTCTCGTTCTTACCCTGGTGTTGTGCTGCCCGTCTTTCGTCAGCGCCGAATCTGCCAGCCAGTCTGGTGGCGAGCTCCATTTCTGTCTCCACGGCGAACCGAAAACGTTCAATCCTCTTCTGGTCGAAGACGGCCAATCCGAAATCGTGCGTTACCTTACTGGCGGCGTCTTGATTCGCCTCAATCGCCAGACCCAAGCGCTCGAGCCCGCTCTCGCCACTTCGTGGAAGGCCACTCCCGACGGCCGCACCATCACATTTCATCTCCGCACCGGCTTGCATTTCTCCGATGGCACGCCTTTCACCTCCGAAGACGTTGCCTACACCGTGGAAGCTCTTATGGATCCGCAGCTTCATTCGCCCACCGGAGACTCCTTCCGGTCCGGTGATGGCCAAGTCAGCGTCCAGACTCCTACTACTGACACGATCACCGTCACCTTCCCTGCGCCAGTCGCGGGACTTGAACGCCTCTTCGACCAGGTTGCCATTCTCTCCGCCCACTCTCCCAAAAAAGAAATGGCCGTCCTCGGCCCCTTCTACGTCGCCGATTACAGCCCCGGCTCCTACGTGCTGCTTCGCCGCAATCCGAATTACTGGAAAAAAGATAAAGAAGGCAAATCCCTGCCCTACCTCGATTCCATTCGCCTCGACATCCAGAACAATCACGACATCGAAATCCTCCGCTTCCGTCGCGGCGAAATTCATATGATCAATTCTCTCGACGCTGATCTCTTCGACCGCCTCCAGAAGGAGTCCCCCGCCGCCGCGCATGACGCAGGCCCCGGCCTCGATTCCGAATTCGTGTGGTTCAACCAGGTTCCCACCGCCGCTTTTCCCGACTACAAAAAGGTTTGGTTCCGCTCCACCGAATTCCGCAAAGCCATTTCTCTGGCCATCAATCGTGACGATCTCGCCCGCATCGTCTACGTCGGCCATGCCCAGCCGGCTTACGGCCCCATCTCGCCCGCCAATCATTTCTGGTTCAACTCCGCGCTTCCCGTTCCGAAGTACGATTCCGCCGCAGCCCTCCGCCTTCTCACCCAGGCAGGCTTCCGCCTCGAAGGTGAAACTCTTCGCGACTCCTCCGGCAATCGCGTCGAATTCACACTCATCACCAGCACCGGCAATAAACCCCGCGAGCAAATGGTAACCTTGATTCAACAGGATCTTTCTCAGATTGGAATCAAGGTGAACATGGTCACGCTCGATTTTCCTTCCTTGATCGAGCGCATTACCCGCACCTTTGATTACGAAGCTTGCCTACTCGGATTCACCAACACCGATCTCGATCCCAGCAGTCAGATGAACGTCTGGCTGAGCTCCGCGGAAAATCATCAATGGAATCCCAAGCAAAGCAAGCCCGCCACGGCGTGGGAAGCGGAGATCGATCGCCTGATGCAGTCCCAAGCCTCCTCCACCTCCGACAAAAAACGCAAAGCCGACTGGGACCGCGTCCAGCAAATCGTCTCCGAACAGCAGCCCTTCATCTATCTCGTCAACCGAGACGCGATGTCCGCCATATCTCCCGCCGTCATTGGCTCTGCGCCTTCGGTCCTCGATCCCCATGCATTCTGGAACGCCGATGTTCTCCGCCTCGGCCTCGATCCATCTCTCGGTGCGCAAAAGTGACCCAAGCTCCACCACTCCTGTCGCTCCGACTCTCCGTCGATTACCGCAACAATAAGGGAGTCCTCCGCGACGTGTCGCTCGATATCCAGCCCGGCGAAATCCTCGGCCTCGTCGGTCAAAGCGGCTCCGGCAAGAGCACTATTTCGCTCGCCATCCTTCGCCTCCTTCACTTGAAAGGCGGCACCGCCCGCGGCAATCTTCTCTTCAAAGGCGAAGACCTCTCCATTAAATCCGAATCGCAAATGCGCTCCCTCCGTGGCCGCGAAATCAGCATCGTCCTCCAAAGTCCGCTAACCTCTCTCAATCCAGCTCTGCGCATCGGCTCGCAGCTCAGCGAAGCGTGGCGCGCTCACGCTACGGGCACGCGTGAACAGTGCGGGACAGCCATCAGCAGCGCCCTCTCGAGTGTGAGCCTTCCCAACGACACCGACTTTCTCCGCCGCCGCCCCTCGCAGCTCAGCGTTGGACAAGCGCAGCGCGTCATCATCGCCATGGCCATCCTCCACCGTCCTTCGCTCCTCATCGCCGATGAATCCACAAGCGCCCTCGATACCATCACCCAGTCCGAAATCCTGAGCCTATTCGCCCGCCTCAACCGCGAACTAGGCATGGGCATCCTTTATATATCCCACGACCTGCTGTCCGTCGCCGCCCTCTGCCATCGCATCGCCATCCTAAACGCCGGCGAAATCGTCGAATGTGGCCCCCCTTCCCAAATCTTCGGCGCTCCCCAGCACACCTACACACAGAAACTTGTCGCCGCGCTTCCCCGGGGGCCCTTTTTTGATTTCCGTGCCAATAAGCCATGGAGCGCCGTTGCGAGCGATATTCAGGACAGACGTGCCAAGCGATCAGAAGATTCTTCCATCCCTGACCACACTCCAAGTGTCGCCCGCTGAGAATTCCCGTCTCGAACGGCGAACAAATCTGGCTGCTCTTAGCTAGTCATTCGGAAGAACTCGAGTTTCGCCACAGTCGCTGCTTACAGGCGCAGGAAGGACCCTTCTGGGTTTAAGGAACGCCAAACCGCGGATGGGTTTGAACGAGCGTAGCAGAATCTACGGAGCCGGCCTGAGTTGGATAACAATCTCGGCTAGCCAGGCTTCTAGCAGTGAACGTTGATCGGGCGTCATCTCTGTAAAGGCAAGGCCCATCCCGAATCTTGGATCGCAGTAAACTACTTTTGCCTTGGTTTCGAAGACGCCCTGATCCCTGAGAATCCGCAACCTGACTAGAGTTCCTTTCGGGAACGGATTGAGAGCGTCTACATAGCAGCCCCCAGTTGCCAGTTCCGAGGTGCGTGCTGAGAGTAGCGCGCCGGAACCCAGCTCGGTCACCTCCACAGAAGCGACGAGCGGGCAGCGCCGAACTGAACGCCGTTTAGCTGGTTGCAAGGACTTGTTTCTTCTGGTCATCGAGCATCACTTAGGCGCGGCTATCTCTCAGCTGAAAGCTTGTTTGAATTTGCTGATGTCGAAGGGCGGCCTATTCCTTCATGCATATTCAATCCAAAGCTATCATGACAGCAGCTCAGTTGTGCGAATTCGGATAACAGGCGTTCTCTCAAGCTAACGACTGATGCCTGATAAACGGCCAAACGGAACAAGTGCTCCCTGGCTCCCCAGAAGTCCAGCTATAGTGCTACAGCCTGGCGCTTCCACGATGGTTGGCTTTTCCGCGCCCACCTAGGAGCCGCACATTGATAATTGCCAATAGCAAGGGCACTCTGAAGCAGGTACATAAAATTATGTCAGCAGAATTCATGCGCCGCGCTATAGCCTTGGCTCTCGAGAACGTTCGCAGCGGCCGCGGCGGCCCTTTCGCCGCTCTGGTTGTGAAGGACGGTCGCATACTCGCCGAAGGCGCCAACCGTGTCACAACCACGAACGATCCCACGGCGCACGCTGAAGTTGTGGCCATTCGCGAAGCCTGCCGCAAACTCGGCGATTTCCAGCTTTCCGGCTGCGACCTCTACACCACGTGCGAGCCTTGTCCCATGTGCCTGGGAGCCATTTATTGGGCGCGCCCCGCGCGGATCTTCTATGCTTGCCTGGCTGCCGATGCCGCCGCCGCTGGCTTTGACGACGCCTTCATTTACGAGGAGCTCAAGCGTCCCCTCGACGCGCGCCGCATCCCCATGCAGCAGCTTCTTCGCGACGAGTCTCTCGAGATTTTTTCCCTCTGGAAGCGCCAGGAAAACAAAACTGCCTACTGAATGCGGCCAAGTCCAAGGCCTGTAACTTAGCCCCGGAGCCTTACGAGATAAAGATGGATGCGGTACCCTGCTTTTGCACAAAACTCTTCAAGGACAGTCAGCCAGGAACATGAAACGCAAGGCTTTTCTATCACGACGCGTAGTGACGCCTGAGGGTGTCAAACCAGCAGCTCTGCTCGTCGCTGGCGGCCGCATCCTCGATGTTGTTGCACCCCATCAAGTGCCAGATCAAACTGTTATAACCGACTTCGGCAATGCCGCTATTCTCCCCGGCCTGGTGGACTCTCACCTCCATATCAACGAACCCGGCCGCACGGAGTGGGAAGGCTTCCGCACCGCCACACGCGCCGCTGCGGCCGGTGGTTATACGTTGCTTGTAGACATGCCGCTCAACTGTCTGCCGCCGACCACCACCGTTGCTGCACTCGAAGCCAAACGCCAGGCTGCCACCGGCCGGTGCCGCGTCGACTGGATGGCTTGGGGCGGCGTTGTGAGCGACAACCAGAAACATATTGAAGACTTGGCGGCCGCCGGCGTTCCGGGCTTCAAATGCTTCCTCATCCATCCCGGCATCGACGGCTTCACCATGGTCAACGAGCAGCAGCTCCGCGCGGCCCTTCCCTATGTCGCAAATACCGGCTTGCCGTTGCTCGTCCACGCGGAACTGCCTGGGCCTGTAGACCAAGCAACACGCCAACTGGCGGGCGCCGATTGGAGCAAATACTCCGTGTATCTGCAGTCGCGCCCGGATGAAGCCGAGCTTTCCGCGATTCGGCTAATGCTTTCCTTGTGCCGCGAATTTCACTTCCGCCTCCATATAGTTCATCTCGCCACGAGCCAAGCCCTGGATATGTTGCGCCAAGCGAAATCCGATGGATTGCCGGTGACCGTCGAAACTTGTCCACACTATCTGCACTTTTCTTCGGACAAAATTCCGGATGGACAGACGCTCTTCAAATGCGCACCGCCAATCCGCACTCAACAGAATCGCGAAAAACTTTGGCAAGGGCTCCGGGAGGGAATCATTGACCTGGTCGCCACGGATCATTCTCCTTGTCCGCCGGAGATGAAGCGCCTCGCCGAGCGAAGCTTTCGAACAGCCTGGGGAGGCATCGCGAGTCTCTCGCTGGCGCTGCCGGTGATGTGGACCGAAGCCAGCACCCGCGGATTCACACTCGCGGACATCGCGCGCTGGATGGCGCAAGGCCCGGCGCGTCTCGCCCGTTGCGACCCACGCAAAGGCTGCATTGCCAAAAACTACGACGCCGATTTCGTGGTCTTCGAACCGGAAGCTGAATTCATCGTTGCAGAAGAATATCTTTCCTATCGCCATCGCATCTCACCCTATCTTGGCGAACGCCTTCGCGGCGCGGTAAAAGCGACTTACCTGCGCGGCGACTGCGTATTCGCCGATTGCGAATTCCCTGGCGAACCGGGCGGCCGTGAATTGCAGCCCCAACCGGCACTCGGAAACCGCAAATAGCCGTTTGAAACTCTTCCCATTTCATACAGAATACGGCCAGCAAAGAAATTTATGACCGTCCCTCACATCGTCGGGTCCTCCGTGCCGCGCAAGGAAGGCTGGGACAAAGTCACCGGCGCAGCGCGCTACGTTGACGACATGGTTTTGCCCGGCATGCTTTACGGCGCAACCGTGCGCAGCACTATCGCGCGCGGCAAGATCAGGAATATTTCGTTTGATCCAAGCATTCCTTGGAGCGAATTCGTCGTCGTCTCGTCGAAAGACATTCCTGGGAAGAATCATATTGCCTTGATCCTGGACGACCAGCCCTGCCTCGCCTCCGAAGCCGTAAATCATCCCGAAGAGCCGATTCTGCTCTTGGCACATCCCGACCGCCACAAGCTGCGGAAAGCCGTTGACGCTGTAGCGATCGACTACGACCCGCTGCCATCCATCCACAGCATCGAGGAAAGCGAGGAACAATCCACAATCATTTGGGGCAGCGACAATACCCTCAAGAGCTACCTGGTGGAAAAGGGCGACGTGGACGCCGTCTGGAAGGATGCGGCGCACATCGTCGAAGGTGAATATTTCACCGGCGCACAGGAACAGCTTTACATCGAGAACAACGGCGTCATCGCCGCCTACGACCCGGAGCATGGCGTAACCGTCTGGGGCTCGTTGCAATGCCCCTATTACGTCCACAAGGCCTTGATGGCGCTCTGCGGCCTCCCCGAAAACAAAGTTCGCGTCGTGCAAATGGAAACGGGTGGCGCGTTCGGAGGAAAAGAAGAATACCCGTCCATGATCGCTGGGCACGCCGCTTTGTTGGCCATCAAGTCCGGCCAGCCCGTGAAGTTCGTTTACGACCGCATGGAGGATATGGTTGCTACCACGAAGCGCCATCCTTCGCGAACGCGTCATCGGACCGCCGTGGACAAGGACGGTAAGATTCTTGGCGGCGAAATTGACTTCACAATCGATGGCGGCGCTTACGCAACTCTATCCTCGGTTGTGCTTTCGCGAGGTACCATTCACGCCGGCGGCCCATATCATTGGCCCAGCGTGCGCATTCGAACCAAGGCCGTCGCCACCAATACTCCCCCGCACGGCGCCTTTCGCGGATTCGGCGCTCCGCAAAGTCTCTTTGCCATGGAGCGCCACATGGACCGCATCGCCCAGGTTGTGGGCATCTCTCCCGTCGAGGGTCGCCGGCGCAATTTTCTCAAGCCTGGACAGACCACCACCACGCAACAGGTCATCCGCGAAGAAATCGACTTGCACCATTTGCTCGACCGCGCTCTGGAACTTTCTAGCTACACTGCGAAGAAGACCCGTTTCGCGGAAGAAAATAAAACCGGAACACGCAAAAAAGGAATCGGCATCGCTGCATTTTTGCATGGCGCGGGCTTCACCGGCTCCGGAGAACGCTATCTGAATTCTTTGGTCGGAGTGGAAGCTGGAGTGGACGGCACTGTTCGCGTGTTGGTGTCCAGCGCGGAATTTGGCCAGGGAACCAATACCGTCCTTTGCCAGATTGCAGCTGAGGCTCTGGGGCTTCCTTACGGAAACGTCGTGATCGCGCAGCCGGACACCAACGTCGTGCCGAACAGCGGCCCGACCGTCGCTTCGCGCACCGCGATGATTGTCGGAAAACTCGTTCAATCGGCGGCTCAGGGAATCAAACAAACGCTCGCGAAGACCGGCTTTCTTGGCGACAACTACACGCCGGAACAATTTCGTGCCGCGTGCGCGCAATATATCGCGGCGCACGAAACGCTCAAGTCCTATGCGCGCTATGAAGCGCCCGGCAATGTCTACTGGGACGATGAAAAATATCGCGGTGAAGCCTACGCGGCTTTTGCCTGGGCCGTTTACGTCGCGGAAGTCACCGTGGATCTGACAACGTATGCCGTATCCGTGGATGACTTTGTTGCCCTGCAGGAAGTCGGCAAGGTTATCAACCCGGTTCTGGCTGAGGGGCAGATTACCGGTGGTGTCGCACAAGCCATCGGTTTCGCCCTCTACGAAAAAGTGCTCTGGCAGAACGGCCGCATGATCAACAATCAGATGACCAATTACATCATGCCCGCTTCGCTGGACCTACCGCCGATCCGCGTGTTCTTCGAAGAACTTGGCAACGTTCACGGCGCCCACGGCGCCAAAGGCATCGGTGAACTTCCTATGGACGGCCCCGCGCCCGCCATTCTAAGCGCTGTGGAAGATGCGACTGGCGTTCCTTTCCGTTCGATTCCGTTGTTGCCGGAGGATTTGTTTGAAGCGCTGCGCGACGAGCCCATTGAGCAAGACTTCTCTCCTTCTACGCGAGGGAGAGCATGAATACTTCCGCAGACCAGAACACCAAGTGCGAGGTTTCATTCACGGTCAACGGCGAAAAGAAGAGCGTGCTTGCCCATCCCATGGAACGCTTGTTGGACGTGCTGCGCCATGAACTGGAACTGACTGGCACAAAAGAAGGCTGCGGCGAAGGTGAATGCGGTTCGTGCTCTGTTTTGTTGGACGGCATGCTAGTGAATAGTTGCCTCGTCCCCGTTGCACAAGTTAGCGGCACCACCATAATTACCATCGAAGGAATGTCGTCGCACTTCTTGATGAAACCGTTGCAAGAAGCTTTTCTCGAATGTGGTGGTGCGCAATGCGGCATCTGTACGCCGGGAATGATTCTCGCGGCCGTGCATCTTCTCGAAAAAACACCGAATCCCGCTCTCGCGGATATTCGAGAAGGGCTTTCCGGGAATCTTTGCCGCTGCACGGGCTACATGCAGATTTTCGAAGCCGTTTCTAAAGCCGCGCCACGGAGAGCTGCAAAATGAGGGCCGATCCCTCCGATTACAAACTCGTTTCGCCCGGCACTCTGAAGGGCGTTCTCTCGCTGCTCTCCAGCGAGCCGTCTCAATGGCTGCCCATTGCCGGCGGAACGGACGTCATGGTTTTGTACTCGGCTGGAAAACTGCCGAATCGCAATCTGATCAACATCTGGAATGTTCCCGAGCTTCGGCAAATTGAAGTGCTTCCGGACAGCATTCGCATCGGCGCTGCGTGTACTTATACCGCCCTGCGCGAACACGAACTCGTTTCGAAAGAATTTTCGCTGCTGGCCACCGCCGCTTCCTGGACCGGCGGGATTGCCAATCAGAATCGCGGGACTCTCGGAGGCAACATCGCCAATGCTTCTCCTGCTGCCGATTCCCTTCCCGCGCTACTGGTCTACGATGCCGAACTCACGCTTGTTTCGGTGCGCGGCGAGCGGCAGGTGCCGTACCAAAACTTTCACACCGGCTATAAGAAAACAGTCATGACGTCCGATGAATTGATTCGCGATATATCTCTGCCGCGCCGATTTTCAGGATATTTTTCACATGCCCGCAAAGTTGGCGCGCGAAACGCGCAGGCCATTTCCAAAGTTTGCCTCGCCGCGCTCGGCCAATGCGCGCATGGCATTATTCGCGATGTCCGTCTTGCACTAGGAAGCGTTGCGCCCGTTCCTCTTCGCTTGAATGAAACCGAGCGAGTGCTCACGGGACAAAAGATCGAAGCCTCCTTGATCGATGCAGCGAGAAAATGCGTTGTGAAAGAGATTCGCCCCATTGACGATATTCGTTCGACTGCTCGCTATCGCGCCGCAGTGGCCGGCAATCTGGTTGCGGAATTCCTCGACAAGCTCGCCGCCGCGGGAGGCCGCGCGTGAGCGAAGTGCTTGCTCGGTGGAACAAATTGCCTCGGGAACAAGCTGAACGCGAGATTTTTGCTTGCTGTGGCTCGAGAACTTGGGCCGCTGACATGGCCCTGAAAAGGCCGATACAAGACGAAGCATCGTTGCTGGCAACTTCAGACCTGATCTGGCGAAGTATTGGAGAATCCGACTGGCTTGAAGCGTTCCGGAGCCATCCGCGCATCGGCGAATCGCGCGCGGAAGAAGATTCCGCGCCCCAGTCTTCAGCTTGGTCGGCGCAAGAGCAGCAAAAAGCTGCAACGGCCGACGACTCCGTAAAGATGGCGCTGAAGCAAGGCAATCTCGAGTACGAACGAAAATTCGGCCGGATTTTCATTGTGTGCGCAACGGGAAAATCCGCCAGCGAAATCCTGGAGATTCTGCGCCGCCGGTTGCACAATGATGACGCCACCGAACTGCGCCAGGCCGCCGAGGAGCAGCGGCAAATCATGCATCTTCGATTGAAAAAATGGATCGCCGGATGAGTCGCATTTCCACGCACGTTCTGGACACCGCCAAGGGCACACCCGCTCCCGGCGTGCCGGTGCGCCTGGAATTTCAGGATTCTTACGGCAAGTGGTCTTTGCTTGGTTCCGCAAAAACCGATCAGGACGGAAGGTGCGCCCAATTGTTGCCGGAAAACAAGACACTCGCGGAAGGCGTGTACCGCCTGGCGTTTGACACGGCGAGCTACTTTGCAGCTTGCGGCGTAGATGGTTTGTACCCCGCCGTCGAAATTTTGTTTCGCATCCGAAACGGTGAATCCCATTTTCATATTCCATTACTCTTAAGTCCGAACGGCTACACCACCTACCGGGGAAGCTGAGATGAGTTCTGCGATCCGCGAATGGCTCAATCTCGGCGTGCGCTGGATTCACGTTTTCGCCGGCATCATGTGGGTCGGCCAAACGTATTATTTCACCTGGCTCGACGGCCAATTTACGAAGCTTGAGAGAGATGCCCGTTCGGACGGGACCGCCTCGGCAGTGTGGATGGTACACAGCGGCGGCTTTTACACCGTCGAAAAGCAAAAATCTCTCGGTGTCGCCCCGGAGCAGGTTCGCTGGTTTCGCTGGGAAGCGCTGATCACGTGGGTGGCAGGCCTGGTGCTCCTTGTGCTTGTGTATTACCTCGGTGATGGGTTGATCGATTCGGACGTTGCAAATATTTCCAAGGGAGCGGGCATTGCGATCGGTGTTGGTTCCATGGTGGCGGGATGGATCATTTACGACCTCGCCGTTCGAACAGCCTTGGGAAAATCGCAGGCAGCGTTCGCGGGATTTGCTCTGGTGATGACGGGAGCAGCAGCGTGGGGATTGATGCACGTGTTCAGCGGCCGCGCTGCGTACATTCACATTGGAGCGATCTTCGGCACCATCATGACGCTGAACGTGTGGATGCGCATTCTTCCGGCGCAGCGCAGGATGCTCGCAGCATCGGCAGCAGGCGAAAAGTTTGATTCGTCACTGGGAGCGCAAGCTAGACTGCGTTCGAAACACAATACGTTCCTGGCCGTGCCGGTGGTGTTTCTGATGTTGAGTTCTCACTATCCAGTGGCGACGTACGGAAACCATTACGGCTGGCAAGTTCTTGTTGCGTTAGTAATGGTTGGATGGGGAGCGGCGAAACTGATTCGGGAGTTTTGAGTGCAGCGACGTGTTTAAAGTTCGCGAAGGCAAGATTCAGTGCTGACAAGCAGTGATTTTACAAAGATCGCGGAAGAAGTGATCGCGCGGTGCCGGAAGCTGGCGTCGTTTTCAGAAGACGCGGGCGGCACGCAGCGGACATTTCTTTCGCCGCCGATGCACGATTGCCACCGGGAAGTTTCTTCGTGGATGAAAGCGCTCGGCATGACCGTGTCTGTGGATGCGGTTGGAAACTTGCGGGGGATTTATTCTGCGGCGGCGCCGGGAGCGCCCCGAATTCTGATCGGGTCGCATCTGGACACGGTCCCCAATGCCGGCGCGTTCGACGGAATTCTCGGCGTTGTTCTCGCTGTCGGACTCGTGGAATCTTTGGAGGGGATACAGTTGCCGTTTGGAATTGAGGTCGTTGGTTTTTCGGAGGAAGAGGGAGTGCGGTTTGGAGTTCCATTCATTGGAAGCCGAGCGCTTGTCGGTCGCGTAGATGACGAACTTCTGGGACGCAAAGATGAGCACGGGATTTCTGTTCGGAAGGCAATTCAGAATTTTGAATTGAATCCCAATGAAGTTTCCAAAGCGATGCTGAGAGATGATGTTTTGGGATACGTCGAATTTCACATCGAACAGGGACCGGTGCTGGAAAGTTTGGGGCGGCCACTGGGAGTAGTAGAGGCGATTGTCGGGCAGAACCGATTGGAGTTTACATTTTCGGGACAAGCAAATCATGCGGGCACGACGCCGATGAATCTGCGGCACGACGCGCTGGCCGCGGCGGCGGAGTGGATTGTCGCGGTCGAAAATCTGGCGAAGCGCACCGCGGGGCTCGTTGCCACTGTTGGATTTGTGGAAGCGAAACCTGGTGCAACGAATGTGATTGCCGGGGAAGCGCGCGCCACGCTGGATATTCGTCATGCTTCAGACGTTGCGCGAACGGAAGCGCTGGATGAATTGATCCGGCAAGCAGAGTCGATAGCTGCGAAGCGCGGTGTGACGGTGAAATGGCGGACGCTTCTCGCGCAGCATGCCGTGGCGATGGATCCTTTTCTGACCGGACAGATCGAGCAGGCCATTCAAAAATCAGGTTGCGAGGCTCATCGCATGGCGAGCGGCGCGGGGCATGATGCTATGATCCTGGCGGAAAAAGTTCCCGCGGCGATGATTTTTTTGCGCTCGCCCGGGGGCATCAGCCACGATCCATCGGAATCGGTGCACCTCGACGACGTCGCGAAAGCGTTGGAGTGCGGGCATCACTTGCTTACGCAGCTTGCGGCTTCGCAGGAATTTCTGGGAAGGACGTGCCGTGCATAATCTCGGTCAAACACGCAGCTCGCATCAACGCAATCATTTATTGTTGACTCCGGACACGTTTGTGCGGACCGCACTGCCGGGGATGAAAAATGCTTCGGCGATCGTGCATATCGGCCCGGCGCTGGGCGCGGCGTTCACGGAATACACGGCAGAATTTGAACCGAAGGGCGAACTGGGAAACACTTACGGACAGCGCTTCCTTTATGTCCTGGAAGGAGCCGTCGCCGTCGGAGCCCAAGAAAAACGCTATGAACTTGGCCCCCGCGGTTATGCCTACTTGCCTGAGGGTGTGCAGCATCGGGTCACGGCAAAGGAAAAATCCCGCGTCGCCGTGATTGAAAAGCCATACGAAACTATTGAAAAAGTGAAACCACCGCATCTGGTGGTTTCGAGCGAAGACGCGGTTGTGTCCCATGCCCTCGATGATTCCGACCTCCAGGTGAAATGCCTGCTGCCCGATGAGCTACGATTTGATTTTGCGATGAACACCATGGTGTACCAGCCGGGCGCGGCACTCAGCATGGTGGAAATGCACGTGATGGAGCACGGGCTGATCATGCTTGAAGGCAGCGGCATCTACCGGCTCGGCGATTCGTGGTATCCGGTCACGGCGGGCGATTTCATCTGGATGGGGCCGTGGTGCCCGCAATGGTTCGGCGCCATCGGAAAAGTACCGGCAAAATATTTGATTTACAAGAATTGGAACCGGCATCCTCTCGGCGACACGAAAAAATGAAATTGGAAATCGATCAGCAGCGGCTGGTTTCAGAAATTGAAAGACTGGCTGCGATTTCGGACGCGGAGCCTCCCGCGGTCACAAGAATCGTTTTCACGCCTACAGATTTGAAAGCCCGCGCGTGGATGATCGACCGCTGCGAAGAATCCGGCCTCGCCGTGCGCCAGGATGCAGTTGGAAATATGTTCGCGCGCTGGAAAGGCGCGGACCCGGCAGCGCCTGCCGTTGGAACCGGTTCGCACATTGACGCCATTCCCAATGCCGGCAAGTATGACGGCGTGGTCGGAGTCCTTGGCGGACTCGAAGCCATTCGCGCCTTGCAGCGAAGCGGATTCCGGCCCAAGAACTCCATTGAACTTCTGGTATTCGCGACGGAAGAGCCAACGCGGTTTGGCATCGGCTGCCTGGGGAGCCGCTTGCTTTCAGGAACACTTTCCGCGGAAGCCGCCGCGGGGTTGAAGGATCACGACGGCGAATCGCTGGACGAGGTTCGCCGAGAAGCCGGCTTCGACGGAGATCTTCAGGATGTGAAATTGCCGGCGGGTTATTACAAAGCATTTGTTGAGTTGCACATCGAGCAGGGGCCGTTGCTCGAACGAGCGCAGATTTCGCTCGGACTGGTGAAGAGCATCGCGGCGCCCGCGAGCCTGCGCATTTCGATCGAAGGGGCCGGCGGTCATGCGGGCGGTGTGCTGATGCCCGACCGGAAAGACGCGCTGTGCGCGGCCGCGGAACTGATACTGGCCGCGGAGAACGCGGCGCGCTCGAGCGGCGCGGCCGACACCGTGGCAACGGTGGGAGTGTGCGATGTTTTTCCCGGCGCGGTGAACAGCATTCCGGGCCGCGTGCGCATGACGCTGGACATCCGCGATACCGATCTGGGGCGGCGCGACGGCGTGATGCAGACGATCGAGCGCGCATCGCAAAATACAGCCGCGAAGCGCCACGTCACGATTCAATCTGAGTTGGTCAATGCCGATGCGCCGGCGGAATGCGCACCGGAGGTGCGTGCGGCGCTCGCCGATTCCTGCCGCCAGCACGGGTTCCCGTTTCTAGAGATGGTCAGCCGGGCGTACCACGATTCCCTCTTCATTTCGCGCATTGCTCCGACTGGGATGCTCTTCATTCCCTGCCGCAATGGGTATAGCCACCGCCCCGATGAATACGCTGCGCCGGAAGACATCGCGCGCGGGGCGCTGGTGCTGGCGGAGACGCTGGCGAAGCTGTCGGGCTGACCGCTGCATTCCAAAGAAGACAGATGCTTCGTCGCGATGCTCCTCAGGACAAGACGCCTTCATGAAATGTCTGGTTAACCATAACCACCCCCACCCCCTGTTTTGTGTAAGTGTTGCATCTAAAGGATTTAGTGTTTCTGTAAGTGGTTTAGAATCAACACTTACGGGCATCTCTATAAGTGTTGATTCTAAAGGTAGTTAGAGGCGTGTTTCTCGTGCATTTCTGTAAGTGTTGATTCTAAATAACTTAGGTCAAATTCGAGTTCGAGAGACAGTTCACGGCGCGGTCCGCGAGGAGGCAAGACATCTGCTCTGACATGCATACCGGCCTCTTGCTTGAGATGCAAACCACTCGCCAATCGTGAGATTGGCGTTCCGAGCGGGAAGGCGGAAATAAAAAAAGCGGCAGACAAGCCGCCGCGTCGAAGAAGTTCCGCACTCTTACCTAGGAAATACGCTACCAAAAGAACTATCGAAAGTCAAGAAGTTTTTGCGGTCATTGACTGATCAGCTTCCGATTACGCGAATTACCAGAGTTGACTCGCTCCCAATATGCCGCGCAGAGGGCACCTTGACCTAGTGCGGATTTCAGAACTCTTTTCTTTGTACGGCTATCACGGATGCTAGCAGCATCAACGCTGCCGCACACAAACTGGCAAGTATGCCCGGCCACGGGAGGTGTTTCGAAAGGAGAAAGGTGTTCCTATCTATCGAAAAATCCCCAGTCACGAGCCGCCAAACGTTGAAACGCCGGAGCCAATTGTCAAACAGCATTGCGCCCAGAAGGATCGCTCCAAAAGCGAGTGCCGGCGCTGTGTATTCGCCGGAAACCAACGACGAAACCAATACGGCCATCGCGAAGTAGACTAAGCCGCCTCCGACCAACAGCAGCATGTAGAACCCGACCTGCGCGACTGAAATCGGCATTCTTGCGCGAGAGGAAATTATCAAAACGGCAAGCCAGGGCACGACGCCGAGCGCAATTGCCTGAAAGACGCCCGTTGCGACGCGGACACGCATGAGACGCGCCCTGCTAACGGGCAAAGTTAAGGTCAAGGAAGACGTTCCAAGAGCTTTCTCGCGAACCATTCCGCCCATCCCCAAAAGGACCACCGCGAGGATCCACATGATCACAACGTATTGCTGATTGATGAACAACAGACGGTGGAATTCAGACACCCGCTCAGAGCGGGTGATCTTTTCTGGGCATGGAAGAGTATTCAAGCAAGAGATGTAAAGCGCATGGTGGAAGAAAATTGAGCTGAAGATGGTGAGAGTCGCGAGAGATACAAGGAATCTGGAGCGAGTCTCAAGCCAAGCCTTATACCAAAGCATGGTTCAATTCTCCCCTACAGTCTCTAGAAAAACGTCGCGCAGACCAACAGGAGCGATCTCGACAGAAACAGCGCTCAACTCTTGCGCACGCTCAACCACGGCTTCGGCATTTCTGCTGGCAAATACTCTCATCTGATGCCCGTCGGTCTTGATGCTCTCGACGCCTGAAATTCGAAAGTCGTGTTCGGGCGGCGACGCTGAGAAAACTATATCGATTCGCCGGTAGGACTGGCGGAGCTGATCGACCGAGGCATCCATCAACAGAGAACCCTTTTCGAGGATGCAGATGTGATCCGCAACGCGCTCAACCTCGGCGATCTGGTGAGAAGAGAAAAAAATTGAGACACCCTCAGCGCTGCACGACACGAGTGTTCGCAGCAGGTACTCGATGCCGACAGGATCGAGTCCTTCGCTCGACTCATCCAGGATGAGAAGGTCTGGCCGCCGAGCGAACGCCAGCAACAGGGCGAGCTTGGTCCGCATTCCCTTGGAAAGCGATTTGACCTTTCGGTTCGCGGGCAGTTCGAAGTCGAGAAGAAGCTTTTTTTCGACGTCCATGCGCCAGTCAGAGTAGAACGAACGGGCGAAGTCTATGGTCTGCTCGACGGTCATATACCCATACAGAGGCTTGTCTTCTGCGACGTAAGCGACCCTCTTTCGCATTTTGCGGTTCTGTTCCGCGTCGGTAATCTGCCTTCCTAGCACCTCGCCCGAGCCAGCAGTGGGTCGAATCAGGCCGAGGAGCATCTTGATCGTCGTGCTTTTGCCTGCGCCGTTTCGACCCAAAAAGGCGGTAATCCGATTACGGCCAATCGACAAGTCTAATTCCCGAACGGCCTCGCAATGACCGTACGATTTTGTGAGCCTGTGAGTGAGGATTACGAATTCGTTCGTCATCGCTTGCTCGCAACCTCGGGCGGGAAGAGAAGTTCCGCCTCAAACGCCCTACGGATTTCTTCATCGACAAGGCCGTCGTCCCGGAGCCGATCGATAAGATCTCGAATTCGGCGGCGAGCCACTCGCACGGAGTCCGCCAAGGATCGTATTCGACGCTTCACGCAAACAAATGCTCCGGAGCCTTGACGTAATTCGAGAAGTCCCTCGTGCTCAAGTTCGGAGTAGGCCTTTGCGATGGTGTTAGGACTGACCACAAGCTTCTCGGCAAGAGTGCGGATGCTGGGCAACTGGTCGCCGTCCTGTAACGCACCAGTTTCTGTTGCGTGGCGAATTTGCTGCATTAACTGCAGATAGAGGGGCTAGCCCGTGATGGGGTTGAGCTTAAAGAACATGTCATCAACTGTATCAGTGTAAAGATACAGTGTGACAGCATGCCCCGTCAAGAAGCTGCCATGGTTGCAAATTGTGACGCGGGGAGGTATAGTCGATTATCGATATAGCGATTATCGAGGGATTATGCCGAAACGAAAACTCGACCCCTTGCCTTCGGCGGCGTTCCAAATCCTGATCGCGCTGGCCGGTGAAGACCTGCATGGCTACGGTATCATGCGGCAAGTTGCGGAGCAGACGGGCGGCCGTATGCGATTGGGTCCGGGGACGCTTTACAGTTCCATCCAGACGCTGCTCGAAGGGAAATTTATCGATGAGGTGGACCTGCGTGAGGACGCAAAACTCGGCCACGAAAGGCGCCGCTACTACCGGTTGACCTCGGCGGGACGCAAGCTGGCGCGCTCGGAAGCCGAGAGACTTGCAGACTTTTTGCGCGCCGCGCGGGCCAAGAAGATCTTGAGGGGGGAATGTGTCTGAGAAGATATATACCTGGCTGCTGCGGCTGTATCCTTCTCAATTTCGCTATGCCTACGGTGAAGAAGCGCTGCAACTGTTTCGCGACCGCCTGCGCGATGAAAAAGGATTCTTTCCAAGGCTGCGGCTCTGGCTGGACCTGTTAGCCGATTTAGCAATCTCCGTCCCGAAACAATATTTGCACCTCGAACCCGCGCTTGCCGGTACTTCGGCACAGCCGCGTTTGTACGGCACGCCTTCGTTCTTCGTTCTAGGAGACGAAGCGCCACGTCCAGGGACTCTGTTTTTGGGAGGCGTGGTGACGTTAGCAGCTCTTTGTGCATTCTCGATCTTACTCGGGCATCCCGGAACTCATGCGCGAATGAGGACGATCGTGCGCGGCCAATTTGAGGGCTTCGCCAGGCTCTCTCATCAGCAGGTTCCGCAACCGAAGCCGCAGGAAACTGCCGACGCGACGAACCGTCCGGCGGATGCGGCTTTCAAGGTGGATGCAGGGGAGCGTCAGCGCGTGGTGGATGCGGCGGCCGCGATTCTGAAGAAACATTATATTGACCGGAAGAATGCGGAGAACATGGCGAATGCCTTGGTGGCGCACGAGAAGAACGGCGATGACGACGCGGTGAAGGATGGCGCGGGTTTTGCCGCGCTACTGACCCGGCAGATGAGAGACGTAAGCCCTGACAAGCACCTGGCGATGGAGTTCAGCCAAGATCCTCTGCCTCGGAACCCCATGGGACAAACGGCTGAAGACCTTGCTCGCTATCGCGAGGTAATGAAGCAGCAAAACTGTACGTTCGAAAGGGTCGAGATCCTTCCGCACAATATCGGCTATGTAAAGCTGAATTCGTTTCCTGATGTTTCCGTGTGCCAGCCCACTGCCGTGGCGGCGATGGCTTCTTTGAACCATGCGGACGGGATTATCTATGATTTGCGGGACAACCGCGGAGGCGAGCCGGCCATGGTCGCACTGATGGCCGCGTACCTCTTTGACCATCCAGAGTATTGGTACAACCCGAGAGAAAATACGACGGGGCAGTCGTGGACGCACTCGCCTGTTCCAGGAAACAGACTAGCGGATAAGCCGGTGTATCTGTTGACGTCAGCCAGGACTATTTCCGGCGCGGAGCAGTTCTGTTACGACCTGAAAATGCTGAGACGCGCCACGCTGGTAGGCGAGACGACGGGCGGCGCTGCACATTCGGGGGTTTGGCATCGCATTGACGATCATTTCGGAATGGGTGTTCCTGAAACGCGACCAATCAATCCCTTCGCAGAGGCCGATTGGGCCGAGACGGGCGTGGAGCCTGACGTAAAGGTGAAAGCAGCCGATGCGCTGGAAGCGGCGAAGAAGCTGGCCGAGAGCAGATTGCTGAAGATGAGGAAGACTGATGGGAAGACTCTCTAAGTCAGAGGTACATCAAATAGTGCCAGCCAATATTGAACGGATTGCAGCGCAAAACCGCAAAGGATGAGTCCTATGCCGAAGACGCCCATCCGCCGCTCCGGGAGATGGTCGGCGTAATATTCGATGTACGGATTCACAGTAATTCCCACGCCTGTGACAATGCCTGTCACCAGCCCTACGCGAATCGCAAAAAGCCACGGGTGGTCCAGGTGATGGATGAAGGCGCTACAGATAAGGGCGGAGACCGTGTAGCCGACGGTACGGAGGAGCGTTCCCCAAAACTGACGTCGCGTAAGCCGTGGACGGCGGGACGCTGCATAGTCGGCCGCAGGACGCCCGCCACGAGAGTAGGCGAGGATTTGGCCGGCGGTGATGAGAACGGCAAATGCGATGGCGAATCCGAAGCCCACGATGCTGTATAGTCCGGCTCCGAAAGCGAATCCCCGGATGGCGGAAAACAGTCCTTCCCAAAACAAAGAGTAGTGATCGAGCCCGCGAGACGCTCGGGTGAATTCAATCGACAGTGTGATACCGGTGGCGATGCCGGAAGCCAGGCCAAAGATAAGACCGAGGCCAAGGCCGTAACCGATGCCGAAGACAACGGAGTACGTTACCGCGCGGGTGAGCAGACGCAACGGACCGTGTTGCCCACCCAATAGGTCGTAGGCCAGATAGAGACTGCCCAACACATCCAGGCAGGTGCCCGTAATGCTGATGATCGCTGCTGTATGATGGTCCACGCAGCGTATTGTAGACCCAAATTCCGGTGACCATGCTCAAATGCCAAAATCGAATCAGGACGAACGCCTGAAACGCTAACAGCGGCGAGTTTGGTGTAGGCTTTCCGCGGGAGAAAACCATGTTCAAGTTCAGACTACTACTTTTGCCGCTGCTTCTTTTGGCATGGACTTCGCAGGGGAGGGCGCAGTTTGCGCACACGGACCACAAGCAGATCGTCGATGGTGCTGGCAAGCCGCTGCTCGTTCGCGCGACGAATCTGGGGAATTGGATGGTGCCTGAGGGTTACATGTGGCTGTTCCAAGGCGGGCCGCAGTCTCCTGGAGAGATTCGGGCGCTGGTGTTGGAGCTGCTTGGGCCGGAAGGGTCGGAGGCTTTCTGGGGGAAGTACCGGGAGAACTACATCACGAGGGAGGACATCGCGCTGCTGCGCCGGGCGGGGTTCAACGCCATTCGAGTTCCATTGCATTACAGCTTGTTTGAGAGTGACGAGGCGGAAGGTTTTGCATTGCTGGATAGGCTGATCGGGTGGTGCAGGGCGGAAAACCTGTATGTGATTCTTGATATGCATGCCGCCCCGAGCGGACAGACGGGCACGAACATTGATGACAGCGCCGGATATCCTTGGCTATACGATAGTCCACAAGAGCAAGAACACTTGATAGCCATCTGGCGGCGGCTGACGAAGCACTATCGCAATGAGCCTGCGGTACTCGGTTATGACCTGCTGAATGAGCCGATCCCGCATTATCCCAAGCTGGCACCTTTGAATTCCGCGCTCGAGCCCCTCTATAGGAAGTTGTCGGGCGAGATCCGAAAGATGGATGCTCACCATATTCTATTTCTGGGCGGAGCGCAGTGGGACGGGAACTTTTCGGTGTTCGGCAAGCCTTTTGATGCGAACGTGGCCTATACGTTCCACAAGTATTGGACGGCGCCGGATGAAGGCGTGATCAGGCAATACCTTGATTTTCGCGAACGTTATGATGTGCCGATCTGGATGGGCGAGTCCGGAGAGAATACCGATGAGTGGATCGCGCAATTCGTGAAAACGTTGGAGAAAAACAACATCGGCTGGGCTTTCTGGCCGTATAAGAAGATGGGAAAGCCGTCGTCGGTAGTCAGCATTATCGCGCCTGCTGACTGGGAAAAGATCGTGGAATTCGCGAAGCTGCCGCGCGGAACGGGGCACGCGGAAGAACGGCTGAAGGTGCGGCCGGAACAAGAGACGATCACGCGCGCTTTCGCGGAATTGCTGGAAAATGTGAGATTGCAAAAGTGCAGGGTGAATGAGGGATATTTGAAAGCGCTCGGGCTGAAGGCGGATGTTGCGGCGGGCAGTGCGCGATCGGCGCACTGAAACGATTCTTCAACAACAATTTGGCAGTCCTGCGAAGTGTGGATTGGTTTATTCGGCGCCGAGGAAGGCGTAGCGGAGGAGGAAGAGAACGCTGAGGACCCAGATGAGCGGGCTGATTTCGCGGTGGCGGCCACAGCCGAGCTTAATGAAGGTGAAGGAGAGCAGGCCGAGGCTGAGGCCGGTGGCGATGCTGAAGGTGAGTGGGGTGGCGACGAGGGTGAGGAAGGCGGGAAAGGCTTCGCTGAAATCGTCCCATTTGACGCGGGCGACGGCGCCGCACATGAGCGCGCCGACGAGGATGAGGGCCGGAGCGGTGGCGTAAGCGGGAATCGCCGCAACGAGCGGCGCGCAAAACATGGCGACGAGGAAAAGCGCGGCAATGACGACATTGCCGAGGCCGGTGCGCGCACCGGCCGCCACTCCGGCGGCGCTTTCGATGTAGCTGGTGACGGTGGAAGTTCCGGTAAGCGCGCCGAACATGGTGCCGAAAGCGTCGGCGAGCAGGGCGCGGCTGGCGCGCGGGAGTTTGCCGTCGCGGAGGAAGCCGCCTTCTTCGCAGACACCGACCAGGGTGCCGACGTTGTCGAAGAGATCCACGAAAAAGAAGACGAAAATGAGTTCGCCAAGACCGAGGCTCGCGGCGGAGCGCAGGTCGAGCTTGAGAAATGTGCCGGACGGGTGCGGCAGCGAGAAAAAATGTGCGGGCCAGTGGCTGAGGCCGAGAGGAATGCCGGCAAGGGTGATGACGATGATGCCGAGAAGAATGGCGCTGCTGACGCGGCGAGCCATCAGAATGGCGATAAGAATCAGTCCGGCGGCGGCGAGAAGCACTTGCGGGTCGGAGGATTTGCCCAAGCCGACGAAGGTGGCAGGGTTGGCGACGATGATGTTCGCGTTGCGCAGGCCGATGAAGGCGATGAAGAGGCCGATGCCGGCGGCGGTGCCGTATTTCAGGCAGTCGGGAATGCCGTTGACGATTTGTTCGCGGATTTTGGTGAGCGTGAGGAGAAGAAAGAGAAGGCCGGAGAGGAAGACGACGCCGAGAGCGGTCTGCCAGGGCACGCCGCGCCCGAGGACAATGGAGTAAGTGAAGTAGGCGTTGAGAGACATGCCCGGCGCAAGGGCGATCGGGTAGTTGGCCCAGAGACCCATGATGAGTGTGGCGACGGCGGCGGAAATACACGTGGCGAAGAGAACGCCGTCAACGGGCATGCCGGCTTCGGAGAGGATGCGCGGGTTGACCACGACGACGTAGGCCATGGTCATGAAGGTGGTCAGGCCAGCGAGGAGTTCGCGGCGGACGGTGGTGTGATTTTCCTGGAGATGAAAAACGCGCTCAAGCAAGAAGTTTTTTCCTTAAATAAAAAGGTGCGCCACTATAGGCCGACGGAGATTGGGTGTCAAACGGAACGCGCATGCCGTATTGGAGTTCCCGCGAAACAAATTTATCGCCGGGGCTGGAGCTTTGGAAGTCTTGCGCCGCGCGTCGGAACGATTCAGCCGAAGGTGATTTAAAGGCACCTCTTGCGTGAACTTCGCAACCCCTGTATGTTAGCCGCCCTTATTCCCATCCGAATCTGGCGCGAAAAAGGAACGGCATGGCATGGAGACTGCGGCGCAAAAAAGTTCGCGGACGGGCGGTTATGGATTGCGCCGGGAAGTCCTCTCACCGATGGAGACGCTCGCGCAGTCCGTCTCGACGATTGCGCCAACGACAACGCCGGCAGCGACGATCCCGCTGGTCTGCGCGTTGGCGGGCAACGGTACGTGGCTCGCCTACGTGCTGGCAACGGCGGCCATTCTTCTGGTGGCGCTGTGCATCAGCCGCTTCGCGCGTTACTCCGCGTCGCCCGGATCGCTTTACACGTACGCGTCGAAGATCCTGCCTCCCTGGCTGGGCGCCACGGCGGCGTGGAGCCTGCTGCTCGCGTATATCGCCACGGGATCGAGCGTCATCGGCGGCTTCTATCATTACGCAAACTTGCTGCTGCACGATGCCACAGGCCGCGCCGCTTCGACGGTTTTCCTCGCGTTGCTGGTGACCGCGATTTCCATGGGCATCGCGTGGCGCGACGTCAAAATCTCCGCGCGGTTGATGCTGTGGATCGAAGCCGTCTCGGTTACGTTGATTATGACCGTGGTCTTGCTCGTTCTGGTACGCCACGGTTTGCATTTGGATTGGACGCAGCTCCGATTGCGCGGCATGACCGGGAGCGGGCTGCGCCTTGGTTTGGTTCTGGCGCTCTTCAGCTTCGTCGGGTTTGAAAGCGCAACCACGCTCGGCGCGGAAGCGCGCAACCCGCTGAAAACAATTCCGCGCGCGGTGATTCAGAGCGCGCTGCTCGCCGGCGCCATTTTTATCCTGTGTGCTTATACCGAAGTGCTGGGCTTGCGCGCGGCCGGGCAGGACCTTGGCGCGAGTCAGGCGCCGATGCGCGTGTTAGCCGGCGTGGGCGGAGTGCCGGCGCTGGGACTGCTCATCGACATCGGTGTGCTGGTAAGCATGTTTGCGGGGACACTGGCTTGCATTACCGCGGCCGCACGCGTGCTGCTGCTCATGGCACATAACGGACTCACCCACGGCTCGCTGCGCACGACGCACGCGCGCCATGAAACGCCGAGCCGGGCCATCGTCGTGACAGGCACCGCGGCGGTCGCTCCCGTGGCTGTGTTGGCGGCTCGCGGCGCCAGCGGACTGGACGTCTACGGCTGGATGGGATCGCTGGCCACGTACGGATTCATCGTGGCGTACGCGTTAGTGTGCGTCGCGCTGCCGAGCTACTTGCGCGAACACGGCGCCTATCGCCCGGGAGCACAGATCATCCCGTGGTTGGCCTTCACGGCGATGTTGCTGGCGCTGGTGGGCAATCTCTATCCCGTTCCGGAAGGACCGTACGGGAAGCTGCCATACATTTATCTGGCGTACTTGTGCGCGGGATTGCTGTGGTTTATGGTGCAACGGCGCAGCAAGGAAGCGGAGCCGGCTTCGAGTTAGGACTGCTCCTGCGCTTCCGGCAGCGCGACGAGGAGCAGCACGATTCCGACGACCGTGAACATGCGGAACGCGGCTTCCTGGCCATTCCACGTCTTCGACTGCCACATTAGAAACCACTCGCCCCCGATGCTGAGAAACGCTACCAACCACATGAGCAGGCTCGAGGTGAGGGCCGCGATGGCTATATATCGAGCGCGATGAAACCCGGGAGCGTCGTCGCGCAGGGTCCGTGCCAATTTCCATCCAGCCCACCAACAAAGGAGCATGGTCAGAATTTCCCAGGCAATGATCGTCCAGTAGAAGAGCATGTGCCACACGGGGTGGTTTAGCGCGCGCCACATTCCGTGATTGCCGGGAAGGGTCGAATCCATCATGAGCACATGCCGAATGAACTGAAAGTTCGAGTCATAATCTGTCAAGTTATTGAAAACCAGGAACGAATAGAAAACAGCAACGGCGAAAAGCAGCAACATCTTGGCTGTGCGGAGGGTCATGGTTTCTCCTAGCACGAAGGATCGGGGAGTCGCGGTGAGGGCACCGATCAATCCCCGATTCTATCCGGGATAGCGCATTTTCAGGGCGTCGCAGGGAAACTGCGGGGTGGCGGACATGCACTCTCTCCGATTTTTCCACAGGCTTGGCCGCAGGGGTCTTCTTACGGCGATTTCTCATTCGTGCTAGCATCCGTGGCAAATCCGGAGCCACGCAGGTGGCTGCCGGAACTTAGTCTTTAGGTTGGGATGAAGCTAGAAATACGAAAAACGAATCGGCAAGACGCAAAATATTCATTTCGGTTCTGAAATCCGTTGGAATAGATTGCTCGGGGCATTTCACACCCCATCCCGTAAGACTAAGCGAGGCCGCGAGCGTGGCCTCAACAAACAGGAGGTCTTGGGAAGGCCGTTGGAGGATTTAGCCGGCCAGGTGCAGTTGTACAATTTAGGAGGCCGTAGCGAATGACTAAGAGCAAGAGAATTATTCATGCAATTTTCGCCGTCTTCTTCTTGAGTTGCTCCACCACGATCCTCTTACCTCGCGCGCAGGCACAGCAAACCCTTGGCGGAATCACCGGCACCGTCACCGACAGTTCAGGCGGAGTCGTTGCGGGCACCGTAGTCAAAATCGTTAACGACCAAACCACGCTCACGCGCACGCAAACCACCAACGCCGGCGGCTCCTACGACTTCGTGAATCTTCCCATCGGCAGCTACACGCTCACCTTCACGCATGACGGATTCGAAACCCAAAAAATTCCTTCCATCGTGGTGCAGGCAGACCGCAGCGCGACCGTCAATGTCTCCCTGAAAGTCGGCCAGGTGGGCACGACGGTGACGGTGGAAGCCAGCCCGTTGATGAACGCGGAGGACACTACCAACGGATACATTCTCGAGAAAGATCAGATCGAGAATGTCCCCCTGCCCACTGGCAGCTTTACGGGCCTAGCGATTTTATCGCCCGGCGTGAATGCCGAGCTTGCGGGCGGCACGGGCGTCAACAACGGTCTGGGCAACCAACCGATTTGGGCCAACGGCCAGCGCGACACCAGCAATACTTTCCAGTTGAACGGCGTGGACGCCAGCAATCTTTTTAATGGCAAGAGCACGAGCTCAGTGGCCTCTGCCCGCATTGTGAATAACACGGGCATTGGGGGAGCCGCCGGTCTTTCGAGCACGACGGCAGAACCTCTCCAGACGACCGCCTCGCCCTATCTGGCCATCGGGCAGGCGCTTCCGACGCCCGCTCCAGAAACGATCGAAGAATTTCGGGTTAACACCTCGATGTACGATGCGCAGCAAGGTTCGACCAGCGGCGCGCATATTGACATGAGTACAGCCTCGGGCACCAACAGATTTCACGGGGCGGCCTATGCTCATCGTGGAACCGACGCACTCAATGCTGCGCCTTTTTTCTACAATGCAGACCCAAACATTCCCGCCAGCGATAAAGTGCCGGAATTGCACCGCTACACAGCGGGAGGCACGTTGGCCGGAGCACTTATTAAGGATAAGCTTTTTGGCTTTATCAGCTACCAGCACATCCATGATTCCGATCAGGAGATCGGCAGCTCGCGCGTCGCCGTCCCTCCAGGACTCACGAGCGACCGCAGCTCGGCAGCGTTGGCGGCATTGGTAAACGGGGCGCCCGGGAGTTGTTCTACAGCTCCTTGCAACTTCCCCAGCTCTGCGCTGGTCAGTCCGACGATTGGAACGGCCGCAGGGGATATCAATCCCATCGCGTACGCGTTGCTGAATTACAAACTGCCGAACGGCCAGTTTCTGATTCCATCCGCCGGGAGTTATACACCGTCGATCAACTTTCCGGAAAACACCTTCACGGTGGGCACCGCCTATTTCCTTGCTCATCAAGCGAACTCGAATCTGGACTGGAACGTCAACTCGAAGGACACGCTGTCCCTGAAATACTACTACCAGCATGACCCGAGCACGGCGCCGTACGCGTATTCGGGAGCTCCCGGCTTTCCGCAGCACCTGGATGCCGGCAGCCAAGTGGCGTCCATCACAAACACGCAGGCGATCCGGCCAAACTTGAGCGTGGTGGAAGTTTTCGGGTTCATACGAGAAAAAGTCTACAGCACGATTGCGGAACCGTTTACACCACAATCTTTCGCAGCCTACGTTCAGAGTCTGAATCTCCCCGGCGTAACTGCAGCGAATGCGACCATCAATACTTTTGGCTCGACATTTTTTCCGGGCATCACGATTGTGGACGATTATGGAAACTCCGCGCCTTACAATCCCACGTTTGTCACGAATGCTGGAACGAATATCGGCGAAGGCGCCAATTCTCAAAGCGCGTTTACAGGTGTATTTCAAAATCGATTTATGCCCTCGGCCAACGCCATCTGGAGCACGGGCAAACACACGCTGACTTTTGGCGGCAGCTTCTCGTACACCCAGCTCAATACTCGCGATCAGAGAACGAACAAGGGCATGATTTCTTTCGCGGACTTTTCGCAATTCCTGCAAGGATTACCGACGTCGTACAGCTCTGACGGGTTCGTAAGCACGGCTTTCCTTCAGGGCGACGCCAATCGCTACTACCGCGCCAAAGATACGGGTATGTACTTGCAGGATAAATTCCAGATCCGATCCAATCTCAGCCTGACGGCAGGGCTGCGTTTCGACGACCACGGAGGCCTCACCGAAAAATACGGCCGCTTTTATAACTTCGATCCCAGTCACTATCAGTACGACGCGGCTACAGACACCATCGCCTCAAATGGGATCATCATTGCCGGAAACAATAAGCTGTTTCCCACCAAGGGCGTCAGTGATTCGACGCTGACGGGAAGACAATGGGGCCTTGCGCCGCGCTTTGGCGTGGCCTGGAGCCCCAAGATGTTCAACAACAAGATTGTGGTCCGCGCCGGCTGGGGCATGTACTACGATCGCGGCGAGCTGTTTACCTACCTTTCTCCCGGTGTCGCGGCGGGCGAGATTTCAGGAGGACCATTTGGCGTTAACCAGGCTCAGCCATTTGTAAATTCGCAGGTTTGCACTTCGATTGGGACTTTTTATCAGGGATTCATTCCTACTTGCGACCCCAACCAGGCAACCGGTGGCAGCTTCCAGAACCCCTGGGGCACGAGCCAAATTTTGCCGCCAACCGGCAATCCGGCCAATATTTTTCTCCCCAATGCCGCACAGATCTCGAGTGGGCTTCCTCTCTATGCATTTGCAGACTACAACCGCAAAAATAAGCTCCCCTACAGCATGAACCAAATCCTGGATATCCAATGGCAGCCGCGGAAAGACCTTTCGATCGAAATCGGTTACGTAGGTAACCTGGGACGCCATGAGGTCATACCGATTCCGTTCAACCAAGCTCAGATCGCTACGCCATCGCATCCGATTCACGGGCAAAACTACACCTACGGTTATACGGTCGAGGCGCCTGCGGGATGCAATCCGACTCCAGGCCTTGGTGGCACCGCTTCTTGCGCGTATACGGCAAACTGTAACCCCAACATGAACGTCATAAGCGGATGCGTGCCGATGGGCCTTCCCGATGGAACGCAAATGGCAGCGACGTATGAAGGCGGCAACGTGGACTTGCGCGTGCCGTACATCGGCATTTCCTCGGAGTCCGAGTCCTACACGGCCGCCGGCATCTCGGCCTACAACGCGCTCCAGACCCATGTGGAAAAGCGCTTGAGCCACGGGCTGCAAGTGGGCTTCTCGTACACCTTTTCTCATGCCACGGATGAACAGAGCGCGATGGGGCTCTTCTACAACGGAAACAATCCTCTGAATCTTCGCAGCGGATATGGATTGTCTGACTTTGACCGCAAGCACGTGATCAACTTCACGTACCACTATCAATTGCCCAAGTTTTATGAACTAACGTCGATGAAGGGAAGACTGGCGGACGGCTGGGCCATCGAGGGACTAGCGATTATTCAAAGCGGCCAGCCTTATAGCATCGTGGATTATTCGGGAGCGGTGGGCAGCATCTTCTACGGAACTTCCGATGGCATCACCAATCCGGTCGTGCCGCTGGGGAGCTGCTCGCCGGCGAAAGCTCTCACCGGCGCCTCTGGCGCCGTGCCCGGATTTCCGGCTTTGAATCCTGCGTGTTTCACTCTTCCCCTCTTGAATCCAGGTGATCTGGGAGGCGCGATTCCAGCAGGAGACACGTATGAGACGAATTTCACTACGGGACAGCGAAACATCTTCCGTCAACCCTGGCAACGCCGTGCGGACGTCTCGGCGGTCAAAATGACGCAGTTGACGGAACGGGTCGGCATGAGATTCAGCTTCGACGTCTTCAACGTCACGAATACCCCGAGTTTCGATATTCCGGTGGACAACGTTTCGCAAAATCTGTTTTTCAACGATTTCCCGGTGTACGGTTCCAGCCTGTATTCCTCACCTACGTTGAGCGGACTGGGGATCGTGAATAAAACTATCGGCAGTCCGCGACAGATTCAGATGTCGCTCAAGTTCACCTTCTGAAGCGGGTGGCTGTACTCTGTATTCCAAGCGAGCTCGAAAGTTTTGAGATCAGTCCTCAATGTAGGAATCAAGCGTGAATAGCTTCTGGAAATAGCTCTGCTTCCAGTTGGGGTGCAGGCGGTCAACGAGCAAACCTTCGGAAGCGCCGAACGAATAGACGATCACGCGCTTCCAGGAGGCGAGATCTGTTTTTTTCAGTTCGGTGAGCGTATCGTTACGAGCCTCCCGCGCATAAGCTTCGAATGATTTGAAATCCGGAAGAGCGGCGTAGTCCGGAGTGGGCTGATAGTTTGCGGCGGCTTCGGCAGACTTGATCTGGACGTAGCGGGCGATGCCTTCCTTCCAGAGCTGGAAGCTGAGATATTTGCGATCGTCCGGAGAGAGCAGGGCGAAGAAGGCTTTACGCGCGACGACGTACCGGTGGGCAAGCGGTTTGAATTTCGCAGGGTCGGGTTCGTTCAGCGCTGCCAGCAAGAGATCGCGCAGATGGACGAATGATTTTCCGAGGTCAGGGTTATCGTAGGGGAAGGGATAATTGAGCATCCACATCCCGGTTTTATCTCCATGGGCCAAGCCGAGATTGTTCGCCGCGTCGAAAATGCCGGGCTTGCCGTCCTGCAATTGATGAAAATGTTCGTGCATGACAACGAAGAGCCAGGGTGTGCTGGACCTGGCTTCGGTGTTTTCGGGTTCGCCGATGACGATGACCGAGGGCGGGCCGAAAGCAGGAAATGTCGCCAGGAGCGCGGTAGGAAATTGACGCGGGCGGGCATAGAGGTCGTCAGCGATTTTCTGGAAGTCGTTGGGAGGAGAAGGATGATGAGTGAGGAACTCGGCGTCCTTTGTGACGAGCAGGAGCGGCGTAGGGGTAGCGCTCCAACCGGGCCAGACGCCGTCCTGGATTTGAGCGGCCAGGCGATAGAATTCATTGATGCGCACCGCGTCGTTTGAGGGAAGCTTCGGTGCGGGAGTTTGCGCAAAGACCCCGACGGCCAGCAGGAGAATGACAAGAAGTTTTCGCATACAAGATGCTAGACGGCTTAAGCCGGATTCGGTTTGCCGACATTAGAAATTTTACCATGAGGAAAATCGCAGCTATGCTTGGAGTGAGGTAGTTCCGGAGGCCTCCATGAAACTGGAGCACGGGGTACTGAGGAGTCTGCCGAAGGTTTTGTTGCACGAGCACCTTGACGGTGTGTTGAGGCCGAGAACTGTTATTGAGCTTGCGAGAAGCGCAGGCTACGGCCAACTTCCCACCGATGATCCTGAAGAGCTGGCGCGCTGGTTTCACCAAGGGGCGAACCAGGGAAGTCTTCCAAAGTACCTGGAAGGATTTGCGCACACCATCTCGGTGATGCAGACCGAGGAAGCGCTCGAGCGAGTGGCTTATGAACAAGCGGAAGACCTGAGCCGGGACGGCGTGGTTTATTTCGAGACTCGTTTTGCTCCGATCTTTCACACGCGGAAGGGATTGAGCCATCAGCAAGTGGTCTCGGCCGTCCTGAGGGGGTTGGAGCGGGGCCGCAAGGAATTTGGAATTCTGTCGGGGCTGATTATCTGCGCGATGCGCAATATGGACGTGTCGCTCGAAATGGCGGAACTGGCTGTTGATTTTCGCGAGCGGGGTGTTGTGGGATTCGATTTGGCAGGTGAAGAAGGTGGTTTTCCTCCCAAGAAGCACGTGGAAGCCTTCCATTATATTCAGCGGCAGAATTTCAATATCACCATCCACGCGGGCGAGGGGTTTGGGAAGGAATCGATCTGGCAGGCGATTCAATACTGCGGAGCGCACCGCATAGGACACGGGACGCGATTGATCGATGACATAGCCGTGGCGGACGGCAAGGCCGTGAAATTGGGAAACCTCGCGCAATACGTGCTCGACAAAAGGATTCCGCTGGAGATTTGCCTAATCAGCAATGTTCATACGGGAGCGGCGCACAGCCTGGCCGAGCATCCCTTCAAGATTTTGTACCGGGAGAAATTTCGCGTCACTCTCAACACCGACAACCGCTTGATGAGCGACACCACGATGACTAAGGAATTCGAAGCGGCCCGGGATACGTTTGGATTGTCGCTGGAGGACTTCGAAAAGATCACCATCAACGCGATGAAAAGCGCTTTCCTGCCCTATGACCAGCGCTGCGATTTGATTTACGCCGTGATCAAGCCGGGGTACGCCAAGGCGCGCGGCTAGAATAGTTTCCTCCAGATCCGGCGACATGGTGATATGCTGCTCCGCCATGCGGCGCCGTGAATTCCTCACCTTGTCAGCAGCCAGCGTCGGCGGCGTGCTGGTCTACTCGTTGGATCGAAGGGTTTCTCGACTCTCCGCGCAGGCCGGGCAATCCCTTCGCATTCCTTTACGATTTTTTTCGCAATCGGAAGCGCTGATAGTTGCCGCCGCTGCCTCGCGAATCTTTCCCAGCGATGAAGCGGGCCCTGGTGCGCGCGAAGCCGGCGTCGTTGTCTACATCGACCGGCAGCTTGCCGGACCGTGGGGGCGGGACGGCCACCGTTATACCCAGGAACCTTTTGAAGAGAATGCCCCGGCGGAGTTCGGCTATCAAGGCAAAGCGACGCCGCAACAAACTTATCGCCAGGGACTGAAAGATTTGGCGGGCTTCGATCGACTCGAGCCGGCCGAGCAGGACCAGAAATTGAAGAACATCGAGACTACTCTGTTTTTTTCACTTCTCCGGCAGAACACCATCGAAGGAATGTTTAGCGATCCGATTCACGGCGGAAACGCAGATATGGTGGGCTGGCAACTGATCGGATTTCCCGGACCCCGCATGAGCAATTACGACGACGTGGACAAGCACTTCGGTGAAGCATTCCGCCCAAAGCCCGTCAGCTTGCGCGAGGCGAGTGGCCGCAAGGTTCGCCCGAGCGAGGAAGTGGAATGAAGACCTTGCCTCCGGTGGACGTTGTGATTGTCGGTGGTGGGTGGACGGGTTTGCTCATGGCTAAGGAGCTCGGCACGCGTACTTCGCTCTCTATAGTTGTGCTGGAACGCGGACAGCCGCGCCAAACCGATGACTATGGCGGCGACATGGATGAGCTGGACTACGCCGTTCGCCTGCACATGATGCAGAACGCTTCGCAAGAAACCGTAACACTACGGCACAATCCGGGGGAACGCGCGCTACCCCTGCGGCAATTTGGAGGATTTCTCCCCGGGGCGGGCATCGGCGGCGCCGGTGAACACTGGAACGGCGTCTTTCCGCGCATGTTGCCCGACTGTTTCACGCCGCTCTCAAGCACCGTCGAAAAATATGGCGCGTCGAAATTGCCCGAGGATCATTCCATTCAGGATTGGGGTATCACGTACGACGAGTTGGAACCGTACTACACGCGCGCGGAGCGATTATTGGGCATTTCCGGCAAAGCTGGCAATCTTCGCGGAAAACTGATGGAAGGTGGCAATATCTTCGAAGGTTGGCGTAGCACAGAGTACCCGACGCCGCCCACGAAAATCCCCTATTTTTCGGCCCTGTTTCGCGATGCGGCAAAATCCTTGGGGTACCATCCTTATCCCACTCCGGCTGCAACCATCAGCCAGACCTACACGAATCCGGATGGAGTAGCGCGTCCCGGTTGCACCTATTGCGGGTTTTGCGAGCGGTTTGGCTGCATGATCGCCGCCAAAGCACAGCCGACCAACACTCTCTTGCCGGTGATCCAGAAGCGCAAAAATGTTTCCATTCGCGCAGGTGCGCAGGTCCGACGCATCGTCCGCGATATCGACAGGAGCAAGGGAAAAGTTCGCGGCGTCAATTATATTGATGCTTCTGGACAGGAATTCTTTCAGCCCGCGGAATTAATCTTCCTGGCTTCCTGGACTCTGAACAACACGCGATTGTTGCTGCTCTCGAAAATCGGCGAACCTTACGACCCGGCAACAAATCAAGGCACGGTGGGACGCAACCTCACGCACCAGGTGAACTTCCCCGCGGCCACCGCCTTCTTTGACCAGCCGCTGAACCGCTTCATGGGTTCAGGAGCGTCCGGAATCACCGTGAGTGATTTCAATGGTGATGTCTTTGATCATAGTGGGGTGCCCTTCCTGCGCGGTGGAAACTTCTTTGCTCTGAGCAGCGGCAACCGGCCGATTGCCAATTTCGGCACGCTGCCGCCCTCCGTGCATGCGAACTGGGGCTCGGAGTGGAAAAAAAATGCGTTACACTACTACGACCGCACGGGCCGCATCACGTTCGAAGCCGAGCACCTCGCCTACAAAAGTAATTACACGGATCTGGATCCTACTTACAAAGATCACTGGGGTGATCCCCTGCTACGCTTGACCCTCGATTGGCGAGAGAACGAGAGGAAGACGGCTGAGTTTGGGACGGTTAAAGGAGTGGAAATCGCGCGGGCCATGGGAGCGAAAGAAATTACTCCATTTTCGGGATTGCAAAGTTATGACGCAACGCGCTACCAGTCGACGCACATTCAGGGCGGCACCATTATGGGAACGACTCCTGAGCGCTCCGTGCTCAATCCTTATCTTCAGCACTGGCAAGTTTCGAATCTCTTTGTCCTGGGAGCATCCTCGTTCCCCCAGAATTCCGCGTCTAATCCCACCCCCACGATCCTGGCCCAGACCTATCGCACCGCCGATACTATTGTCGATCGCTATTTGAAGAATCCTGCACCATTGGCGTGAGACGCCTTAACCTGTCGCGGGGCTTGATTCTTTGTTGATCGCAGCCCTATTCAAACTGTTTTCGGAAGTCCGCGAATTGCTTTCGCAGCTCGGTGATGTCTTTCTGAAGAACGGCGACTTCTTCCTCCAGACGTGCAATTCGCTCGCCATCGCGAGCTGCCGCGGTCGGCTCTGCGTGTGACTCCAGCCTGGTCTCCGGCACAACCACATCACCGGAGAAAAGATGGGCATAGCGGGCTTCCTTGGTCCCGGGCTGCCGGGGGAGAACTTTGACGAGGGGAGGCTCGCGCTTCATCAAGTGCTGGAGGCTGGACTGTACAGCAGCGAGGTCGTCGAATGGATGCATGCGGTCGGCGCGGGTGCGGAGTTCGCCGGGCGTTTGCGGACCGCGAAGAAGCAAGACGCACACGATGGCGGTCTCGTGGCGATAGAAATTGTAGGCCTCCTGCAAACGATGCTCGTACTTGGTGACGCGGCTGTCCGACGCGCTGACCGAACGGACCAGGGATTGCCCGTCCAAGGAGTGCAAAGCTTGGCGCACGGCGGCTTCGTCGAGGTTCATGACCGGCTCACGATTCGATTTCTGGTTACAGGCGTTGACGAGCGCGTTCAGCGAGAGTGGATAATATTCGGGCGTGGTCACTTCTTTTTCGAGGAGGGAGCCGAGAACCCGGCATTCGACTTCAGTCAAAAGCATGTTCACAGGCTGAAATGATACAACAGGTTCGCTTGAGCACTGGTTCTGACGCGTCTTGTGCTGACAAAAGTCGGCGATTCGGATAGCGTGCTTTTCGTTTTGGAAAGCGCTAAGTTCCAAAATGAGAATCGGTGTTTGCTTATTCTTCGCAAAAAACGCTTAACCCTTTTTGTTTCAAATTCATATGCCGGTAACGAACGCGGCTGGATTGGCCGTTATCTTGCCCATGCTTCTGCATGAACTCCCAGGGCTTACGAAGAAGAGCATGGCGGCCTTCCCGCAGATTTGCTCTATACACTCTGATTATGGCGGGGCTGGCCGCGTCCAGAGCACCTAATGCATTCGCACAGGGTTCGCCTCAGGGTTCCGACCCGGCGAATACAAAACAGAATTCTAAATCCGACGGAACAGTTGAGACTGCGGCTAAGAATACAGCCGGTCATGAGGAACGCGATCCCGGGGAAAATGAACTTGGTCTCAGAACCATTAATAACATCATGCGCGATCAGCGGGAAATTTGGACGAGCCCCGCTCACGTTCGGCTGGGACACGCAGATTGGCTCGTGCCCTTTGCGGGACTCACCGCAGGATTTCTCGTTACCGACCGTGATGTCAGCCAGCACTTATCGAATTCTCCGAGCCGATTGAAGAACTTTAGAGACCTCTCGAATTACGGAATCGCCGGAATGGCTGGGGCCGTCGGAGGGCTCTATCTCTGGGGCAAGGCAACTGGCGATGCACACAAACAAGAAGCGGGAGTCCTGAGCGGCGAAGCGGCGGTCAACGCGCTCCTGATTTCGGAGACGTTGAAATTCGCGACCGGGCGCGAAAGGCCGGGCGTGGATTTTTCTCGCGGCAAATTTTGGCAAGGAGGAGACTCCTTCCCTTCGGACCATGCGGCTGCCGCGTGGGCCGTTGCCAGCGTGCTGACGCATGAGTATCCCGGCATGTTCACAAAAATTCTCGCCTACGGAGCTGCTTCGGCGATCTCCATTTCCAGAGTCGAAGGAAAGAAACATTTTCCCGCCGACGTTTTCGTAGGCAGCGGAATTGGGTGGCTGTCCGGCTGGCAGGCCTATCGCGCGCATCACAATCCCGAGGTCGGCGGAGGCATCGCGGAAAGTTTGTCCGATGCGCCACAAACCGAAACGGAGCGCACGCCGAGCGCCATGGGCTCGCCTTACGTGCCCCTCGATAGTTGGATTTACCCCCTGCTTGACCGGTTCTCCGCGCTGGGCGCCCTCGACGATGCCATTCTCGGGATGAAACCCTGGACGCGCCTGGAGTGCGCGCGCTTCGTCAACGAGGTCGCCGATCATTTGCAGGATGGGGAATTCGAATCGGAAACTTCGAAGCTCTACGATTCCCTGCGGCTGGAGTTTTTGCCCGAGCTCAATCTGCTCGGCGGCGGAAATAATCGCGCCGCGCATCTTGAATCTATTTATGTGCGATCGACAGAAATTTCCGGGCCGCCGCTCACCGATGGATATCACTTCGGCCAAACGCTGACGAATGACTTCGGCCGGTCTTACCAGGAAGGCTTCAACAGCATTGCAGGATTTTCCGGCTGGGCGACCGCGGGACGCTGGGTGTTCTATCTTCGCGGGGAATACCAGCATTCTCCGGCCGCCCCCGCGGTTTCGGCCAGTGTTGCGAATGTTATCGCGGCGGTGGACAACAATCCGGTTTTCCCTTCGAAGCCGATCGCAGAACGAAATCAAGCGCGACTTCTCGACGCCTACGCCGGGCTGAATCTCGGCAACTGGCAGATTTCCTTTGGGCAGGAGAGCGAGTGGTGGTCGCCAAACGAGTCCGGCCCGCTTCTCTTCAGCGACAATGCCTTCCCGGTTCGCATGTTTCACATCAATCGCGTCTCGCCATTTCGTCTTCCGGGCTTGTTCGCACTGCTGGGCCCGGTGCGCTGGGACATGTATTTCGGCGCGCTGCAAGGACATCAAACTTCTCCGGGCCCTTTCTTCCACGGCGAAAAAATGAGTTTCAAGCCCACGAGGAACCTCGAATTCGGTTTCAGCCGCACGGTGATTCTGGGCGGGGCCGGATTACCGCTCACGCTTGACCGGTTATTTCGCAGCTATTTCAGCGTGACCAGCGTCAACGGCGAAACGCCTGCAACCGATCCTGGGAAACGCACCGGCGGCTTTGATTTCAGTTACCGGGTGCCACTGCTGCGCAACTGGCTCACGATCTACACCGATTCCCTTGCGGACGACGATCCCTCACCCCTCGCGGCTCCACGCCGCGCCGGAGTAAATCCGGGGATGTATATTTCGCATTTCCCGCGATTGCCGAAACTCGACTTGCGCGTGGAAGCTCCGCTCACGAATACTCCGGCAGAAAAAAGTCCGGGCCAATACATCTATTGGGATGGTTTCTATCACGATCTCTACACGAATCGCGGATACCTGATGGGCAATTGGGTGGGCCGCGATGGTGCCGGAATCCAGGCGTTCAGCCGGTACTGGCTCAGCGCGCGCAATTCCATCCAGCTCGGGTATCGCCACGAGAAAGTGGATGCCAAATTCATTCCCAGCGGCGGCACGATCAATGACAGCTCCATTCGATTGGATTTTTCGGTTCGGCGTGATTGGGACGCTTCAGCTTTCGTGCAATACGAACAATGGAAATTTCCGGTGCTAGCGCCGACATTGCAAAAAAATATTACGGCAACGGTGCAATTTACGTTCTGGCCGCAAAGGGAGCCGCATCAATGAATGGTGTCTGGGACTCCTCTACGGGGAAGCAGCGTTCTGAAAAGTTCCCTTCAAATCCAACTCGACGGTAACCGCGTGGTCTACCTTCAAAAGCCAGTTGCTGGGATTTTTCAGGCCCCAATCGATAAAGGGGATGCTGAAATTGGCTGTGGCGCTCCAATGATCGGCGGCCAGGTTCGCCTGCACCGGTACGGTGAACTCGTGCTCGGCTCCGTGCAGCAGAAAAACGCCGTGGAGTTGGACGGCGGATTCACCCTGCGGTGCGACTTTTCCTTCAATGCGATGCGGGCGAAAAACAATGTCGGTAAAGCGAGCGCTCTCGAGGATATCCTTGTGCATCTTCTTGTCGCGTGAATCATTGTCGCTCTTGCCGCTAGTGGCGTCGGCCACGATTTCGCCTGCGGCCTTACCGGTCGAGGGGTCCAGTTGGAGAGTGCCCTTCCTCAAGGCAAACGTTCCATGAACGGCGTGGAGTGTTGTTCCGAGCGTCCAGTGCACGTTGCTTTGAGCAGGATCGAGAGCAAATACAAGTCCGCCGGCCGGGGACTGAGGCGCCGCGTGCTGCGGCAATGCGCTCAGAACCAAAACCGCCGCGAGCGCGGCTGATGAAAAATAAAGAATCGACGCGATTTGTCCTCGCGGCAGTTTCATGGTTTACCTTTTTCGTTCAAGCCGCCAGGAATTGCCATCCAACGCGCAAACTCGTAGCTGCGGAATGCATTGCCGAAGTTTCGCCGATGTGGATGGCCAGCAAGCGGGCAAATAACGCGGGTTCGCTCGCCAGGGCACGCAGCGTGCGCCTTCTCACGCCCGGGAATCGATCGAGCAATAACAGCAAGCGGGCCACAAAGTTGGGCCGCCGGCCCAGGCGGCGGTGCACCTGTTGGTAACGCTCCAGATCACCCGCTGCCAGCGCGTCGGCGAGTGCGCGAGCTTGGAGAAAACTCAGGCAAAGCCCTTCACCGGTGATGGCGTCAACGGTGCCGGATGCGTCTCCGGTCAAGGCGATATTGCCTTTGTAGACGCAGTCCAGCCTGCACATGGCGGTGACGGCGCCGCGGTCCGCGTTGCTCAGCTCCGCGCCGGAAAGTCGGGACGCCAAGTTTGGAAACTCCCGCAATGCCTGGTCGAGACGCATGCGCGGATCGCGGGAAATCAGTACGACGCAGGTTTCATCGTCATGGAGTGGAGTGACATAAGCTTGTATTTCATTGCCCCAATGAACCTCGACATGGTCGGTCCAGGGCTGAACACGATAGTGCCGCCTTTGAGCGTAACGGAGTTCGCGCGCCGAATTCTGGCGCAGCCCGCTCCAGCGCCGCACGCGAGAGTGAATTCCATCGGCCCCGACGATCCACCGTGCCCGAATTTCTTCTCCGCCAACGATGGCGCCTGCTTTGCTCAATCCCGAGACCGGCGAACTCCAGAGGAGTGTTACGCCGCAGTCCTGGGCGCGCTCCACCATTTTTTGATGGAGAACAGTCCGCCGCACTCCGAGCCCGCCGACGAAGGGAAAACTCGCTTCTACGGAAGAGTGGGCGTCCACGAAGCGCATGCCGGCAAAAGGCCGGCCATCCTGGGAGGAAAGTTCGACACCCAGTTCGCGAAGAGTTGCTAGAGTATCGGGCATCAAACCTTCGCCGCATACCTTGTCGACCGGCAGGTTGGCGCCATCGGCGACCGTTACTTTGAATCCTTGCTGAACAGCGGCGATAGCCGCCGCCAATCCCGCGGGCCCTCCGCCGATCACCAGCACATCCGTCGCTAGCTTCATTCACTCACCTAGCATTCATGTGACTGCCGCACGCAGAAGCGTATACACCTTAGATGTCCGGGAAGGACCGAAGATGCCTGTCCTTTGAAGATTGTTCAAGGGTTGCTGCGTCCAGCCAGGAAAGAACTCCGGTAACAAGGGCGATTCCTTGCATAATCTGTTTTTATTTGATTTAGCATAACTATTAATTTGACTCATTGACTTCCCTGCCTCCATGCTGTTAGCCTCGATGGTGATCATGAAGTCGCTCATTGCCATCGCCGAGTCGCGGAATCGCTCCGCCATATTTCAGAGTGGCCGAGTGCCCGTGGTATTGGTACGAATTAGAGTTGTCCTCGCAGAAGGACCGGCAAGCGGATGATGGCGGCCTAGCCAAGCAATCGACGAGATTCAGGGGCCATCATCCAGACGAGGATGATGGCCTCAGATTTTTTTGGAGCTTGCAAGTTGCTAGTTTGGCGATGGCCGTGCGCCAGCGGAGGAACATCGAAGTGACGGACAAAAAGCTCAAGCCGCGAAGCCACATGCTCACGGATGGCGCAAACCGTGCCGGCGCTCGTGCCATGCTGCGCGCGTGCGGGCTCAAGGACGATGATTTTGACAAGCCGCTGGTGGGCGTCGCCAACACCTGGATTGAGATTGGGCCCTGCAACTATCACCTTCGCGAACTCGCCGAACACGTAAAGGAAGGCATTCGCGCGGCCGGCGGCACTCCTCTCGAATTCAACACCGTTTCCATCTCCGACGGCATCACCATGGGGACGGAAGGCATGCGGACATCTCTGGTCAGCCGCGAAGTCATTGCTGATTCCATTGAACTCGTCACGCGCGGCAATCTCTTCGATGCCTTGGTCGTTCTTGTCGGCTGCGACAAAACCATTCCCGGCGGCATCATGGCCTTGGCGCGCCTGAATATTCCCGGGCTCATTCTCTATGGTGGCTCGATCGCGCCGGGCCAATTCGAAGGCCACTCCGTAACAATTCAGGATGTCTACGAAGCGATCGGCAGCCACGCCCGCGGAGGAATGACAGACGCTCGGCTCAAGTCGCTTGAAGTTGCTGCATGCCCCGGAGCCGGCGCTTGTGGCGGTCAATTCACCGCGAACACCATGGCGCTGGTCTGCGAATTCCTTGGAATTGCGCCCATGGGACTTTCGAGCGTTCCGGCCGCCAATGTGGCGAAGGCCGCTGCTGGCAAGCGCGCAGGTGAAATGGTTCTCGATCTTCTCCGCCGCAACGTTGCGCCCTCGAAGATCATCACCAAAGCGGCGATCGAGAATGCCATCGCCGGAGTGGCCGCCACGGGCGGATCCACCAACGCGGTCTTGCATTTGCTGGCCATCGCGAACGAGGCAAAAATCAGCTTATCCATCGACGATTTCGATCGCATCAGCTCGGGCGTTCCCATTCTCGCGGATCTAAAACCGGGAGGGCGGTTTGTGGCCACCGATCTGTATGCCGCGGGCGGCACGGCGCTGGTCGCCAAGCGGCTCGTCGAAGCTGGATTGCTTCGCGGCGATTGCATTACCGTCACTGGCCGCACGCTTGGCGAAGAAGCTTCGTCTGCGAAGGAAGCATCCGGGCAGGAAGTGGTCCGCAAGCTGAACGCGCCTCTGAAGCCGACCGGCGGCCTAGTCATTCTAAAGGGAAATCTTGCGCCGGAAGGTTGTGTTGTAAAAGTCGCGGGCCACAGTATGCAAAATTTCCGTGGGCCGGCGCGCGTGTTTGATAGCGAAGAAGCGGCTTTCGCCGCCGTGGAAAAGGCGGTCATTAAAGCCGGAGACGTGGTGGTGATTCGCTATGAAGGTCCGAAGGGTGGGCCGGGGATGCGCGAGATGCTGGCCGTCACGGCGGCGCTGGTCGGAGCGGGCCTCGGCGATTCCGTCGCGCTGCTCACGGACGGCCGTTTTTCCGGCGCGACCCACGGTCTGATGGCCGGACACGTTGCTCCCGAGGCCGTGAACGGCGGCCCCATCGCCGCGGTCGCCAATGGCGACTTCATCATTTTTGACATTCGGCAGCGCCAATTGAATGTCGAGCTGAGCGCCGCGGAAATTCAAAAGCGCCTGGCTACATGGAAACCGCCCGCGCCGCGTTTTACCAGCGGCGTGATGGCGAAATATGCGCTGCTTGTTTCTTCTTCTTCTTTGGGGGCCGTCACCTGCGTGCCCGTTTCTTCGGCATCACTCCCCGAACCGGCTTTGAACGCGTCGACCGCTGTGCGGTCGCCTGAAGCGAGGACTCTATGAAGCTAACTGGTGCGGAAATACTTTGCGAATCGCTCACGCGTCTTGGCGTGAAAGAGATTTTCGGCTACCCCGGCGGCGCGATTCTTCCCGTCTACGACGCGCTCGGTAAATCGAAATTGCACCACGTCCTGGTGCGCCACGAACAGGGCGCGACGCACATGGCGGATGGCTACGCGCGAGCCAGCGGAGGAATCGGAGTGGCCATGGCGACCTCCGGCCCGGGCGCGACAAACATGGTGACAGGCATCGCCACCGCCATGCTGGATTCTTCGCCGGTCGTCTGCATTACGGGGCAGGTCAGCAGCAAAGTTCTCGGTTCCGATGCGTTTCAGGAGATCGACATCACGGGCATCACCATGCCGATCACGAAACACAACGTGGTAGTCACCCGCGCCGAAGACGTCGCGCGAACGATCCGTGAAGCCTTCGTGATCGCGAACAGCGGACGCCCCGGACCAGTACTTGTGGACATCACGAAAGACGCGCAACAAGCTTCAGCAGAATTCAACTGGGAAGCGTGCGCGCCGAAACTTCCACTGAAGCGCGTGCGGAAAAATCACGACCAGGCTGAATTTGACCGTGCCGTGGAAATGCTGAATACCGCCAAGCGTCCGCTGATTCTTGCCGGCCACGGCATCATGGTTTCGGGAGCGATGCGTGCGTTCGAGGAGTTCGTGCGCACGGGAAGTTACCCGGTGGCCATGACGCTGCTCGGCATCGGCTGCTTCCCCGCCAAGGATCCCCTGAACCTCGGCATGATGGGCATGCACGGGGAAGCGTGGGTGAACAACGCCATTCAGGAAGCCGACTTGCTCATCGCGGTGGGAATGCGATTCGACGACCGCGTCACGGGAGATCTGCGCACCTATGCCAAGAGCGCGCTCAAGATTCACATCGAGATCGACCGCGCCGAAATCAACAAGAACGTCAAGGTCGATGCCGCTCTAATCGGCGATGCGCGGGAAATACTGGAAAAACTCACGCCGCATATCGAAACGCGCGACCACAGTGCATGGATCCGCCATATTGCGGAGCTCAAGGGCGATTCCGCGGTGCGCGACATTCAGAGCCTCCCAGACACCGGCCACCTGTACGCGGCGCATGTTATCAATGATCTTTGGAAAGAAACCAACGGCGAAGCTATCGTGGTTACCGACGTCGGGCAGCACCAGATGTGGGAAGCGCAGTACTATCACCATAACCGTCCCCGCACGCTGATCACTTCCGGCGGCCTGGGCACCATGGGCTTTGCACTTCCCGCCGCCATCGGCGCAAAATTTGCCAAGCCGGATGCCGAAGTTTGGGTGGTGGTGGGCGATGGCGGCTTTCAGATGACCATGAGCGAACTCGCGACGATCGTACAGGAAAAGATCAGCATCAAAATCGCCATCATTAATAACGGTTTTCTTGGGATGGTCCGCCAGTGGCAGGAGTTTTTCTACGACAAGCGGTACGTGGCGACTCCGCTGGTCGCTCCCGATTTCGCGGCGCTGGCCAATGCCTTTGGCATCCGCGGCGAGCGGATTACCAAGCGCGGGGAAGTAGTTCCGGTTATCCGCTCCGCGCGCGAATCGGCCGAAACCGTGCTGATTGACTTCCGTGTCGAACAGGAAGATTCCGTTTACCCCATGGTGGCCGCGGGCGCTTCGCTGAGTGACATGATTCGCCGTCCAAACAATCCGCTCGTCGAAACGGCGACGGAGCCGTAGGGAGAAATCGAGAAAACCATGCAAACACTTGTCGCCTACGTGGAAAACAAGCCTGGTGTCCTGAACCGCGTCTCTTCTCTGGCGCGGCGCCTGGCTATCAATATCGACTCGCTCACCGTCGGGCCGACGGAGAATGAAGAAATCGCGCGCATGACCATCGTGGCACACACGGATGAGCGCGGCGCGCATCGCCTGGAAGCCAGCCTCGAGAAGCTCGTGGATGTGCTGCTCGCGGAAAACATATCTTCTCGTGCCCTGCTTGATCGCGATCTGGCCCTGATCAAAGTGTCCGCCGATCAACAGAACCGGCCGCACCTTATGGAGTTGATCAAGGTATTCCGCGCACGTGTTGTGGATGTCGCTCCGGAATCGCTGATTATCGAGGTTTCCGGCACGGTCGACAAGATCGACGGCTTGCTTGAAGTGCTTCGCCCGTTCGGAGTTCTTGAAATGGCCCGCACCGGCCGGATTTCGATGACGCGCGGCGGCGATTTGCTGCGTCCGCCAACCGCTCCATCCGAACCATCCGCGGCAGTTGAGGCGGGGCCCAAGTAGGACAGGCATTCCTACCTGTCCTCTTCAGTATTGGTGAGCTAGTTGGCAGGCACTCCGAGTATTTCTGAAACGAATTGTTTTACGACCGCAAACCGGTCACGAGAGGAAGCAAATGGCAAATCTTTACTACGACAATTCTGCGGACCTTGCACTGATCCAAGCAAAAAAAGTGGCCATCATTGGCTACGGTTCGCAAGGGCATGCGCACGCGCTCAATCTTCGCGATAGCGGCGTGTCAGTGCGCGTTGGCTTGCACGACGGCAGCGCTTCGCGGGCGAAAGCCGAGAAGGAAGGATTGATTGTCAATTCACCGGCGGAAGCTGCGGCGTGGGCGGACGTCATCATGATTTTGGCGCCGGACACTAAGCAGCCCAAACTATACCGCGACGCAATTGAGCCGAATCTGAAGGCCGGCAAAACACTGATGTTCGCTCATGGATTCAATATTCGCTTTGGCACGATCAAGCCGCCGGCATCTGTCGATGTTTCCATGATCGCTCCGAAGGCCCCCGGACATCGCGTGCGCGAAGTTTTTACGGAAGGCGGCGGTACGCCTGCGCTTCTCGCCGTTCAGCAAGATGCGAGCGGTACGGCAAAAGCGCTAGCGCTCTCTTACGCAAAAGGGCTCGGCTGCACCCGCGCGGGCGTCCTCGAAACCACGTTCACGGAGGAAACAGAAACCGATCTATTCGGCGAGCAGGCTGTGTTGTGCGGCGGCGTCAGCGAATTGATCAAGGCGGGCTTCGAAACATTGACGGAAGCAGGCTACCAGCCCGAGGTAGCCTATTTCGAATGCATGCACGAGCTGAAGCTCATTGTGGATTTGATTTATCGCGGCGGGCTCAGTTACATGCGCTACTCCGTCAGCGATACTGCCGAGCAGGGCGACTATTCCGCCGGGCCGCGTATCATCACCAAACAGACGCGGGAAGAGATGCGCAAAATCCTCGCGGAGATTCGTAACGGAAGCTTCGCGAAAGCCTGGATCGAAGAGAATGAAAAGGGCTGCCCCAACTTCCTGGCCACGCGGCAGCGGGAACAGCAACATCCCGTCGAGCAACTGGGCCCGAAACTTCGCGCCATGATGCCGTTCCTACAGCCGGTGATCGCGCCGGGATTGGAAAGCAAGGCGGCGGCTTCGAAAAAATAGTAGTCAAGCGATTTACCTGTGTTTTCACATATTTCACGTTTACGGCCAGTTGACACGCGGCTGGAATTAGGCAATCCTCTCGCCAGATGAAACGCAAAGAGGCGCAAGCTCCATCAACCCCGTTGCATCTCGCCGAGCGCATCGAGCAGCTCAGTATCAAGCGGCAGGAGATTATCCGGCCGATCCTCGAGCATCCGCGCGAATACGTTTTGCTCAGCGTGCGCGCGATGGCCAAACGGCTGCGCACCGATCCCGCCACGATTGTCCGCATCGTGCGCGGCTTGGGCTTCGGCAGCTACCGCGAGTTCCAGCGCCATTTGCACGAGCTCTCACTGGCCTTCGCCACTTCCCTGGACACCATGCAGGCCGGCAATCGCGACTCCAGCATGCCCTCGCATGTGAGCGAGTCGCTGGAGCAGGATCTTAAGAATCTTCAGGGATTGAAGAACAGCCTGGATGCGCAACGTCTGGTGGCGCTGGCGAAGCGCTTTCATGAGGCGCGCCGCATCGTCCTCCTGGCAGGTGATTTGGCGACGCAACTCGCACATTACCTGGAATACCAGATCAGCCTTCTGGGCCTGCCGATTTTTGCCGCTACTTCCACGGGCAGGGTTCTGCATCTCGTTCGCTCCGTCAACAAACAGGATCTGGTGATTGCCATCAGCTTCCGCCGCGGCCTTCGGCAAACCATTGAAGGAGCGCAGCAAGCGCGCGATCGCGGCGCGTACTGTGTCGGCATCTCGGATACCTACCTGTCTCCGCTGGCACGCGAATGCGATGAAATTTTTCTAGCCTCCGTCGAGTCGACCTCCTTCGCAGCGTCCTACGTCGCCCCGGTCGCGTTAATCAACTCGCTGCTTGCCGCGATCGGCCAGTATCGCCGGTCGCAAACCCTTGCCATCGTCAAAGAAATCGCCGAGGAGCAGCGCAAGGGATTTCGCTGGTATAATCCTTGACGTGGTTCGCTGGTGAGTTTTGTAACGAATATTTCATCTCTGCAGACTGCGAATAAGCTGTACAATCAAGGCCTAGACAAGCATTCCCGGACTGCTTGGATTTGCGGAGCGGCGATTCGCTTCATTCCGCAACGTTTGTTGCAGTAGCGCGCGCACTCTTTTTGGAGCATCATGCGGATCGAGTCGATCACTCTGCGCAAAATCAAAATGCGCCTCAAGGCGCCGTTCGAAACCAGTTTCGGTGTGATCCACGATCGAACAGTCGTTCTCGTGGAACTTGTTGCCGACGGCGTCAGCGGCTGGTCCGAAGTCACTGTTTCGCACGGGCCGGTTTTCAATTCCGAAACGGTCGGAACCGCGTGGCTGATCATTCGTGAATTTCTCGCGCCTTTGCTGCTCGGCAAGGAAATCCGTACCGCGTCGGAGATTCCGTGTTTGTTCTCCGCCATCCGGGGACACGAGATGGCTCGGGCCGGGTTGGAAAATGCTCTCTGGGACATCGAGGCGCAACAAAAAAATCTTCCGCTTGCAAAACTGCTCGGAGGGACACAATCGGAAATCAAGTGCGGCGTTTCCCTGGGTGTGCAGGCCTGTCCGGAAAAACTTCTCGAAATCGTCGCGGCCGAACTGCGCTCCGGCTATCAGCGCATCAAAATCAAGATCAAACCCGGCAAAGACCTCGATTTTGTGCGCGCGGTGCGCAAAGCCTATCCGGACATCTTGCTTTCGGTTGACGCCAATTCGGCCTACCGGCTCACGGACATGGAGCACCTCAAGCGCTTCGACGAATTAAATCTGTTGATGATGGAGCAGCCGCTGTGGTGGGATGACATCGCCAATCACGCCAAGCTCCAAAAAAATCTCAAGACTCCTATTTGCCTTGACGAGTCGATTCGCCACGTCCGCGACGCGGAAACCTCCATCGAGCTCGGCGCCGCGCGCATCATCAACATTAAGCTGGGCCGCGTCGGCGGGCATTCCAGTGCGCGCGAGATTCAGGCCTTCTGCCTTGCGCACAAGATTCCGGTTTGGTGTGGCGGCATGCTCGAATGCGGGATTGGGCGCGCCCATAACATCGCAGTCTCTTCCCTGCCCGGCTACACGCTGCCGGGCGATGTTTCCGCCAGCAAACGCTATTGGGAAGAGGACGTCATCGACCCGGCCGTTGAAGTCACGTCGCATGGCACGATCCAGGTCCCTGCTGGCCCGGGACTCGGCTATCATGTTCGCCGCGACCTGATCGATCGCTGGACCACCGAAAAGGAAACCTGGCGTGCCAATTGAGCCTCGGACCATCTTGAAAAATCGTTTTGCTGCTGCGGCCTTCCTGGTTCTTGAGTGTGCCGTCGCTTCGATCGCGCAATCGCCCAGCGTTCTTCTCCCCGGCCCCAAGCCTGCCGATGCGCCTGCTGAGTGGAAGGTCTTTATTGGAGACTACGGTCCTGATGACAAAATCGTCTCCATTTTCGAGAAGAGCGGCCACCTGACCCTCTGCGACCCATCTTTGGGCGAATTGGACTTAAAGCAAGTGGGCAAGGCGACGTTCTTTTGGGGTGCGTATGAGAACGGCTTCTTGGTAAATTTCACGACTGACGTTTCAGGCATGGCAACACAGGTTTCTTTTAAGGGTAGAAATCTCACCCGGAGGAAAGAGGGCGCAGCGCAGGGCCAGGTCTTCCAAATCACGCCGCAACACCCGGTTGAACAACTACGCAAGGAAGCTCTTGCTGCCTCACCGCCGGCGGAGAAGGGTGAGTTTCGCCGGGCCGATCTCGTTGAACTGGGCCCGCTGGATGCTTCCATTCATCTCGACATCCGTTATGCCACGTCGAACGATTTCCTCGGCACTCCCGTTTACTCGCAAGCCCGCGCCTTTCTTCAGCGCCCCGCTGCGGAAGCACTGCTGCGCGTCCAGCAAAAACTAAAGCCGCTTGGCTACGGCTTGCTGATCCACGACGCCTATCGCCCCTGGTACGTCACGAAAATCTTTTGGGACGCCACGCCGCTCGAAGGCAAGATTTTCGTCGCAGATCCGGCGCAAGGTTCCCGCCACAATCGCGGCTGCGCGGTCGATCTGACGCTCTACGATCTGGCGAGCGAAAAACCCATCGAGATGCCCGGCACCTATGATGAAATGTCTCCCCGCTCGTTCCCTGATTATCCGGGCGGCACTTCGCTGCAACGCTGGCACCGTGACTTGCTTCGCCGCGCCATGGAATCGGAAGGCTTCACCGTTTATGAAGCGGAGTGGTGGCACTTCGATTACAAAGATTGGAAAGAATACGCTATCTCAAATATTCCTTTTGAAAAAATCGAGTTGGGCCACGCACCGGTCTCGGTTCATTAGTAGATTTCTCGAAGGATCTCGTGGAGGTTTCTGCCTTGAAGAATAATTCGCGCGTCTTGTCTCTTTCTAGCGCTCTGCTCTGCGTAATCTTTTTCCAAGCCGCGCCGGCACGCGCACAATCGGACGCCTCTCTGGCGCAACGCATCCAAAAGGTCATAAGCCGACCGGAATTCGCCCATGCGAATTTCGGCATCGAGTTCTACTCGCTCGACACCGGCAAAGTCGTCTACGCGCTCAACGCCGACAAATTGTTTGTCCCCGCCTCCACTACGAAGACGCTCACCGAAGGCACTCTCCTCGCGAAACTCGGCGCGGACTACCGCTTCCACACCCGCGTCTACCGCACTGGCCCCATCGACAAGCACGGCGCGCTCAAGGGCGATCTGATCCTCGTCGCCAGCGGCGATCCCAATCTTTCGAATCGCATCCAGCCCGATGGCACTCTCGCTTTCGTCGATCACGACCACTCGTATAACGGTCCCGCCCTTCCCGGCGATCCGCTCGCGGTCATCCAGGAATTTGTTTCGCAGATCAAATCCAAGGGCGTTCACAAAATCGAAGGCCAAATCTACGTGGACGCGAGCCTCCTGCCCGATTCCGAACGCGAAGGCGGCACCGGAGTGGTGATGTCCTCCATCATGGTCAACGACAACGTCATCGACCTCGTGGGCAAGCCCGGCGGCAAACCAGGCGATGCGGCGCAACTTACGGTTTCTCCGCAGAGTTCTTATCTCCATTTTGTCAACAACGTCGTCACCGGTGATGCGAAATCAAAGCTCGCCTTCAATGCTTCCGACCCGGTCGCCGCTCCCGACGGCTCCCTGACGGTTACGCTCACCGGCAGCATTCCAATGGGCATGGAACCGCAGACGGCCGCTTTTGCTGTCCCTTCGCCGTCAAAATTCGCCACTGTCGTGCTCGGCGATGTGCTGAAATCTGCGGGCGTCTCTATCAATTCGAAACCCTCCGCCCCTGTGACCAACTTCACGTCTTACCAGCGTTTCTACATCGCTGAAAATCAACTTGCTGAGCACGTTTCCCCGCCGCTCTCCGAAGAAATCAAAATTACGCTCAAGGTCAGCCAGAATGTCCACGCCGGCATGGGCCCGTACCTCCTGGGTCTGCTGGTCGCCAAGGATATGAAGGATCCGATCCACGCCGGATTTAAAACGGAGCAGGCCTTTTTGCAGGAAGCCAAGCTGGATCTTTCCGGAGCCGCTCAAGGCGATGGCGCAGGCGGCGATTGGGCCGACCTCTTCAGCCCCGACTTCATCGTGCACTACATGACTTATTGGTCCACGCGCCCCGACTACCCGCTTTTCTTCAAGGCGCTGCCCATTCTCGGCAAAGACGGCACGCTCGCTAAGATTCAAGTCAATTCTCCGGGCGCCGGTCACGTCTTCGCAAAAACCGGCACGTTCGGTTCCGAAGACAAACTCAACAGCAAGATGATGCTCAACGGCAAAGGCCTGGCCGGGTACGTGATCACCAAAGACGGCAAGAAGCTGGCCTTCGCCGCGTACGTCAATCACGTCTCGCTGTCACTCGATCCCGACGCCGCGCAAGAGGTCGCCGGCCAAGCGCTTGGAGAAATCGCCGCTGCCGCCTATGACGCCAATCTTGAGAATGCATCGAGTGAGGTCGGCTACGACCTCATCATTCGAAACGGCCACGTCATCGACGGCGCCGGAAATCCCTGGTACGCCGCCGATGTTGCGGTCAGCGGCGATCGCATCGCCGCTATCGGCGATTTGCGGGAGGCGCATGCCAAGCGCGAAATCGACGCCAAAGGCCGCATCGTCGCCCCGGGATTCATTGATATGCTCGGCCAATCTGAAGTCTCGCTGCTGCTTGACAATCGCTCCCTCAGCAAACTCTCCCAAGGGATAACGACGGAAATCACCGGTGAAGGCGGCTCTATCGCTCCGCAAAATGAAAAAACGATCGCGCCGCAGAAAGCCTTTCTCGACCAGTACAAACTCACTGTCGATTGGACCACGTTCGACGGCTACTTCCGCCGCCTCGAAAAGCAAGGCACGCCTCTCAACATCGGTAGCTACGTCGGCTCCGCGCAAGTCCGCGAAGCGGTCATCGGCGACGACGATCGCGCACCCACACCCGCCGAACTTGAGGAAATGAAATCTCTTGTCGAACAGGCCATGAAGGACGGCGCTCTAGGCGTCTCCAGCGCACTTATTTATCCCCCAAACATTTATGCCAAGACCGACGAACTCATCGCCCTCGCGCAAGTCGCCTCCAAATACGGCGGGCTCTACGCCACGCACATGCGCAGCGAAGGCGCCTCCGAAATGCCCGCGCTTGCCGAGGCCATCCGTATCGGCCGCGAAGCTCATCTGCCGGTCGAAGTGTTTCACTTGAAAGTCAGCGGCAAGCCGCGCTGGGGCTCGATGAAAAATGTCGTCGCCGCCATTCAAAATGCTCGCGATTCCGGCTTGGATATCGCCGCGGACATGTACCCGTATCCGGCCGGCGCCACCGCACTGGCTTCCGCGCTCCCGCCGTGGGCCGCCGATGGCGGAGTCCAGAAATTGCTCGAGCGCTTGAAAGATCCGGCAGTTCGCGCGCGCATCAAGAAGGATCTAGTCGGCGATCATCCCGACTGGGAGAATCTTTTCTACGATTGCGGCGGCGCGGCGGGCGTGCTTATCGCCTCCGTGGAAAACAAGGACCTGAAACAATTCGAAGGGAAAACGGTGGACGACGTGGCGAAAACCTGGAAGAAATCACCGGAAGACGCGCTAATGGACTTCGTCATCGCCGACCGCGCGCAAACCGGCGCCATTTATTTCATGGCCAGCGAAGAAGACGTCCACACTGGCTTGAGCCAGACCTGGACCAGCATCGGGCTCGACGCCAACGAAATGTCCCTCGATGGCCCGACCTACGAAGCGCATACCCATCCGCGCGCGATGGGCTCCATGCCGCGTTTCCTCGGTCACTACGTTCGCGACGAACATCTCATGCCGCTCGAAGCCGCGATCCGTAAAATCACTTCTCTTCCCGCCCAGCGCGAGCACCTGGAGAACCGCGGCCAACTCCGGCCAGGTTTCTTCGCCGACATCACCATCTTCGATTCTGCAAAGCTCATCGACCATGCCACCTTCACGAAACCCGATCAGCTTTCGGAAGGCATCGACTACACCATCGTGAACGGCCAGATCGAATACGATCACGGCAAGCTCACTGGCGAGACTTCAGGCCGCGTTTTGCGCGGCCGCGGCTGGCATCCTCCGGCGAATTGATATCCGACGAGTTTGGGCTACTATTCGCTGGCTCAGCGATCGCAAAGGGGTTGAAGACAAAACGACGACGTGGAATGAATTGATTGTGGACTGGAAAAACGAACTACTCGAGTGGGGAGAAGCCTGACGAGTCTTCCTCAAACGCAAGATCAGCGTTTTTGCCTTCGCGAACTATAACGATGCGGGCCACAGCTCCGCCACCGTCCGGTTGTTCCTGAAGTTCTTCGAACAGAAAAAAGTTTAGGTTGATCTCAATCATGCTTCAGCTCAGCGACGTCTTGCCCAGTTCCGCCACGCGCCGCTCGTAAGTCATTTCCACCAGACCGTGCTTCCCGTAATAGCGCAAAACGATCTTGTGTCCCGGTTCGATCTTGGCGCGCGCCTTTACCAGCGAATCCGAAAGCTCCACCCACCCGCCATTCACCAGGTAGCTGCCTTCCCAACCGCGCAATTCGAAATGCCCGTCGTTTTTCAGGATCAGGGGCGCCGCTTTGCAAGGGATGATTTTTCCGCGCACTTTGGCCTGCGCGCACTGGTAGCGCCCGGAAAGATCCACCTTCTGGGCATGGCTCGACGGCACCAAAAAGATCAGTATGGCGGCAACAGGCAGAATACGTGCGAGGCTCTTAGCGACTCGAACGTGCCCCATCCAGCTCTCCATCCAGGTCGCGTGGCTGCGGGCGGCGGTCCCTGGCCATTGGTACAGGTGCAATCCGTCCACCACCACGCTATCCGCTAAACTACTCATAAATAAAGCCTTACTGTTTCACGACCGACTGCGGAGGGCACAAAACTTCCCGTCTTGCTCAGCAAAAGGGAACTCTTTTGCAGTGGCTAGGGCGGGCTGCAGGGCTGGCTTTCCGCGCCCTAAGACCACTAAAAGGGCATTTCAGCCACAGCCTGGCCATCCTTGCGCGGGTCCGAAGCGCCGTAATTTACGCCCATCGCAAAGTCGCGCAGAACCGCCTGCCCGCCGCCAACAACGGAGGAAAATGCTCCCCGCGCTTCGATCTTGTGGCCTTTGGCCGTCAATTCATTGCGCACCGCTTGCGGAATTCGCCCTTCCATGTCCACATCGCATCCGCCGAACGTGCGTTTGCTGAATCGCGGCGCTTCCAGAGCCGCTTGAATGTTCATTTTGAAATCGACAAGATTCGCGACGAATTGCGCGTGGGCCTGCGACTGGTTCCAGCCACCCATAATCCCGAACGCCACGCGCGTGTCACCTTTCTGCGCGAAAGCGGGAATGATCGTATGCAGCGGTCGCTTTCTTCCTGCCAGCGCATTCGGCGACGTGGGATCCACGCTGAAGAGCCCGCCGCGGTCGTGCAAAGCAAACCCCGTGCCCGGAGCGACGATGCCGGATCCAAAAGCCTCATAGTTGCTCTGGATGAGCGACACCATGTTTCCATCGCGGTCCACCACGCTCAGATATGTCGTGTCGTTCCCGACGGCAATTTCACCGGCTTTGGCGTCGCATTCGGCGTGGTCTGGATCGATTAACTTCGCCCGTGCCGCCGCCCAATCTTTGGAAAGCAGCGTCGCCACCGGCAGTTTCTGTTTTCTCGGATCGCCGATGTATCTTGCCAGATCCGCGTAGGCCAGCTTCTTCGCCTCAATCATTGCGTGTAGCGCCTTCGTCGAGCCGAATCCCCAGTCCTTCTGCCCCAGCGGAAACGTCTCCATGATGTTCAGCATTTCCAGCGCCGCGAGCCCTTGCACGTTTGGCGGCAATTCATACACCGTCCAATCGCGGTAGGTAGTCGAGATCGGCTCGACCCATTCGCCCGAAAACTCCGCCAGGTCTTGCGAAGTCATCGGCCCGTTATGCCGCTTCATCGAGTCCAGGATCTTTGCGGCAATTTCGCCTTTGTAAAATGCATCCTTGCCATGCAGCGCAATTTGTTCGAGCGACCATGCCAGCTCGGGATTGCTGAAAATTTCTCCGACCTTCGGCGCGCGATCTCCCGGCAAATACGTCTTCGTCGCCGTTTCATCCGTCCGCAGGTAATCGACTTCCGTGGCCCAATACGCCGCCGTCCATTCGGGAACCGGGAAACCGTCTTTCGCCGTTCGAATCGCCGCCGCCAAGTCTTCCGCAAGCTTCTTTCGCCCAAACTTGTCCGCCAGCTTCTGCCATCCATCCACCGCGCCCGGCACGGTGATGGAGTTCACGCCCTGCTGCGGCATGCTGCGAATCCCCTGCTTCTGCAAATACTCGATCGTCAAGCCTTTCGGGGCCCACCCGCTGGCGTTCAATCCGTAAAGTTTGTTGGCTTTCGCGTCATACACGATCGCGAACAAGTCTCCGCCGATGCCGTTCATCATCGGCTCGACCACGCCCATCATCGCGTTCGTAGCAATCGCCGCGTCCACGGCATTTCCGCCGCGCTCCAGGATTTTCGCTCCGGCTTGCGCGGCCAGCGGCGACTCCGCGGCCACAATTCCGTTCCGCGAGATTACCATGGACCGCGCCTGCGAACGGTCTTGCGCCTCGGCGTTTTGTCCCAAGATGGTCATGGCAATGGCAAGATACAGGAATGTCCGTCCGCGCGAAAATCGCATCGTCTTGCCTTTCTCCTTTGCCAGTCAGCTCGGCGCTGGCATTTGCAAAAAGCGGAGCCTTTGTTCGGGTGGCAGCGCTTACGGCGTTTTTGCAATGATGTTCGAAATGTTTCTCTCTCGCAGCATGGCATTGAAGGCCGCGAGATCCTTGGCCGCCAGTTGCTGGTACTCCTGCACGAATTTCTCACCCTGCTGCTTCAACTCATCAGTCACAGCCACTTGCTGCGTGGTTGGCGGAAAATCCGACGACCCTACTTCGCTAGCCAGGTAGTCGATTTTCTGTATCACCATGGGCGCCCATCGTACGTCATCCTGCCCGCGGCCAGTGGCTTTGAGCTGCAACACTTTCCCTTCAACGGCCACGAGTTTTTCGGCCAACTCATCCGCCGCTTTGCGAATCGCTTTCCCGGCCTCGTCGGTTCCCAGTTCCTTTTCAAGGGCGGCGATCTGCGCGCGCACGGACTCGATTTGATTGACGTTCGCGGCAATCGTGTTCATCTCTTCTCGCAGCCCCGCCAGCAATTGTGTCTGCGTTTGGATGTCGCTTTCAGACCCACTCGAATGCGGATCCTTCAGCACGTTGAGCTTCTGGCTGAATTTCTCTTCTCCCACCGTGAGCGTGACCGTGTACGTTCCTGGAGGCGCCAGCAGGGCAATGCGTGCCGCTCCGGGAGCTGCTCGCCAGCCTTCGGGTCCGACTGTGACATCGGGCGCGTAAAGCGGCGCGTTCCTCAATTTGACTTCCGTGCCCTGTTCGAATCGCAAATCCCACCAGTAACGATTGATGCCGGCTTTGGCCTCGCAAGGCCTCGCGCCCGGGCCGCCTTCTCCTCCCCCGCCCCCACCGCCTCCGGGGCCGCCGGGCCCTCCTGCCGGCCGCGCGCCATCCGGTCGTGCGGCCCGGCATTCAATCTCCCGCACAACCTTCCCGCTGGCATCGCTGATCGTCAGGCGAGCACGATCCTTCTCCCCCAGCTTGGATTTGAGATAAAAGTTGATGGCGGCGCCAAACGGCGGATTGCGCCCCGCCGTCGGATCATAGAAAAACCCCGCCGGCTGCGCCACGTTTCGGAAGCGGTAAGCGTCGCGCGGCGCGAACAAATGAGCGTTCTTCGCCAGCACTTCCGCCGTCGTTTGTTGCAATGGCGTCAAATCATCCAAGATCCAGAATCCGCGTCCGTAGGTGGCCAGCGCCAAATCATGGAAGCGCTCTTGCACCGCGATCCAGTACACCGGCGCGTGCGGCAAACCGCTCTGCAGCGGTTGCCAGTTTTTCCCGTCGTCGAACGAAACATACAGCGCGTTTTCCGTCCCCAGGTACAGCAACCCTTTTCGCACGGGATCTTCTCGGATGCAGTGTGCATAGCTCAGCATGCTGTGCGGGATTCCATTCGTAATCGCTGTCCAGGTCTTCCCGTAATCGGTCGTCGTATAAACGAACGGATCACGATTGTTCATTTGATGGAAATCTACGGTGATATAAGCGGTGCCCGCCGCGTACCGAGAGGCTTCGATGTTGCTTATCGTGCCCCACTCCGGCAGGTTCGGAATGCTCTTAGTGATGTTGTTCCAGCTTTTTCCTCCGTCGCGCGTAATTTGCACCAGTCCGTCATTGGTGCCCGCCCAGATCACGCCGGCCTCCTTCGGCGATTCCGCGATGGCGAAAACCGTCCCCGCATATTCCACGCCGATATTGTCCGGCGTGAGTCCCCCGGAGATTTGTTGACGGCTCTTGTCGTTTCGCGTCAGGTCGGGACTGATGACTTGCCAGCTATTCCCCCCGTCCGTCGTCACGTGCACGTATTGACTGCCCACGTAAACTTTGTTGTGGTCGTGCGGAGAAATGGTGATGGGAAATTCCCAGTTAAATCTGTACTTCAATTCTGCGGCGCTGGCTCCCGCAGTATCTTCCGGCCACACTTCGACTTCGCGCGCCTGCCGGTTGCGCTCGTCGAAGCGCACGACCGATCCCCCGACGCTTCCCGATCCCGTCCCGCTGGACCAGATGATGTTATTGTCCGCCGGATCCGGAGTCGCATAACCGCTCTCGCTCCCCGCTACCGGATGCCATACGCTGCGCGGGATTTGTCCTCCGCCGCCGCCGCCACCGCCGCCAAAGCCACCAAATTGCAGACTATTGCTCGGCCCGCGATAGGAAGAACCGTCCTGCTTGTTTCCGTAAACGAAATAAGGAATCTGATCGTCCACCGTCACGTGATAAATCTGCGCGATCGGCAATTGCACGTGGTCCCAGGTGTGGCCCCGGTTTACTGAGATGCTCACGCCTCCATCGTTCACCACCGCCATACGATCCCCATTCGTGGGATCGATCCACATCTCGTGGTTGTCTCCACCGGGTCCCGCGGGCATGTTGGTCAGCGTGTGGCCGCCGTCGAGTGTTCGCGAAAACGCCGCCGAAAAAAAGTACACTTCGTTCTCATTGTCCGGAGAGATTTCTTCCCGCGTGTAGTAGTGCGTTCGTCCGCGGATTTGCCGGTCGGAATTCACCAGTTGCCAGTTTTCTCCGCCATCGTCGGAGCGCCAGAGTTGTCCGCTTTGCGAGGTCTTTCCCTCGAGCGGTACACCGTCGCCGGTTTCAATCAACGCGTAAACGCGGTTGGAGTCCTTTTGCGCCACGCGCACCGCAATTCTCCCCACGGGCGGCTTCGGCAATCCGTGACCCTCTAATCGTTTCCACGTCACTCCGCCGTCCGTGGATTTGAACAATCCGCTGCCCGGTCCTCCGCTCGTCCGGCCGTACGTATGAATTTCGAGTTGCCACATCCCCGCAAACAGAATGCGCGGATTGTTCGGGTCCATGCCCATGTCCGAGCAGCCCGTGCTCTCGTCTACGAACAGCACCTTCTCCCAATTCTTCCCGCCATCCGTGGTGCGGAAAACGCCGCGTTCCGGCTGCGGACCGTAAGCGTGTCCCAGTGCGCAGGCCAGCACGATATCGGGATTCCGCGGATCAATGATCACGTTCCCAATCCGTCCCGTTTTCTCGAGGCCCATCGCTGTCCAGGTCTTGCCCGCGTCGAGCGACTTGTAAATCCCATTTCCTACCGAGATGTGGCTGCGGATATACGACTCTCCGGTCCCCGCCCAAATCACGTTCGCATCACTCGCCGCCACGGCCAGCGATCCAATCGAAGAGACCGGCTGTGAATCGAAAATTGGATCCCAGTGAATTCCTCCATCCGTGGATTTGAAAATTCCCCCGGAAGCCGCTCCCACGTAATAAACGTACGGCTGGCCCGGCACTCCGGCGACCGCCGTGGTGCGATTCCCTACCGGCCCGATGTACCGAAACTGGATTTGACTGTAGGTGTCGGTATTTGCCTGCGGCTGCTGTGCCCGAACCATGGGGGCAGCGCTAAACAAGAGAACCGTTCCTACGAACAAAACAAGACACGCTCGCTTCGTCATAAATGACCTCTCTCCCCAAATTGACCTGTGATTGCGCGGATGATACCGGGCGCGCGCCGTCGCGTCAATGCCCGCGAATATTTCCTATTCGATTTTCATGCAACCCGCACGCTCTCCACACGAGAAGCCGATTGGCATTTCAGACGGGACGCCCTAGAATTCAGGGGACGCGCGACGGGATTCAGGCTAAGCTCTCGACATCACCCTGCATCCATCGCGTCCCGGAGAGCACCGACTTGTCTGAGCAACGTCCAGCCATGCAACCCGCGAGTCCGGCCGCTCCCCGCGATCCGCGCCTCAACGCCCAGATTGACGCGCTCCTTTCCGCCCACCATTCCGACCCCTTCTCCCTCCTCGGCCCGCACCAAGTGGACGGCCAATGGGCCGTACGTTTTTTCCTCCCATGGGCTGCGGAAGCTTCCATCTCTTTAAAACCTCCCGCGATCGAAGGCGCAACTCTCCCGGCCACGAAAGTTACCGACGCCATCAAACTCCGCCCCCAAGGCTTCTTCGAAGCGTCCTGGCCTTCAAATCAATCTGCCCCGCCCGCAGCAGCCAGCTACAAAATCCAGGGACGCACGCACTACGGCGAATCTTTCGAAATCTACGATCCCTACGCCTTCCCATGTGTCCTGAGCGAATTCGATCTCTATCTGATGGGCGAAGGCCGCCACTACGACACTTACGAAAAGCTTGGCGCACATGTCATCACACTCGAAGGCGTCCGCGGCGTTCACTTCGCGGTCTGGGCGCCCAGCGCGCGCCGCGTCAGTGTCGTCGGGGACTTCAACGGCTGGGATGGCCGCATTCATCCGATGCGCGCGCGCGGCGCCTCGGGCCTATGGGAAGTTTTCCTTCCCGAACTCAACGAAGGCGCGATCTACAAATACGAAATCCTCGGTCCCGAGGGAACTGTCCTCCCGCTCAAAGCCGATCCCTACGCTTTTCGCGCCGAACTGCGTCCCAACACCGGTTCCGTCGTCGCTCGCCTCGATCACCATAAATGGTCCGACGCCGAATGGATTTCTCGCCGCTCCAGCACTAACTGGTTCCAATCTCCCGTTTCCGTCTACGAAGTCCATCTCGGCTCTTGGCGCCGCGTCCCTGAAGATCACAATCGTTGGCTTACCTATCGCGAACTGGGCGACCAGCTCATTCCCTACGTAAAAGATCTCGGCTACACCCACATCGAATTGCTCCCCATCATGGAGCATCCTTACGACGGTTCCTGGGGCTATCAAACGCTCGGCTACTTCGCCGCCACGAGCCGCTACGGCACTCCCGCCGAATTCATGGAGTTCGTCGACCGCTGCCATCAGGCCGGCCTCGGTGTCATTCTCGATTGGACACCCGCGCATTTTCCCCGCGACACCCACGGCCTCTCACAATTCGACGGCACTCATCTCTACGAACACTCCGACCCGCGCCAGGGTGCGCATCCCGATTGGGGCACGCTCGTTTACAACTACGGCCGCAACGAAGTCCAAAATTATTTAATTTCCAACGCCCTTTTCTGGCTCGACAAGTACCACATCGACGGCCTCCGCGTGGACGCCGTCGCTTCCATGCTCTATCTCGACTACTCCCGCAAACCCGGCGAATGGGTCCCGAATCAGTTCGGCGGCCGCGAAAATCTCCACGCCATCGATTTCATCAAGCGCATGAACGAAGTCGCCCACGGCAAATTCCCCGGCATCCTCACCATCGCCGAGGAATCCACCTCCTGGCCTGCTGTCTCGCGTCCCATTTATCTCGGCGGCCTTGGTTTCAGTTTCAAATGGAACATGGGCTGGATGAATGACACTCTAAAATACTTTTCTCACGATCCCGTTCATCGCAAGTACGAACACAACAAGCTCACCTTTTCCCTGCTCTATGCCTTTACCGAGAATTTTCTACTGCCCTTCTCGCACGACGAAGTCGTCCACGGCAAGAACTCTCTCCTCCACAAAATGCCCGGCGACATGTGGCAGCAATTCGCCAATCTCCGCCTTCTCTACGCGTATCAATACGCCCACCCGGGCAAAAAACTTCTCTTCATGGGCCAGGAGTTTGCCCAGCGCGACGAATGGAGCGAAGCCAAGAGCCTTGACTGGCACTTACTCCAGCATGATTCCCATCGCGGCATCCAAAAGCTCGTCACCGATCTCAATCATCTTTACGCCGCAGAGCCCGCTTTGCATCAAGTGGAATTCGACTGGCAAGGTTTCGAATGGATTGACGCCAACGACTCCGACAACAGCGTTCTCAGTTTTATTCGTCGCGGCAAAAATCCCGAAGATCTCATCGTGGCTGTTCTCAACGCCACACCCGTCGTCCGCGGAGGTTACCGCCTCGGTGTTCCCAACCCTGGTTTCTACCGCGAAATCATGAACACCGACGCCGCCCACTACGGCGGCTCCAACGCCGGCAACAGAGGCGGCCAGCAAGCCTCCGATCAACCCGCCCAGGGCCGCCCGCACTCCCTCGTCCTAACCCTTCCTCCCCTCGCCGCCGTTCTCCTGAAATGGACGGCCCAATCCTGACGAGGCCCAATGAATTCGCCCATCACCGAACGCGCGCAAACACCGCCAGAGATTTCTAAGACTGGGACGAGCGCATCAAGCCCGAAGATGTCGCTCGTCAACACCAAGCTCATCAATTGGTCTGCACTTTTCTTCGCGTTGCTTCAAAGCGTCTGCAGCGCCTTTATTGCCCTCGGCAGCGTCCGTCTTTTGATTGGAATTGGGGCCTTTGCGGCTGCTTCTAGCGTACTGAAGCTGGCGGACCGCATGCACATCGACGCAATCCGCATCCCCATGATGCTTTTCGCACTGGCGGGTTCTGTTCTGAATCTCATTATTCTGTGGCAGGTCAGGAGGCTGCGGAGACGCTCAGCCTCAGCCTGGCGTCAACAGCCCATGTCGAAGAAAAAAATCGCCTCCGAATGGCTCCAATTCACTCTTTCCGTTCTAACTCTTTTATTTCTCGCTGCCGAGTTTGTCGCCCATCGCTATCTGCACCCTGGCCTCTGAACTCCTGCTATTCCGCATCGCCACCCGGGGGCTCCTGCTTCGATTTCTCGATTTCTTCCTTCAGGCGCTCATGCAATCTCTTGCTGTACCCCACTGGCAATTCAAACGTCCGGTCATCCGCCGTCAGAACCAGAATGTTTCGCGTCGAATCCAGTATCGCCGAGCAGATTTCACAGTGTTCCAAATGCCGCTCGATGTCTTCGCGCAGCTTGGCATCCACGCTTCCGTCGATGTACTCCGAGATGTGTTCCCACACGTGTTTGCATTCGAGTTTCATAACGCTCTCCCGAAGAATCCTTTGCGTGCAGGAGCCGTTGTTTTCAGGAAAGGAACCAGCCGCTTTTGCAGCATAATGCGCGCGCGGTGCAGCCGCACTTTCACCGTGCTCGTCGTAATCCCCAGCGCCTCGGCCGTTTCCTCAATGTTCATTTCCTCCAGGTCTCTCAAAGCGAAAACCTGCCGGTAAATGTCCGGCAGCTCTGCCACCGCCACCCGCAGCGCCTCGCGCAGTTCCTTCCGCTCCAGCGCTTCCAGCGGAATCTCGCGCCAGTCCGTCAACGGCGCCGGCGTGTAGTCGCCCTCCAGTTCCTCGATCTGCTCGTCAATCGAGTCTTCCGCCCTACCCTTCGCCTTTCTCAGCCGTTTCCGCCCTTCGTTAATCGCGATCATCGTCAGCCATGTGCTGAATTTTGCATCGCCGCGAAAAGAGCCGAGATGCCGGTAAGCGCTGATCACCGCTTCCTGCGCCCCATCTTCCGCCTCTGTCTCGTTCTTCACGATGGAGAACAGCGTCAGATACACCATGCGCTCGTACGGCCCGATCAACTCATGAAATAATTCTTTCTCGCCCGCAAGAATACGCGCGATCAGCCCCGCCTCTTCTGTATTCTTCGTTTGCATCGCAACTAGCTCAAGCCGCCCGCATCGCGCATTTTGCTTTTTGCTCTGACTGTTAAAACTCTTCCAACTTCGCTACTCCAAAGAGCGCGTGAAACGTCTCGCAATAAATCGCCACTGCTTGATATTTATTCAAGTCCGCCGCCGCTGGCAAATCATAATTCTGGTCGCCCTCGTTTCCCTTCAGCGCGCCGAGTTCCATACGATCCAGCTCGCCCTTCACAATCTCCTGGTCCAGCTGTTTGTCTTCCGCCATCACCAGCACCACGCGTACGTCCGGCCCGTTCGAGGTCTTGAAATCCGAGAGCCGCAAATATCGTGTGCCATCCGCGGCCTTGTAAATCGTCGCCCGCCCACTCGTCGCGTGGATCTTCCCTTCCAGCTTCCCTGTAAAAATCGGCTGCGCTGCCGTACCCAAGGATGCCGGCGCCGCTTCATTCACCTTCTGGTTGATAAAGAGTTTCTCCGGTCGGAACGCCCACCAAGCGCCCGCCAGAACTGGAATCCCGATCGCCATCAGGATCCACTTACTGCGCGACAGCCACGAACTTGTATTTGTATTCATCTTTCTTCTCACAAGAAAAAATCGGGCAGGCCCTCCTGCCCGATTTTCCTCTCTCCCGTTCGAATCCTTAGAACTTCTCCAGCGGCGCCGCGCCGAAGTTCGCATTGAATCGTTCGCAGTAGATCGAAACCGTCCGGAATTTCGTCAGGTCCGTCCCCGCCGGAATTTCATAATTCTGGTCGCCCTCATTGCCCTTCAGTTTCCCCAGCTCCAATTTTTCCGTGTTCTCCTTCAGGAAGTTGGCGTCATCCATGGCATCCTTCGTCGCCACCAGGATCACGTGCACATCCGGGCCGTTCGAGGTCTTGAAATTCGTCAACCGCAGCACCAGCTTCCCATCTCCCTCTTGATAAACCGTAGCCCGGCCCGAGGTGGCGTGCACTTTCCCGTGAAATTTCCCCGTGAACAGTGACTTCGCCATGCCTTCGTGCTGCATCTTGTCGTCCTGCATTTTGTCCTGCTTCATGCCGTCTTGTTTCATGCCGTCTTGCTTCATGCTGTCCTGCGCCTGCAATGATGGCTGGAGCAAAAAAGCCCCAGCCAGCGCTGCGAATGTCAAACCTGTCTTGATCGTGCTAAACATTCGAATGTCTCCTGATTTTGAGTTTCCGGTGAGCCTCATTTCGGCGCTCTTCCCGTACGTCCATACGAGCCCGCCTCGCGCCAAAGGTTACAGCTCGAACGAACAAATGATCAGCCTCCTGGCTCTTCGCTGCCGTTTACTCTTCGAGGAAAACCATTCGCTGGTCTCCGTCGGACTCTTGGCAAACAGGTATCATCGAAATTAGTAAGGGTCTACCATGCCTGCAAACTATGCCGCTCGCTTCCGCTGCCCTGTGTGTGAAGGCGACTCCTGGGTCACCCTCCCCGATCGCGAGGAATCCCATGACCAGATCCTCGAACAGACTTGGGATTTCAAGTGCCGCCACCATGGCCCACAAAAAGGAATCCCCAAAGAAGTGATCGAGACAGCCCCCTTCGACGACCCTCGGCCTGCAAAAAAGGCCCCGCCCACTTTTGCCGTTCCCATCCCCCTTACGCCACCCGCAAAAAAAATCCCGCGCGCGAGCGAGCGCCTGTCCATGCGCGTGCCAGTCGTGGTCTACGGCTTCGCAAAAAACAGCGGCGCGTTCCATGAAGACACCGAGACGCTCACCGTCAACGCCAGCGGCGGATTGGTCATGCTCAAGGCCAAACTCGAATTGGGAGATTCCGTTTTTCTCATCCACAAAGCCAGCCGCCACGAGCTCGAAGTGCGCGTCGCCTACCTCGACCGCTATTCCGAACACGAAACCAAAGTCGGCCTCGCTTTCAAACAGCCCATCCACGACTTCTGGCGAAGATCGCGCAAGCAGCCGCGCACTCCCAAATCTCTCAAGGTCGTCGTCAAAGGCACCGATGCCAATGGCCATCGTTTTGTTCAGAGCGCCTACACCGTTGATCTGAGCCAGGATGGCGCGCGCCTCGACGGCGTCGGCTTCCTCACCACTCCCGGCCAAACCATTGAGGTTCGCCGTCTCTGGCGAAAGAAACGTTTCCGCGTCGTCTGGATCGGCCCTGTCGGCACCAGCGAATCCAATCAGGTCGGTGTCTTCGCCGTGGAATCCGAAAAGGACATCTGGCACGTGCCTCTCCCCGAGGGCGACGCCGACAAACCTTCCGGCAAATCCAAGCCTCCCAAAAAATAATCCCCTGCACTCTCACCTGCGGCTCCGCTCTCCTGTGCTAACGTAATCCCACCTCACATGGAGAATGGATAAAAACATGCCCAGCGTAATTCCCTTTTTCCGCGACAAAGTTGTGCTCATCACCGGAGCCTCTTCCGGCATCGGCGAAGAACTCGCGTTGCAACTTGCCCAATCCGGCGCAAAACTGACGCTCGCCGCGCGCCGCAAAGAACAATTGGAAGCTCTCGCTGTAAAAATCGCCGCGCTCGGCAGCGCGAAACCGCTCGTCGCCCCCTGCGATGTCTCCCGCGATGGCGACCTCGAACTCGCCGTGGCCGAAACCGTCCGCCATTACGGCCGCCTCGACGTCGTCTTCGCCAACGCGGGCTTCGGTGTCGTCGGCCCTCTCCGTAAGCTTTCCGTCGCCGACTACCGCCGCCAATTCGAAACCAACGTCTTCGGTGTCCTCCGCACCATTTACGCGGCGCTTCCCGAGCTCGAAAAATCCCACGGCAATCTCGCCCTGATCGGCAGCGTTTCCGGTTGGGTCGCCACTCCCGGCGCTTCGCCCTATAACATGAGCAAATTCGCCGTGCGCGCCCTCGCCAATTCCATCCATGCGGAACTTCGCCGCGCCGGCATCAAGCTCACCCTCATCAGCCCGGGCTTCGTTGTCAGCAACATCCGCCGCGTTGACAACCAGAACTCTGTCCACTCCAGCGCAAACGATCCGGTCCCCGCCTGGATCCAAATGCCCACCGCACCGGCCGCTCATCAGATTCTCCAAGCTGTCGCCCGTGGCAAGCGCGAGCAGATCATCACGTTCCACGGCAAGCTCTTCGTCCTCATCGAACGCTTCGCGCCCTGGCTCATCCGTGCCTTCTCCGGAAAAATGTCTCCCGTCTACGAGTCCCGCTCTTCCCTCTAAATCTTTGGCGGCTCTTCAGACCCGTGTTGACCCTTTACTTCCCATTGCACAAAAAAAAAGCGCAGCTCACCACTGCGAGCTGCGCCTCTCGAAATTAAATCTGCCTTAGCGTCTAGTGTTGATCGTGATCGCGGCCGTGGTCGTGGTCGTGATCATCCCAATCGCGGTCGGTATGCCAGCGATGGCCGTCCTCATCCCACCACCGGTGTGCGTGCGCCCAGCAGTACTCGCGCGCTTCGTGCAATTGCTGGCGCGCGTTCACCACCTGTCTGCTTTCCCAGCCATGGTGTTCGGCAGCTTCGTGCAGCCGGTGATCGGCTTTTGCGATGCGCCGCTGGCACGCCGCTTCATCGGCGCGAACTGCCGGTGCACTCATGAGCATGAGTCCACCCGCCAGCGCGACAGCCGCAAGCCCCGTCTTTACCCAAACAGATATTTTCGCTTGGTTGTGCATTCCTATTTCCCCCCTCCTGATAATCGATTGTGGTCCCGTATAAAGCCAAGACCCAAGTTGTAGCCAGAGCAAGGCAAAGTGGGATTCCCCACTCTGGCTATCCAGCTTCATTGCTATGAGGTTGCGATATCGCCTGCCGCCAAATCTGTACAATTTAGAACAGTTATCGGCCCTTCCAAGTTGGCGAGGTCGCCATCCCGGCCCCAGTGGCGCTTCCATTGGCCCACTCGATGCGTGGAAGGAACCAGCCTCTAGCTATGCTTTGCAAACTGTGGCAAGCTGCTGCCTATGGGAAACAAAGACGCACGAAGACGCGAAGTCAAGAAGCCGCCCAAAAAGAAACCGCCGAAGCATCCCGTGTATCAGCCTCCGGCGCACAACATCAATACGCCTCCCACCCCAAAGCCCTAATCGCCAGGCCACCAGGAAGACTCACTTTGCTGACGCTTTTCTGAGCCATTCTTCAATCGTGCGAGATTCCTCCGCGGTCATCGTCGGCACCGCTTTCTTCACCATAGTCATAAACCAATCGATTTCCTCCGGCGCCGACGGATAACCGATGGCCCCGCCTCCCGGATGCCCTTTTACAGGACGAATGGAATTGACGATAGGTTTACCAACCGCATCCAGGAAAGCGATAAATGGCAGGCCGATAAATCCGCTCTTGTCATTGTCTCCCCCGAGTTTTACCGCCAGTTCCAGTCCACCCGGAGTCTCCAACTCCGGGTGCTTCCCGACTTTCTCCTCCACGTTCAGCTTCACCACGACGAAGTACTTTTCCAGAACGGGGCGAGTACCCCGCGCTTCCATAAAGGTGTCCAGCTCGTGGCACGGCCCGCACCAGGAGGCACCAAACACCAAGAAGATGAGCTTGCCCTGCTGCGCGGCCCGAACTTTCCCATTTTCAACCAGTTGATCGGCGGGCGTGGGCTTTTGCGCGAAAAGCGCGGCCCCATAGAGTGAAACCAACAGTGTCAAAGCAATCCGGATTCTGCGCATGACGAACCTCCAGCTTTTCCCGAGCGGAGCCGTGAACTCAAATCGAAGGTACCGGTCAGTTTCTCCTTCCCCTTCTACGCTTACAACTAAATACTCTCCCCCTCACTCCATCTCTTTAGGAACAACCAAATCAGTAGCGCCAGCGGTTCCACACCCAGCAAGCGCCCGAAGAACATCCTTGACCCTCGTCCGATCTGCCCACTCGCGAATCGAAAACGTTTCCTTCATCAAAGTTAGCCGCTGCATGCAGGATATGCGCGCAGCTTTCCCACCCGCAGCGAAATTCGCCCGCCGTGTTCAATCGGCAAAACGTGAATCAGCCTAGCAGACGCTTGAACTCTGCGGCAGCCGGTAGCAAGATGGGCCTGCAACCTAAAAGGCCGAATACCTTAACTGCGTTCCTTGCAAAGAAATGGAGGGACTGCTAAATGTCGAATGAACGAGCGCCGGCCCATGGCGTCATGGAAGGCAAAGGCGCCTACAACAAATATGCAAAACTGCCGGCCAGCGGCGCCGCTCTGGCACTCCCTCTACTGGAGGAGGCCGTTTCGAAGGTAGCGCTCGATTCGGGCAATCTACCCGTGGTCATCGCCGACTATGGATCGTCACAAGGGAAAAACTCGCTGGCCCCCATGCAGGTTGCCATCAAAAGCCTGCGGCAGCGTATCGGCCAAAATCGTCCAATCTGTGTGTTCCACGTTGACCAACCGTCGAACGACTTCAACACTCTATTCGGAGTTATGGACACCGACCCGGAGAGGTATACGCTGGACGATCACAACGTTTTCCCCGGGGCCATTGGAAGATCGTTCTACGAGAACGTCATTCCGCCCGGCTCGGTTCATCTTGGCTGGAGCTCCTACGCGGCCGTATGGCTCAGCCGCGTCCCCTCCTTCATTCCAGGCCACTTCATGCCTTTCCGCGGCACGGGCGCGGTGCGCGCGGAGTTCGAGCGCCAGGGTGCGCAGGACTGGAACGCCTTCCTATCGTTACGCGCACGAGAATTGCGCCCGGGAGGACGCCTGGTTGTCGTGCTCCCAGCGCTCGCCGATGACGGATCTTCGGGTTTTGAACATGTCATGGACCTGGCCAACGAAGTGCTCTCCGACATGGTCGCGGACCGCTCCATCACCGCCGAGGAACGCGCCCGCATGGTGCTCAAATCCTATCCTCGGCGTAAGGGCGAACTCCTTGCTCCCTTTGCCCAGGAATCACCATTTCAGGGCTTGATCGTCGAACATTTCGAAATGTCCGTGGTGCCGGACGCTGCCTGGAACGACTACGAACAGGACGGAAACAAAGACGCCTTTGCACAGAAGCACGCGCTTTTTTTTCGCGCGGTCTTCATGCCTTCCCTGGCCTCCGCGCTGGATCGCGTCCGCGCCGGCGATGCCGAAGCGCTTCGCATCTTCGGGGATCAATTGGAAGCCCGTCTCAAGTCGCGTGTAGCGCGCCAACCCTGGGCCATGCACTCCCTCGCGCAGACCATGGTCCTCGCCAAGCGCGCTTAACATCCTTTCCCTTGTAGCGGCGAGCTTATCTCGCCACTCCCTGCGCTTCTAGTGGGGAGCCCCCGGCATCTTCATTTGGAGTGCGGGAGCCCGGCTCCCGCTTTTCCTCCCTCTTCCCATGCGTGGGACAGGCATTCCTGCCTGTCCTCTTTAGGCGAACATCGCTCATAGGTCACGGACTTCCAGAGCCAGCCAAGAAAGCCATTCCCCGACGATAGTGCACAAGCCTTATTTTCAGGAAACTTTCTTCCCGCCAGTCTCGTACCTATCTCCAAATGCCGGGACCTCGCCGGCCCAGGAGGCGTCTGCACATGATCGACATCAATAAGGGTTTATTCACCAGGACGGCGCTGCTGGCTGCGAGTGCGGCTCTGCTTATCCCAGGCTTCGTCCGGGCGCAGGCCACTTCCGCTCCGGCAAGTACAGACAAGGCAACGACTTCCGCTTCCAAATCCGCCTCGGGAGAGCGCTGGCTGCATGTCCGCGTGATCAATACCGATAACCGGGGCGAGACCGTGCGCGTCAATGTGCCGCTCGAGATGGCGGAGAAGGTGCTCCCCGCCGTCAATCACGACCGCCTCCACAACGGCAAGGTCCGCATCAACGAAGCCCATATGGATGACGTGGACCTTCACGCCATCATGGACGCTATTCGCACCTCGAAGGACGGCGAATACGTCACCGTGCAAGGCACGGAAAACGATGTCCGCGTGGCCAAGGAGAACAATCACCTGATCATCCACGTGGTGGACAAACAAGGTTCCAAGAAGTGCCAGGTGGAAATCAAAGTGCCGATGAAAGTGGTTGATGCGCTGTTCTCCGCCGGTAAGGACGAACTGGACCTGGTCGCTGCGCTGCACGCGCTCTCTGCGCAGGGCGACACCGAGCTCGTCTCCGTCAAGGACAGCGAAAACACCGTAAAGATTTGGCTGGACTCGAAGAACGTCGCCGACTAAGCGTTTTTCTCGTTAATAATCTTCGGGAATGCGCGTCTTCGTTTTAGTAGGGCACGGTTTCAGTTCACCCTAACGCAGGAAGGGCCGTGCCGAAGAACGCGGATAATTCGGGGCTTTGGTTTACCCTGAGCCTCGAAGGGTTCATCCTGAGGAATGAAGGGCCCTGGGGAAATGATTTTCAAGGCGCAATCTAGGTTGTAATCCGGGCAGGAGGCGAACATGATGCTACTCGCGAAAGCAGCTCTCGGACTCGGCGGAGCTCTCGTTCTGGCCGGAGCCTACACCTTTCGTGAAGGTGTGATCCGCATCGATGTGGACGAATCCCGCGGCGGAGGCTCTCACGTGCACATGTGGGTGCCGGCGGCGGCGGTGCCCATGGTCATGCATCTTGTTCCGAGAGAGCATTTGCGCCACGCTTCGGAACAGGCGCGGGAATTCATGCCCCTGGTGCACGCGCTCCTCAAGGAACTGAAGAAATTCCCTGAAGCAGATTTCGTGGAAGTCACCGACAGCCAACAGCACGTCCAGATTCGCACCCATGAGGGCAAACTGAAGATTGACGTCGATTGTCCCGACGAAAACGTGCACCTGCTCGTTCCCCTGAGCACCCTCGACGACGTGGCCGACCAGCTCGAAACCAGCGCCCCCGGCGCCTGAACGGATCGAATGTTGGCTGTCGTTTTGCCGGTGTCGAGCAACGCCCCGATAACACAACCGCTAAGCAGTGGCCCCGGATTCCTTGATGGATTGGTGGAAGTAAGCTTCTTCCTGCAGAGTTTCCTGTTTCCAGCCGGCGCGCTGCAGGATGCCGCGGCCGTTCTCCACCATCTTCGGGTGACCGCATAAGTACGCGGTGGTTGTCTCCGGCCGCAATCCCCACACATCGGTGTATTTGCGTAATAAATCATCCACGCGCCCTTTTTCGCCGCTCCAATTCGAATCCTCCCAGGGGCGGCTCACCGTCGGGACATATTTGAGCCAAGGGACTTCGCCAGCGCAGCGCTCGAATTCTTCGCGGTAGCCCAGTTCGAATGAACGGCTGGCGCCCTGAAGGCAATAAAGTTTGTGCTCGCCGGGCGTGGAAGAGTTTCCATTCTTCCAGTCGCGGTAGAGCGTTCGAACGTAACTCACGAACGGAGCGATGCCGGTCACCGTGGAAACGAGCAGATGGTGCGTCCGGCCACTTCGCAAATCCAGCGTGAAGCGTCCTTTGGCAATTTTGCGGCAGAGAAGCGCGTCGCCTTCGTTAAGCCGGAAAAGATGGGGCGTCAAATCACCGTGCGGAACCAATTCAACGAAAACCTCAAGCACGTCTTCATACGGCGAGGAAACGATGGAATAGGCTCTTTCGGTTTTCTTTCCGTCGTGCTCGACACCGAGGGTGGCATACTGCCCTGCAAGATACTTGAACGGCCCGCCGGGATCGATACGGAGGATCCACAGATCCGGCGAAATGTCATGTCGCTCGAGGATCCGAGCGTGATAGTGTTTGCCCAAAGAAGTGGACATTCTTCTGCTCCAATTGGGTGCACCATTCCTCAGAGCATAGAAGACGGGTCAAGCCGGGTACTGGCCCATCCAAAAACTGAAAGGCAAGGAATGATGAGGAAGGAGGATATCACGGTTTTCGTGTGCAAAGGTTTGAGCGGAAAACAATGCCTGCCGCAAAGCTATTCATACGCGAGGGCCACCACGGGGTCGTAGCTGGCGGCGCGGAGGGCGGGATAGAGCGCGCCGGCAGCGGCGCCGAGGATGGCGAGAACGGCGGCAGCGAAAAGCCAGGAGGAGGAAATCATAATCGGAAGGTCGGGCTTTGCCTCTTTCAAGACGGCCTGGGTCAAGAAGGTAAGGGCAATGCCCAAACCGGTACCCATCAAGGTAAGGATCAGAGTTTCCCCGAGAAGCATTCGAACGACGTCGAAACGGGAAAAACCAAGAGCTTTCAGAATGCCGATTTCGCGCGTGCGCTCCATCACCATGGTGTGCATGTTCAGCAAAACCACAATGAAACTGATGACGATGCCCAGCGCCACCATGGTGCGCGTGAAGGGACGCAACTGCGGCAAGCTGGAGGAAGTCAATAGCGTGACATATTCGGCTGAAGAGCGAATGGTGCTCTGCGGCAACAGTTTCACGATCTGCGCGCGAGTGGCCTCGGTATCTCCTTTGCTTCTCACGTAAAACATGGAAACGCGTTTTTCCGCGCCGGCAATGTCCTGCGCCGTTCGAATGGGAATGAAAAAGCGCGCTCCTTTGCCGTGAGCGACGATGCCGCTGACTGTAAACACATGATTTAACAGGACAATCGTGTTTCCGACCTTGAGGTGGCGGGTCTGCGCGATGATGTCGTCGGCAATCAATTCGTCGGGCGATTCGAATGGGCGGCCGTCGCGGAAGAGAAAGCCCTTGCTGAGAGCGTTGAAGCGCTTGTAATCGATGCCGAAAACCATGACTAAGCTCTTTGGTTCCGTAAGGATGACGGTGGGAGCGACTTCATCGACACCGTCGAGAGAGGCAATTTGGTCGCCGAGCGATTCCTGCATAACGGCGCTGGAGAAAGCGAAGAAAATGGAGGAGTTGGGCGGCTGCACGAGAAGATCAGCGCCGACGCCTTCGACACGCTTGCCCCACTCGGAAAGCATGCCGGAGGTGAGGCCCACGATCATCAGGACCAGAATCACCTGGATGGCGATGGCCATCACGCTGAGAAAGCTCCGAAGCGGGCGCGCGGTAACGCTGCCCCAAAACATTTGCACTAGCGAGAATGGACCGTCGTAGGTTTCCGTCATCGTGAGCAACCGCGTTTGTACTGTATCACTCTGATTTTGCTGCGGTCAAAAGTGGAGAGCGGCATCGCGGAGCAAGTTGCTTGCCGAAAAGCGAGAAAAATATTTCTGGACTGTAAAGTTTTCAACACAAGTGTTGATAAATTTGTGGAAATCGTGGTTTGCATCGCAGCTAACTTCTCCCACCTCAACACTCTTCTCCTGTTTGCACAATTTCTGTGCAACAAAGTTTCATCCCGGCACAGTCATGTTTCAGAGACGACCCGTATCCATTGCAATCGTTGGAGCAGAAAAATCCGCAGATGAAAGAGAAACAAAGACTTGGCTCGGTTTTCTACATGCAACTTGCGACGGTGAACTTCCTCTTTAATACCACTTCGGAGGTCTTTCGAGATGCACTTTGAAGGTTTGCGCGGGATCGGAAATATCGAACCAGCGCCCGAAAGGTTTCCAGCCCTCGGCGACAACCTGAATCAAAGCTCTTCCTAACGGAGCATCGGGAACATGCGCGATGCCGTCGCGGTTGGTTTTCACATTCATTTCGAGCGTCTTATTCTTCTTGATTTTGTGCTCTTCGACGTACTTCAAGTACACGCTGGCGTTCTCGACCGGCATCTGCGAGTCGCCACCTTTCACTTCAATGGTGATGCGCGTTTGCTGCTCGGGTTTGGGCGGTGTAGCCTGCGGCTTGGTGTCCGAAGCGGGTGGATTCTGAGCAAGGGCGAGCGTGGCGAGGAGCAGGCACGCCGCGAAACTGAAGACGCCGACAATTTTTCCCGAGAAGTTCATAATTTGCCGCACACCATCCTGAACGGAAAGAGTGGCGAAGGTCAAGTGTCTCTCCATGCCGATTGGATGCCAGCAGCGCGCCATCTGCTGCTTGAGACGACGCCGGTCGTGGAAACTCCCGGTTCTGCACATTTGACTCACTTGTGTAGCTCCTGTAAGTTTCAAGAACCTGCTCCGCAAGCAAGTGGTGGGTCACTGCGAAACTGGAAGTGACTCCGGGCGACCAGCAAATGACTTCCCGCGGACCGCAAGGCAATCATTGAAGGAGAGGACCATGGGTTTTGCTACCAACGCCATACACGTCGGGCAGGAGCCCGACCCCGCCACCGGCGCCATCGTCGCGCCCATCTACCAAACCTCCACATACGTGAACGAAGAGCTTGGCAAGAACAAAGGATACGACTACGCGCGGACGAATCACCCGAACCGGAAAGCGCTGGAGCGCACGGTCGCGAAGCTTGAAGGCGGGCATAGCGCTTACGTTTTTTCCTCGGGGATGGCGGGAATCGATGCGGTTTTCCGTTTGCTGCGGCCCGGAGATCACGTAGTTTTGTCCGAAGCTGTGTACGGCGGGGTTTTCCGGCTTTCCACGCAACTGCTGGTGCATTTCGGGATGGAATTCAGCTTTGTCGACACCTCTTCGCCGGATGCGGTGCGCATGGCGCTGCGCCCAAATACGAAAATGCTGTATATCGAGACGCCTGCGAACCCGACGCTGTCGGTTACCGACATCGCGGCGATGTCCAAGCTGGCGAACGACCGCAACCTGACGATCGTCGTGGACAATACGTTTCTGAGCCCGTATTTGCAGCGGCCCATCGAACTCGGCGCGCATATCGTAGTCCATTCCATGACCAAGTACTTGAATGGCCATAGCGATTCCACCGGCGGAGCGGTGGTATTGACACGGCCGGATGATGCGGAAAAAATTTATTTCATCCAGCGCTCGGCCGGCACAGGCCTCTCGCCGATGGATTGCTTTCTGGTATCCCGCGGGATCAAGACACTCGCGGTTCGAATGCTGCAGCACAATGCGAACGGGATTACCGTGGCGCGGCATCTCGACGCGCATCCCAAGGTGCGCAAAACTTTTTACCCCGGCTTGCCATCGCATCCGCAGCACGAAGTGGCTCGCCGGCAGCAGAAGGGGCCGGGCGGGATGCTCTCTTTTGATCTCGGCACTCTGGAGGCCGCGCGTCGTTTTCTGAATCGCGTGAAGTTATGCGCGCTGGCGGAAAGCCTGGGCGGAGTGGAAACGCTGATTTCGCTTCCCGCGATGATGACGCACGCTTCCATGCCCAAGGAAACGCAAGAACGCGTGGGCATCACCGAAGGCCTGGTGCGCCTCTCGGTAGGCATTGAAGACGTCGAAGACATCATCGCCGATCTCGACCAGGCTCTGCTGTACGTGTAACTCAGACGATGGTCATGTTTCCTGTCGGCGGCTGGGAGGGTCGATCTGATGGTGGCAGGTCTCCTCACAGGTGATTGCGAACTCCCAGGCGTGCCATGATCTTTGAACTTTCTCTTTTGGCAATGCGTACTGAATCCTAGGCGCCGTACTGTCTCAATGTTTGGTAGAGCACGGTCTCCGGAATGGAGGGATTGCCCACCATGGATGCATTTCTCCTCGACCTGAAATACGGCGCCCGTTCCTTATGGCGCGACAAGGGTTTTGCCCTGACGGTGCTTCTCACGTTTTCGGTCTGCATCGCCGCCAACACCGCTCTCTTCGCCATCGTGAACTCCGTCCTCTTGCGGCCGTTGCCGGTAGGAGACGCAAACTCCATCCTCCTCATGTCCAACGAATACCCGAAGGCGGGAGTCGTTGGAATCAACAACAGCAGTTCCGGCGACTATTACGACCGGCTCCGAGAAATGACGGTTTTCGAAAGCCAAGCCGTCTTCCGCCCGCGCGATCAAACGGTGGAGCTGAATGGTTCGCCGCAGCGGATTCGCGGGATGCTGGTCACGCCCTCGTGGTTCACGCTGCTGCATGTGTCTCCCGCGCTGGGCCGAGCCTTCACGGAAGAAGAAGGGGAAACCGGCAACGATCAGGAGGTGATCCTCAGCCACGGGCTTTGGCAGCAGTTGTACGCCGGAGACCGGACTGCTCTTGGCCGTAAGCTGCGGATCAGCGGCCGACCCTTTACTATCGTCGGTGTGATGCCTCGCGATTTTAATTTTATTGATCCGGACGTGCGGCTTTGGATGCCGCTGGCGTTCACTGCCGAAGAAAAGACCGTTCATCACAGCAACAACTGGTATGACATTGGCCGCCTGAAGCCCGGCGCTTCGCTGCAACAGGCGCAGGCACAGGTCAATGCTTTGAACAATGAGAACCTGGAGCGCTTCCCGGAATTCAAGGAGCTCCTGATCAACGCCGGATACAACACCAAGGTCACCCATCTCCAGGACATGCTGACCGCTGGCGTCAAGAGGACTCTTTATTTGTTGTGGGGCGGCGCATTCCTCGTCCTGCTCATCGGCGGACTGAACATCGCCAACCTCGCACTAGCTCGGCTGGCCCTGCGCCGCAAGGAATTGGCCACGCGCATCGCCCTGGGCGCGGGGAGAGTACAGCTCATGCGCCAGTTGCTGCTGGAAAACCTGGGCTTGGCTCTGCTAGGAGGCCTGGGCGGCATCGCGCTCGGCGCGGGCTTATTGCGGACTCTGAGCGCCATTGGCCTCGAGCATTTCCCTCGCGCCAGCGAAGTTCGAATGAGTGGCACAGTCGTTCTCGTTTCTCTGGCGCTGTCCCTGGCCGCGGGAATTTTTGTCGGGTTGTTTCCTCTCGCCAGCGTTTCGAACATTGGCCTCAACGACGCGCTGCACGAGGACAGCCGCACCGGCACTACGGGGAAAAAATCACGCAACGTCCGTCAACTTCTCGTCGCCGCCCAAATTGGTTTTGCGTTCGCACTCTTAGTGGGCGCGGGACTGTTGCTGGCAAGCTTTCGGCTGCTGTCGCAAGTCAATCCAGGATTTGACCCCAACGGAGTGGTGACCCTAAGCGTGAGCCTGCCACGCACCAGATACTCGAAGAGCGAACTCGTGCGCGATTTCATGAACCGCGCGCTTCCCGCCGTCCGCGCCATCCCTGGAGTCTCCCTCGCAGGCGCCACCGATGCAATTCCTTTGGGCGGCGATCACACTGACAACGTGATTTTCGCCGAAGGCTATCAGATGAAGCCCGGGGAGTCCCTGATCTCTCCATTGAACATTTCCGTGACTCCCGGATATTTCGAAACTCTGGGAATTTCAATGGTGAAGGGCCGCAGCTTCGATGAGCGCGACAACGAAAATGCGCCCCGCGTGGTCATTGTGGACGAGCGGCTGGCACAGCATTTCTGGCCGGATCGCGATCCTATCGGCCGCCGCATGTACCTGCCCTCGGACGACAAAGATCTTATGAAAATTACGGAGCATACCATTTGGCTGACCGTTGTCGGCGTCGCACGCACATTGCGCTACGAAAACCTTGATGGTTCCGGCGCGCCCGTCGGCGCGTACTATTTCCCCAATTCTCAAGAACCCGCTGGCAGCTTTACGTTTGCCCTCAAAACTACCGCCGATCCGGGCTCGGTCATTCGTGCCTTGCGCGGAGAAATCTCCCGGCTGGATCCCGACTTGGCGGTTTTCGATATTCATTCCATGTCGGAGCGCATTGACCTTTCCCTGGCTTCCCGGCGGACTTCCATGCTGCTTGCCAACGCCTTCGGCGGAGTCGCGTTGTTTCTCGCCACGCTCGGCATTTATGGCGTGCTTGCGTACCTGGTGGCTCAGCGTAGGCGCGAAATTGGAATTCGCGTCGCGCTCGGCAGCAGCCGGGCGGGCATTCTCGGGCTGGTATTGCGAGAAGGATTCGAGCTGGTCGCCATTGGCCTGGTTTTGGGAATTGCCGGCGCGGCATCCCTGCAAAAAGCTGTGGCCAGCGAAATCTATGGCGTCCGGCCGCTCGACCCGCTTGTCTTAGCAAGCGTCATGGCCTTGCTGGCGATCGTGGCGCTTGCTGCCTGCTCTGTCCCTGCGCGCCGCGCCTTGCGCGTGGATCCCATCATCGCGTTGAGATACGAATAGCTCGGTTTATCGGAGCGGCCGCTTGATGCCTTCTTGCAGCCAGGAGAGATAGTTGGTGGACCCGGCGGCGATCGGTAACGCGATAAACTCCGGGACATCGTAGCTGTGTAGACGCTTCACTTCTTTTTCCAGTGCGGCAAGGCGCTTGGATGTGGTCTTGATCACCAGCAAATACTCGCGGGCCCTCTCTAGATTTCCCTTCCAGGTGTAGGTCGACTCGACGGGGCCCAGGACGATATTCACGCAAGCCGCGAGGCGTTTGGCGACGATGTGGCGGGCAATGCGCCGCGCTTCCGTCAACGAGCCACTGGTCACCAGCACCACTCGAAACTGTGTTCCCGACTTCATGCTGGACCTCCTCCACCTCAACCGATTCCGCAGCGCGAAACGCCTTCGTCTGCGGCGCAACTGGGACTAGAATACCGCTCCATGAGCTCCCAATCACCTGCGGCCGCCCAGCGGCCGAGTCCCATCAAGTTCGGCACGTCCGGATGGCGCGGGCTGATCGCCGACGATTTCACGTTCGCCAACGTGCGTCTGGCGGTGACCGCCATTGCGGAACACGCGAAAACCAAGGCGCAGCAGCCCGCCATCCTCGTGGGCTACGACACGCGCTTTTATTCCGAGGAATTTTCGCAATTGGCCGTGGACATTCTGGCGCACAACGGCATTCGCACGCTGCTCTGCGAAACGTTTACGCCCACGCCCGCGGTGGCTTACGAAATCATGCGCCGCAAGCTGGATGGCGCTGTCAACTTCACGGCTAGCCACAACCCCGCGCAGTATCACGGGTTGAAATTTTCTTCCGCCGACGCCGGCCCTGCGCTTCCCGAGGTCACCAAGGACATTGAAGCGCGCGCTGCGCGGCTCGCGGCAAGTGGCGGCGTTGCGCCAATTCCGCATGGCGCGGCGAAAACCGCGCCGACCGAAAAAGTCAATCTGCGCGAAAATTATTTGAAGCGCCTCGACGAGTTGGTGCGTTTCGATGTTTTATCCAAAGCGAAAGTGAAGTTCGTGGTGGACGCGCTGCATGGGTGCGGCGCCGGCTATCTCGACCGGACATTGCTCGATCACGGCGTGGCGGTGCAAGCGATGCGCACGGAGCGCGATTGCCTGTTCGACGGCACCGGCCCGGACGTTTCCGAAGAAAATCTCGCACCACTTCGCAAGGCGGTGGCGGATTCGAAAGCGACCGCGGGCTTGGCAACCGACGGCGACGCGGACCGCTTTGGCATCGTAGATGGCGACGGCACGTGGATCCAGCCGAATCTTATTCTCGCGCTCGTCTACGACTATCTGGTCGAAACGCGCAATTGGAAAATGCCTGCGGCGCGTAGCGTAGCCACGACGCAAATGATCGACGCAGTGGCGAAATCTCACAGCCAGACGGTTTATCAGACACCGGTGGGCTTCAAGTACATCGGTCAACTCATCCGCGAAGACAAAATCGCTTTCGGCGGCGAAGAAAGCGCGGGCCTCACCATTCGCGGCCACATTCCGGAGAAGGACGGCATCCTCGCGTGCCTGCTGGTCGCGGAAATGATTGCCGCGCGCGGAGCCTCGATCGGCGACCAGGTGAAAACGATGTACAAGAAACTGGGCCGCGAATTCTGGCCGGTACGGGAGAACCTGCATCTCAGCGACGAACAAAAGGCAAATGCGGTTCGCAGGGTGGCCGTGGACGCTTCGACACTTCTCGGACGGAAAGTCGTATCTATCGACCGGACGGATGGAGCAAAATTTGTATTCGAAGACGGATCCTGGATGCTGCTGCGGCTTTCCGGGACCGAACCGCTGTTGCGGCTTTACGTGGAAGCCGAAAGCGCGGCCGCTTCCGCAAAATTGACGCACGAAGCATCGCAATGGGTACTAAAAAACTGAAGCCGGTGAATGTGAGCGAAAAAGCAGGGACGATTCTGCGCCAGTACGGCGGCGTTTTGCTGGGCTTGCTGGTGCTGGTGCTCGTGGTGCACGACATTTTCGGCACGCACGGCTACCTCGCCATGCGCCGCACGCAGCAGGAAATCAAAAAAGTGCAGGCGGATCTCCAGCAGCTGAACAAGGAGAATTTGCAGCTGGAAGAGGAAGTCCGGGATCTGAAGACGGATCGGCACAAAATTGAGATAATCGCACGCGACGAGCTAGGCCTGGCCAGACCAGGCGAAGTGATCATCAAGATTCCCCAATCGCAACAGCTGCCGCAAAACTCTACGGTGAAACCTTAACGGTTCGCTTCTTCCACGACGTCCGAAGTAAAGACAGCGCCAGCATCGCCAGAAAAATAGTAAGCAATCCCAGCGTAGCCTTCAGCGCGCTGCATTGGCCCTTCGGCAGGAACGAAAATCGTCCATAGACGAATTCGATGTGCACCCAGTAGACCAGCAGCGAAGTTTTCCCCAGCTGAATGATGGGGCTGAAACCCTTCTGGGCCAATCCCCAGCGGCACCACGCATAAACAAGAAAAAGAATCACTAGCAGAATCCCGCAACGCATCAGGAAAAAATTCGGATTGCTATGCCAGTAGTCGTAAACGGCATACAGCCGGATGCGCGACGAATCGAACAGAATGGAGAGAACCCCAGCCAGGATTCCCGCTCCGCCGAGCGCTGCGAACATCAAGGCTTCTTTGCGCTTCGCGAAATCCGAGAACAGAGAGAAGCCCACGGCCAGTCCCGCGAATGCGAACGCCGACCACGGAAACAAAGGAAAAAGCCAGGGCTGCGGCTCGCTGAAAATGTGCACGCCGTTGATGTAGGACTCCAGTGGCCAGGGAAGAAAACGGGGCCGGTAGGTGGTCCAAAGAGGCGGAGTGGCCATGGCGACGATCGCGGCCACAAGAAGTGCGGCGACTAGCGTGCGGATTCTTGTCGCAGCAATGGCGCCGTCACCTGTGAACCAGCAAAGCACGCCCATAAGCATCATCGAGAGTCCGAGAATGTTCAGCACGTCCACGCGGAGCAAATCCGTCCACGGTGACCACGGGTAGCCCAGCGCGAATTCCTGCACACGAAACAACAAGCCCATGCCGAAAATTTCGGCGCCGCGCAGGATTGTTTGTTTTGCAATCGTGTTGCGGTCGATTCCTTTTTCGCGCAGGCGCTCCGTTACGAGCGCGAAGGATAGGCCCGCGAGAAAAACAAAAAGCGGGGCGGGCAACGTGCCGCCCAAGCGCGACCAGCCAATCAGTGACGACGACTTTTTCGCTTCAGGGCTCAGCCACGAATCGTAGCAATGCGTTTGAAACATCAGCACGCACGCCAGGCCGCGCATCCAGTCGATATAGGCCAGTCTCTTCACAGTTTTTGTTTAATCTCCCGGTCTCCCGTTATAATTTCCGCTTGCCCGCAACGCGACAACTCGGCTTGCTCCCGATGATCGGCCTGTGGGCTGCGCTGACGCTCACCGGAACGCTTTACGCCACCTGGCTGGGGTACGGCGGCCGCGCGTTTGCGGCCATGCTGACAGCCTTCGCCTTTTTCTTTCTGGTCACACTGCTGTTCGCCGCGCGCGGCATGGACGATGGCCTCGCCGCGCGATTCGGCTCCGCTAGCGGCTACTTGCTGGGCGTCGCGGTGTTCCTTGTCTACCTGATTTATCTCTTTGGGACAAATACTTTCGGTTTCGGGCGCGCCGCGGCTGTCGCGGGCATGGTGTTCCTTCCGCTGGCGCTGGCGGGCTCGGCTGAGCACGCACCGCCCGGCTCGTGGCAGGACTTTCTGACGATTGCAGGCATGTGGGTAGCGGTAAAATTTTCGCCCTCCCACTGGCTGTGGCCTTTTCCGGGAGGCCGCCTTGCGTACGTGTTCACCGTGCTGCTCTGTGTGAATATCGCGCTAGCAACGTTCGTGCTCTTGCGGCGGGTCAACGGCATTGGATATTCGATTGGCTGGGGCCGGCGTTGGGGATTTTTCATTTTGGCGAGCTTCATTGTTTTGGGGTGCGTCGCGATTCCGCTGGGCCAAAGAATCCACTTCATCGAATTTGCACCACAGTGGTCACAGTGGAAGTCGCTTCCCCTTCTCTCACTCGCGATTCTCTTCTTTACGGCCTGGCCGGAAGAGTTGCTCTTCCGCGGACTTTTGCAAAACATGCTCTCGCGCGTCTGCAAGAGCGATCTTGCTGGCTGGTGGACCGCGTCTGTTCTCTTCGGCTTTTCCCACATCACCAACAATTATTTCCCCAATTGGCGCTACGTGCTGCTCGCGACGATTGCTGGTTTTTTCTACGGCTGGACGTGGCGCAAGACGGAGTCGATTTTCGCTTCCGCACTGGTCCACGCCGCCGTGGACGTCACCTGGCATTTTCTTTTCCGCACGGTCTGATTCCCTGCTTCGAAATTGCTATGTGCTCTTTGGAACGGGTCTGTTCACTCTCCGTGGTTACGCCGTAGCCTGTAATCAGTGGCCGGCAGTCCGCGGATTCCAGGATTGGAGGAACTACCGTGGCGGAGTACAACTTTACCCTGAAGGGTTGGAAAGCGATCGCGGCCCTCGCCGTGCTCGCGGCAATTTACGGTCTGCGCATCTATTCGCGCATTCAAACCGTGGATGACGCCGGGCGCGATGTTTTGACAGCGTGGCTCCTCAAGGACTACCAGGGACAAGGTCCACGAGACATCATGAAACGCTTGCAGGATTACAAAGCAGGCATGCCCATGCAACCCGTGACCGAAATCAGGCCGATGAATATTGAGTTTCCTTCACTTTCTGCCCGCGGCAGCCGGAGCAGCATGATTGTGAAAGCACAAATTACCGTGGAGGGCGGTGTTCCGCCGGACGGCCAACCGGTTCGCTACTTTTATATGACCTACCACCCGGACACGGGATGGGCGGTCCTCGGCGAATCAACCTCTTATGCATACAACCGGAGGCTGCTTCCCTGATATGATGAATCGCTAGTTCGCCGAAATCGTTTCAAAGTTTCCGGCAGATGCAACAGTGAATCTCTGATTGGGGGCCGAATGTCGTGGAACCGCACAAGTTTACTCCGGCCGAACTGGCGGCGCTGATTGCGGAGGCGGCCCCCGCGAGTGCGACGAAAGCAAACCAAGGATGCGATACCCACAAAGAAAGGAAAAACCATGAGCGAGATGACGGCAGAACAAGCGATGTTTTTGTTGCAGAGCGTTTATCTGGGAACGTTGAAGAACGAAAGCGGGATCACCAAGAGAATTCTCCAAGCGGTTCCGGCGGGCAAGTGCGAGTACAAGCCAGACCCGGTCTCGAAGAGCGCGATCGAGCTGGCGCGGCACATTGCCGCAGCGGACAATCGCTTCGTTGAAGCGGTGATCAACGGCGTGTTCGACACGAACCCGGCGATGATTCCGGAAAACGTCAAGACGCCCGCTGAAATTGCAGCATGGTATGAGCAGCGCTACGCAAAGAACTTCGAAGCGCTCACAAAAGTGTCCGGCGACCAACTGGCAAAGATCGTGGATTTTCGCGGCATGTTCCAGTGGCCCGCGGTAAGGTTTCTAGTATTTGGCCTGCACCACACGATTCATCATCGCGGTCAGCTTTCGGCGTATTTGCGCTCCATGGGCGCGAAGGTGCCCTCGATTTACGGAGAGAGCTACGACGCCGCGGAGGCGCGCAAAGCAGCGCAGGCGTGAGAACAACTATTGTTTTAGAGTGATCGGCGCGCTCAACCGCGCAGCGCGCCGCAGTTAATGGCTAGGTGGCTTGTGTGACCATGGAACTGCCCGCGAGCCGGTGCTTTTCATTGTAGAGGGCTTGGTCTGCAGCGCTGAGAATATGTTCAATGGTGAGGCCGTCGCGAGGATACTCGGCGACACCAATGCTGACGGAAAGCCGTGGGGTTTCGACGTCTTCATTGAGACGCTGGGAAATGCGCTGAGCAACCCGCTGGGCATGTTCGGAAAAAGTCCCAGGCAGAACGAGAGCGAACTCGTCGCCACCATAACGAGCGGGTGTGTCGATCACACGGCAACTCAAGTGAAGAACCTCTGCCATGCGGCAGAGCGCGAGGTTGCCCACAACATGGCCGTGCACATCGTTGATTTTCTTTAATCCATCTAGATCGAGCAAGATCACCGAAAAAGGCTGGCCGTCGCGCCCGTAACGCTTGATTTCTGAACCGAGGCGATCGATTAATAGACGGTAGTTGGCGAGGCCAGTGAGGGGGTCACTGACGGCCAGAGCGCGAGCATGTTCCTCCTGACGGCGGCGTTCCGAGACTTCCGCGCCAAAGATGAGCGTCGTTAACGCCATCACGCCAAGGAAAGATTGCAGGAGAAGAAGCGAATCGTTAGGTGTTTCGCGGACGAAGGGTCCTCTCCCGTGTACGGTTCCCACGACCGCGATGGCGGAAAGCAGGCAAATGGTGGCGGTCGATTCGCGCTGGCCGAAGCGAAAAGCGGTCCAGACGAGAAACGGCGTGCAAAGAAACGTCCAGGGATCGCCGCTGACACGCGCGTGGAAGAAAACCCCGAAAACAATGCCCGCCGTGATTATCAGCGACACAAGCAAAACTCCTGCTTCCGCGTATTGACGCTTTGTCCATTTCAAGGACAGATTCGCTCCCCAAAGCAAAAGGAAGGGAGTGAAGATCAACGCCCCAGCAGCGTCTCCGAGCCACCAGGTCCGCAAGATAAGGCTGTACTGGTTCCACGGCGCGAAACCTCCAAGGGCAAGACTCGTTACGCCAAACGTGGCAGCCAGAGCAGTGCTCAGAACGGCGCCATAAAAGGCAAATCGCAGGATGTCTGGAGTTCTCTCGAAGACGTGCCGTCCGCTGGCCAAACGCACGGCGAGGAAAGCGCCGAGCAGGGCCTCTAGAGTATTTCCCGTGGCAATACCGGCTGAAGTAAGGACCGAGCCCGCAGTGGTGATATTGACGAGAAAAGCTCCCATGAAGATAGAGGGCCAGAAGCGCAAACCGAGGGCCAGCAACGCGGCAATCGCGATACCGGTTGGCGGCCAGACGGGAGATGCACTCGGATGTATGGAGGCGAGATGAAGGCTGAGCTTCCCGGCAACGAAGTAGACGGCGCAGACGGCTAGCCCGATGAGAATTTCTTTGAGAACTTGGGAACGCAAAATGACCAGATTGCCCGCCCAATAGTCCGAATTATTTGCTTCACTGCCAGAATTCGCCATAGTGTTCACATCCGGGACTCCTTAGGGAGGCCCAGTGAACTGTCTCCACTAATGACACGGAAATCTCGCGAAAGAAAGAATGTTCTAAACCAGTGATTTCAAAAGGGTTAGTCAGGGAAAGACCCTATGTCGTGAGTCCGGGAAACACCTTAGCCCGCTCGGCCAGGTCTAACGCATCCGTACAATTGCTTGTATTCACAGGCCCGCAAGTTGGAACTACTTTTCGGCAGATCAGCGGACGACGCCGGACATTGGACTTGAGGCGGAGGCGTAGAGGCGCTTGGGCATGCGGCCGGCGAGGTAGGATTTGCGGCCGGCGATGACGGCGTCGCGCATGGCTTCGGCCATGAGGACGGAATCGGCGGCTTCGGCGATGGCGGTGTTCATGAGCACGCCGTCGGCACCGAGTTCCATCGCGATAGCCGCGTCTGAAGCGGAGCCGACGCCGGCGTCCACGATCATGGGAACTTCCGTGATGCGCTCGCGGAGGATGCGGAGATTCGCGGGATTCTGCACGCCGAGGCCGGAGCCGATGGGCGCGGCGAGAGGCATAACGGCGGCAGCGCCAGCGTCAATGAGCTTGCGGGCGGCGATGAGGTCGTCGTTGGTGTACGGCAGAACAATAAAGCCTTCCTTGACGAGGACGCGCGTGGCTTCGATGAGCTGCTCGGTGTCCGGGAAAAGAGTCTGTTGGTCGCCGATGACTTCGAGCTTGACCCAATTCGAGAGGCCGACTTCGCGGGCGAGGCGCGCGGTGCGAATGGCTTCGTCGGCTGTGTAGCAGGCAGCAGTATTCGGCAGGATGAAAATCTTTTCGCGGTCGATGTAGTCGAGAAGCGATTCTTTCGAGCGATCGGTGAGATTCACGCGGCGGACGGCGACGGTGACCATGTCGGCTCCGGAAGCGGCGTGCGCACGCGCCATTTCCTGAAAGCTGCGGTACTTCCCTGTTCCAACAATCAGACGAGAATTGAAAGCGCGGCCTGCGATCACCAGATTGTCCGGCATGGGAACCTCAGTGAGATTTTAGACCCTGGCGGTCCGCAGGACAAATTAGAAAGCTGCTTTCGACACGGAGAGCATAGAGGGCGTAGAGGGCGCAAAGAACAATCAAAGAAAAACGACAAAGATATTCCGCTCCAGCCGGGAGGGCGCGGGGGAGGCACCCTCCGAGACGATCAGAAAAAACCCGCTAAGAAATCAGCTCAGGACTGCAGATGCGCCTCGAGGAACCAGAGATCCTTGTCGAGGTCTCGGGTTATCGAGGTGAAAAGGTCGGCCGTAATTTTGTCGCCGAGGTCTTCGCTCGCATTGATGGCCTGGCGAAGAGCGTTGGCATGATGCGCCACGTTGTGGACTAGAAACTTCAGCATGGCGGGGCCATCGGAGGCAGTGAGGTCAGCTTCTTTCAATGCGGACTTCGCGGCAATTTCGCGGGCCGTGCCATTGGCGACGCCACCCAGGGCGGCGATGCGCTCAGCGATGGCATCCGTCTGCCCCTCCACATGTTCGGCGACCGAATCAAACAATTCATGGAGCGCAATGAAATTGATGCCTTTGAGGTTCCAGTGGGCCCATTTAACTTGTGTGAAAAGATCGACGGCGTCAGCGAGACGCGCGTTGAGAAGCGCGGTGATCGCCTGCCGGTTTGACTCCGGGACGCCTACACTGCTCTTGTAAGTGCGGACAACAGAAGTTCCCGTGGCTGCCATGACGTAAACCCTCCTTATTCTTGTTGCGTAAAACGGACCGTCACGGCATTAGATGTTCGTGGCGCGAGCAATGTTTCATCCAAATGACCCACAATTTGGTACCAGCGCAAGCCATGCTATTCCTGTAAGAGGGGCCGAGGTTCGGCGACGTCGGCGTAAAGAGATTCGATGACATTGAGGTATTTCTGTTCGACAACGCGGCGTTTGAGTTTGAGGGTAAAGGTGAGGCTGCCGTTGTCGAAAGTAAAATCTTCGGGAAGAAGAGCGAAGCGCTTGATGGTTTCATATTGCGCGAGATGGACGGTGAGACGCTTGACCTCGGAGTCGATTAGCGCGTGCACCCAGGGGTGGGCGGCCATCTCAGCATTGGAAGCAAACTTGATTCCCTGGTCCGCGGCTTTGGCGGCGACCGTCGCAGCATTGGGAACGATGAGCGCGACGATGAATTTGCGGCGGTCACCAGCGACGATGGCGTTCAAGATGTAGGGACTGGTCTTCAGAGCATTTTCGATGGGCTGGGGAGCGACAAATTTCCCCGCAGCCGTTTTCAGCAAGTCTTTTTTGCGGTCGGTGATGTAGAGGTAGTTGTCTGCATCGAGGTGGCCGATGTCGCCAGTACTGAACCAACCGTCCTGGGTGAGAACCTCGCGGGTAGCCTCGGGATTCTTGTAGTAGCCCTGCATAACGCAGGGACCTTTTACGAGAATCTCCCCGTCTTCGGCGATACGAACCTGGACATTGGCGATGGGTTTGCCGGAACTGCCGACGCGATTATCCGGATAATTGTTGGAAACGATGGGAGAAGTTTCCGTCAAGCCGTAGCCCTGATAGATGGGGATACCAACGGCCCAGAAAAACTCCGCGAGGTCTTTGGAAAGAGGAGCGCCTCCGGAACAAACCAAACGCAAGCGGCCGCCCAGGCCGGCGCGAACTTTTTTGTAGACCAGGGCGTTGGCCAGCAGCCATTGCAGTTTCACGGCGAGACTGGCGTGGCCTCCGCTGGCGCGCCAATGCACGGACTGGTTGGCCACTTTCATGGACCAGTCAAAGATCATTCGTTTGATGCCGGTGGTTTTGGAGCCTTGCTCGATGAGGCGGACATAAATTTTTTCAAAGACACGCGGGACCGCCGCAGTGACGGTGGGATGAACTTCGAGGAGAGCTTGCGCAACTTCTTCGACGGACTCGACGTAGGCGAGCGGTGCGCCTTGAAAGATGTAAATGTAATCGCACGTGCGGCCATAGACGTGGGCAAGAGGAAGGAAGGAAAGCGCAACGTCACTGGCGGGATCGAGGTGGAAGTCGTGGCCAACGTCGGTGACATTGGAGCAGAAGTTGGTGTGCGTGAGCATGACGCCCTTGGGTTCGCCGGTGGTCCCGGAGGTGTAGATCAAAGAAGCGAGTTGGCCGGGAAGAACTTGCGAAGCGCGCAAGCGGTACGAAGAGATGTCGGTAGCGCTCGCGGTAGCAATGAGAGTTTCGTAGCGGAGGCATTCGCTGGGGAGCTCAGGGCCGGCGTCGGCAACGATGATCTGCTCGAGTTCGGGAAGGCTGTCGCGGACGGCGAGGAGTTTCTTGAGCTGAGCCTGGCCGGCAACGAAAACGACCTTCGCGCCGCAGTGCTTCAGGATGTAGGTCATGCGGTCGGTCGATTCGTTGAAATAAACGGGGACGGTAACGCCGCCGGCCCCCGTGATGGCAAAGTCGGCGGTGTGCCACTCGGGACGATTGGCGGAGAAAAGTCCGATGCGGTCGCCGGGCTTCACGCCGAGTTCGACAAAAGCGGTAGAGAGGCCCGCGACGCGGCGAAGAAATTCCTGGGAAGAAATGGAATTCCAGCGGCCGTCGCGGCGAAACATTTGCGCACGAGGGCTCGGCAACGTGTCGACAGCGTTGAGGAAACGTGAGGGAAGCGTCCCGTAGTTCATGGCCTGGGTTCACTTTACCCTACCGAATTTTTCAGCGCAATGCGGCGACTGGCCACCGTTCTATGCGGCACGCTGTGGGTTTTCGCTGGCGGGCTCCGGGGCGGCGGGCGATTGCGGATTGCCGCGCAAGGCAAGTTCGTTACTCCTTTGGCGAAGGCCGGCGACGAGGCCCTCGAGCACAGCTTTGCTTTCGGTCTCCGGTTCTTCTGCTCGCTGTCTGGCCATGGCCGTTTGACTAGTGAGAATCAGTTGCGAGAGGTAGGCGAGAGCGATGGCATCGCGACGCGCGATGCGCTTGCGAGCGAGTTGCCTGACGAGATTTCCGAGGAAGAGATTCACTTCATCGGCGGTGGTGAAGCTGTCGATGTCCGTGAGGAGCTCGGCGGCGAGAACCTCGGGGTCCACCTGGGGCGGAGCCGTGGTAAGACGGCGTGCATGATAAGCGCAGAGAGTTGGGCTGTCGGCACCGCCCGATGGGCGATGACTGGAGTCGATCACCATGTGGCAGCGGTGGCCGCGGGCGTTTCGGTAATGGCATTGAGAATCAGTGTGTTGTTTTGGGGTCATGACTTAGCCTTTCTGGAGATTGAAGTAACGACGGGTAGAAGAAAAGAAGTAAGTACGCGAGGAAAAAGCAGATCCCTCGCTTCGCTCGGGATGACACGCAGGGACCGGGTTGAGGGAGAGGGAGAGGGAGAGGGAGAGGCCCCTCCCCCCTCCCCTGTTTTTGAAACGATATGATTCCAAAGGGGTTAAAGGGTGGGGGTCTGCAAACGATATGATTCGATGGGACTTAGGGAATTGTGGAAAGAAAGCTGGGGAAAGAGTGACGGGAGGGCGCGCCGTGGCGGTCAGTGGACTGCGGAAGTGGGGTCGAAAATGGGCTCGAACGATCATAGGAGCAAGATAGCAGGATGGTTATACTTGTCAAGAATAACTTATTAGTTATTCGAATGAACGTGTGTTATTTGACGCAGTGGGGCGCAAGTTAGGGAATGGAAAGGGTTTGCAAGAGGGGCGAGATTCGAAAGAATTGTGGAAATCGGTGGAAAAAACCAGAAACGCGATTCTGCTTCGCATCAGTGGGACCTTCGGCGCGAGCTTTCAGGTGATGGAAGCGGAGCATATTGAAGCGGCGTTGAGGCGTGACCAGCACTACGAGAGGCGAGTAATTCCGGGGAAGCCGTCGAAACCAGAATCAAAGCTCAGGATTCGTTTGATCCCGTGCTGCTCCATGACCGCCAAATGCACGGCATCACGAGCGGACATTTGCCGGTGTCCCATCACAATCTCTTTCGCACGCTCGGCTGTGGCCCGGTTTACGGGGAGCACCTCATCGGCGACACCGAGTAAAGCGTCAAATGCAGGCTGGATGGCATCGCGGCGGTTTATCGCCACATAGCGATGCAGGATCTCCTGCAGAACCTCGGCATCCGTAACCAGGCGCTGCCGGTCGCTGATAAGGTCTTCCAGCAAACGCTGCGCGTCGGCCTTGTGCGGATGGAACGCGCCAACGAGGTACATGGGGATGTTGGAGTCGACCAGAATCAAGGATGGGTACCAGAGCCGTATCCGCTTTCGATCTCCGCAAGCATGCGGTCGATATCAGCTGAGGGAAAATCATGGCGGGCCGCCGCACGAATCACTTCGAGCTTCTTTCCGACGCCAGCGCCAGGTTCACGACGACGAGCCAGGTCGAGAGCCTGGCGGACCCACTCTGCGATAGACATGCGGCGAGAACGCGCGACACGCTGAATCTCGCGGTATTCAGGGTCTTTCAGGATTACTTGCAGGCGTTTGGCCATGCGCATGAGTCTATCTGACTCATGCCCATGAGTCAAGATGCGAACGGGGAGTAAACGGCCCGATGCGAGGCCCTGGACCTTATTTGCGGTGCGCGCCCAGCAACGTGACGGCGATGAGGCAGTTTGCTGAGGAGCGGTTGTGCCAGGCGTGGCGCGTGCCGTTCTGGATCACGCAATCCCCTGCTTTGAGGTGAACTTCGGCTCCGTCATCCAATTCGAGAACCACTTCGCCGGAGACAATTACGTCGAAGTCCACGGTGTCGGTGGTGTGCATGCCTGGATGATCGCGTTCCAAAACGTCAAGCATGCCCGGCAACCTTTGCTGAATTTCTTCGATGGCGGACGCGGTGTTGAGGCGATCGACGCGGGTGGTCGTGTCCGGAGGTATGGTGAAGAAGCCGAAGCGGAAGCCGTGGATTGCAGGGAAATAGCGAGGATGCGCCGGCGGAGTGCCGTCCGAGGGAAGCTCGGGGACAGAATCGCTTCCCCAAAGGCGATGGAATTCGTAGCCCGGAAATAGAGCGAGGGTTACAGGCTTGACGGGCGTGTTACGAATGAAAACCGATTTGCCGGATTCGTTCTGGCCGGTGACGACACAGCGGATGTCCATAGAAGCTCCTGAAGACGGCACGGATTATAGAACAATGCCTACGGATGCGAGCGGCCCGACGGGGTAAACTCAGGACATGGTGTTCACGAAGCGGCTGCGCGAGGGCGTTCGGCGAGGGGAAATCACGTGCAGCGTGCGGTTCTGGATGCACCCGCACGTGCGAGTGGGCGCGCGATACGCGATGGGAGAAGGCGCGATCGAGATCGATTCGATCGAGATGATCGGGTTTCCGGATATTACGCCGGAGCTGGCACGCGAGTCGGGATTTCTGGGCGTGCTGGATCTGCTGAAAGTGGCCAAGCACGGCCGAAGCGAGAGGATTTATCTGGTGCGGTTCCACTACGTGCGGCCGCGGGGGAAGCGAGTCGGGAGGTGAGTATGTGCGATAGAATGCGAGGGAACGCTCCTTGAGCGTGAAGCCGCCATATGAATATGCCTCCGCCTCCGACGCCCGGTCCTAAAACGCGCTCATTTACCCTTATTGCTCTCATCTGCGTTGCGGCGATTATCCTTGTCGTTAGCGGCATTCTCGCGGTTCGTTCCATCATTGCGTCCGGGATTACCAGGGGACCGGATAACATGTTTGGGGACCAGCATTTGAAGACAACGGTCGCGCTGATTGAACTGCACAAAGTGCGCTTCGGGAAATACCCTGGCTCGTTGTCAGAGCTGAAATTCACTGGGCAATGGGACCAGATTGCTTTGCAGAGTGTCCGCTACTACACGAACGCGGATCGGACGGCATATTACGTTGAAGTCGAACGTGGTTGGATTGGCAAACCTGAGTTGGAAATGCCGGCCGAATTTTGGCGCGGAACCGGGTATACCACGACTTTGAAACCGAAAAATCGATAGCGGGAACGAATGCGTTAGGAGACGTCTAGAAAAAGACGGCGGGAGAAACGTTGAATCGTTTGCTTAATCTTTCGATGTGAGTTTTGTTCAGGGCGCGCTTTTTGTGCAGCACTTCCGACACGATGCTCTCGGAGCCAAAGACCGGCACCAGGTCTTTCTGGCGAAGATTATTAGCTTCCATCAGGGCTTGAAGGACTTCGACAGGAGAAGCATCGGGAATGGAATGGTGCTCTTCTTCGTAGGCCTCGATTAGGGTCATCAAGACTTCGGCATACTTTTCTTCTTCGGGGGTTGGGCTGGACTTGCTTGCCAACTGATCGAGGACAGAAAGGTATTGCTCGTGCTGACGCTCGGAGGTGATGGGTGTCGGCGAACTAACCGGGAGCGCATACTTTTCTGGTACCGTGATGATCATTTCCGCCAGTCCTTCTGGTCGTATTCAGCGTGGCTTAGAATGCGCCGGATGTAGACCATTCTCCATTGGTATTTGATGACGGCGATCAGCCTACACCGGTTATGGCCTATGTCGAAAACAACAAAGCGTCCTACGATATCGGAATTTCTCCAACTATTCCGAACCTCAGCAAAGTTTTTCCAATCCGCGTTCTTCGCGATCTTGAACCAGGCGTTTAGGGATGCGCGCCATTCGCTGTGCTTGGCGACCGCGTCGCGGATGGCTTTGCGGCTTACGACCCGCATGACGAATCTTCGCATTTTGCGAAGCTTCTGTCCAGCCCAAAACTGGGATGCAGAACGCGACCCGAGGCGTCCGAGCATGTGCAAAAGGGAGTGGCGTGCGTTAGTATGGGCGGCGGAGAGGAAATTTCATGAGTGCAACGATTCCGGGGACGGCGACGGAGAGTGGGTTGTCCAAGGGGCCGTATCGCGCGCCGCGGGGGATGGAGATTACGTGCAAGGGGTGGCAGCAAGAGGCGGCGCTGCGGATGTTGATGAACAACCTCGATCCGGAGGTGGCGGAGAAGCCGGAAGAGCTGGTGGTGTACGGGGGGACGGGGAAGGCGGCGCGAAATTGGGAATGTTTTCATGCGATTGTGCGGTCGTTGAAGGCGCTGGAGGCGGACGAGACGCTGCTGGTGCAATCGGGGAAGCCGGTGGGGATTTTCCGGACGCATGAGTACGCGCCGCGCGTGCTGCTGTGCAATTCGAACCTGGTGGGGCATTGGAACAATTGGGACAGGTTTCATGAGCTGGACCGTGCGGGATTGATGATGTACGGGCAGATGACGGCGGGAAGCTGGATTTACATTGGCACGCAAGGGATTTTGCAGGGGACATACGAAACGTTTGCGGCGGCGGCGAAGAAACATTTTGGCGGGAGTCTGGCGGGCAAGTTGGTAGTGACCGGCGGGATGGGCGGCATGGGAGGAGCGCAGCCGCTGGCGGCAACGATGAATGGCGCGGCGTTTCTGGGGATTGACGTGGACCCGGAGCGCATCAAACGGCGCGTGAAGACGGGTTATTGCGACGTGATGGTGACTTCGCTGGATGAAGCGCTGCGGATTTTGAAAAATGCGGTGCGCAAGGGCGAGGCGACTTCGGTTGGGCTGGTGGGAAATTGCGCGGACTTGATTCCGGAGCTGGCGAAGCGCGGCGTGGTGCCGGATCTGCTGACGGACCAGACGAGCGCGCACGACCCGATCGGCGGGTACGTACCGAATGGGATGACGCTGGAGGCGGCGCTGGAGCTGCGCAAAAAAAATCCGGAGACGTACAAGAAACATTCGATGGCGGCGATGGCGGCGCACGTCCATGGAATGCTGGATTTGCAAAAGCTGGGCGCGGTGACGTTTGACTACGGAAATAATATCCGGACGTTTGCGTTTCAGCAGGGCGTGAAGAACGCTTACGACTTCCCGGGATTTGTGCCGGCGTACATCCGGCCGCTGTTTTGCGAGGGGAAAGGGCCGTTCCGGTGGGCGGCGCTTTCGGGAGAGGCTTCGGACATTGCGCGGACGGATCAACTGGTGTTGGAAATGTTTCCGCAGGATGAGCATTTGAACCGGTGGATCAAGCTAGCGCAGAAGCGCGTGAAGTTTCAAGGATTGCCGTCGCGGATTTGCTGGCTGGGGTATGGAGAGCGGGACAAGTTTGGACTGGCATTGAACGAGTTGGTGGCTAAGGGTGAAGTCAAAGCGCCGGTGGTGATGGGGCGCGATCATCTGGATTGCGGGTCAGTGGCTTCACCGTATCGCGAGACGGAATCGATGCAGGACGGGTCGGACGCAATTGCGGATTGGCCGCTGTTGAATGCGCTGATCAATACGGCGAGTGGAGCGTCCTGGGTGTCGATTCATAATGGCGGCGGCGTGGGGATTGGCTATTCGCAGCATTCGGGGCAGGTGTGCGTGGCGGATGGCACGAAGGAAATGGCAAAGCGGATTGAGCGCGTGCTGACGAATGATCCGGGGATGGGAGTGGTGCGGCACGTGGATGCGGGGTATCCGGAGGCGATTGCGTTTGCGAAAAAGATGAATGTAAAGGTGCCGATGCAGTGAGTGAACGGGGTTCGGGAAGATTCAGTTGGCTTAACTGGCAGCCGATCCGTTGGAGTAGGTGGTTGCAAATCTACCTGTTTGCCTCCCTCCCATTGGTCTTTGTACCTCCTTTACTGATCGAAATGCATCACAACGGCGGTCATTTCGAACAAGCCTATCAAACACTCGCGAACCAGGGAGAAGCATATCGAGTAGCGGAGGTGCTCGTATTTGTAGATTGGGCGTTTCTTGTGTGGTTCACATTTTTCACCAAGAGCAGAATAGTCACAGATAGCGACAAATTGATCGTCTTCATTGGAGCCTGCACCATTCTGATCTTGATGGCGACGATGGCTGTGCGCTCCGGGTACTTCACGAAAATTTTCTGAGGCAGGCGCATTGTGCCGCGCGGGAGATGGAGGCGTTGCCCGAAGTGGCCGACCGCGACTACCTTGGCTTATCGCCCTCGACAGGAGCCACACCCCGCGCAGTGCCAGTTTGAGCGGGACTGGCTGAAAGGTTTACCTTCGCGCCAGCCTGGATAAGCTGAGTTTCGCCGGGGCCCTGGAAAAAGGTGAAGCCTGGTCGATCCTTCCAGGCTTGTGGTCCGCCCAGCCTGATTCCATGCTGGAGGGTCACGTCATGGATCCTGGTGACCAGGGCTTCGTATTCCTTGTCGCCCTGGCGATGTCCGGAAAAATTGCCCAGGTCGGTGCTGGCGGCGAAGATGACATCAATTCCCGGAACTGACGCGATTTTCTCGGCGTTCTCCACGCCGATGGGCGTCTCAATCATAATCACCACAACCATGTTGTCATTGGCAGTCTGGCGATAATCGCTGCCCCACAGAGCCCCATATTGGCCGTTGCCCTGGCTGCGGCGTCCTTCCGGCGGATATTTGGACCATTTCACGGCCGCTTGAGCCTTCTCCACGGTGTCTACTGTGGGAACGATGATTCCCACCGCGCCGATATCCGTGGCTTTCTGGATGTCGCTCTCCGTGGCGTCCGGCACGCGAATAAATGGCATGGCGGAAGCTCCCCGGCAGGCCCAGATCATTTTGGCCACGTCCTCATAGGTGAGAGGGCTGTGTTGCATTTCGATCCAAAGGAAATCGTAGCCCGCATTCGCCATGGCGCAGTAGATGTTTGGGTCCGGAGAGAAAACTGTGGCACCGACAAGCGGCTTGCCATCTTTCAGTTTCTGCTTGGCAGTGTTATAAGGCGCTGGCGCCTTTTGGTGTTGCACTTGCGCCTTTCCCTGGCCTATCCAGCTGAAGACAATACAAATGAAAAGGAATGAGAAGATTCGCCTTGCACTCATCGGCTTCTCCTTAGGAGGGGCCTCACTTCGTTGAGGGAAGAGACTATACTACGCAATGCAGCAAGGCTTATTGATTTTGAGGATAGGTTGTGGCCCTTGCTAGCTGAGTCAATTCCGTCATAATACGAAAACCTTGAGCCAAGACCTGCTCTTGACCGGTGCGTCACAACTTTTGACGCTGCGCGGACATGGTCCGCG
>Ga0210410_10000160_pt1 | contig 98796 bp, 93 predicted proteins | sample IncBWC4MmetaG_FD_161058 | JGI IMG/M metagenome (GOLD analysis project Ga0210410, IMG submission 161058) | Forest soil microbial communities from Barre Woods Harvard Forest LTER site, Petersham, Massachusetts, United States - Inc-BW-C-4-M | ecosystem: Environmental > Terrestrial > Soil >... | reverse complement strand
CAAGTAGCCTAGCTCTTGAGGGGACGCGAATTCCCGGCGAGGGGAAACAGGGAGCTAAGAGCTCACGACGTTTTCGAGCCCAGCTTTACTTTTGATGATAACGGTCGAACCTTTTACTTGCAGAAGCTGTTTTTTCTTGAAATCGGCAAACAGCCGTGTCACGGTCTCTCGGGAGGCCCCGATCATCTGGGCGATCTCTTCGTGTGTGAGCGTAAGTGTAATCCTTACCTCGCCTTTTTCCTCATTTTGGTCTGCAGAGAGATCCAGCAGGAAGCGGGCCAACTTCTCAGCTGCGGAATGAGAGAGGCCAATGGTTCTCATTTCCGATATAGCAGAATGATAGGTTTCACCGAGCTGCTGCGCCACGCGCAATGCAGCCTCTCCGTGCTCGCGCAGAAATAGCAAGAAATCTTGTCGAGAAATGAAATTCGCTTGAGTAGGTTCGATCACATCAGCAGTCAGCTCGTAAGGTTTCCCCGTAACCGTGGCGGGCAAACCCAGAACTTCTCCCGATTCCGAGATCCTGAGAATGAGACTTTTTCCATCGGCAGACGAGGTCGACAGTTTGACCCTGCCACTGCATAAAATGAAGACCCCACGCGGTGACTGCCCTTCTACGAAAAGTGTCGCACCTTTCGGATAGACCGCTGCCGAAGTGATGGTGGCCAGCCTCTGCACCGCAGAGGGAGGCAGGTTGCAGAAAAGCCGGTCCTCGCGGTGGGGGCAGGACAGGCAGCTCTCGATAATTTCCAGGCCGTAGGGGGCGCGCATGAGGTTACCGCCTCGGAGTATACCTCCCTGCCTACGCGACACAAAACGAAACCCGCTTGGCATACGCATCCGTCCCGTGGATGACAACCAATTCCCATGTTTTTACCGGAATGGATGGTTCCTCGGCTGTGATGGCCGTCACGCTGCCACGTGACGGGGGTTACAGCGGCCCCTTTCAGCTAAGCGCATATTTTGAATTGCGTGGGAGGTGCAAAATGCAAAAGGATGAGCGCGACCTCTTGGAAGTTCTAAAATGTGAACTTCAATTCCTCGAAGATGGGGGCTATGGGCGTCCGCCGAGAACTCCTTGGAGGCCTCAATATATCTTCGAAGACTCTCCCACTTGCATGAACTACGATTCCAAAGAAAATCCCGGTCCGTGCAGTGATTGTGTACTGATGCGACAGGTGCCGGCTGGGCGCCGCTCCGAAAAGATTCCCTGCCGCCACATTCCCTTGAACGTATCTGGTGAAACGCTTGATTCTCTTTACCGCTGCAGCGATCAAAAAGAGATCGAAGAAATAGTTGGAGGTTGGCTTCGGACCATTATTCGACGTTTCGAAGAAGAACGGTTGGCTGCTCGACAGGCTCACAGCAAACAGCCAACTCCAAGCCGAGAGACGTCGGGTGGAACGCCTCTTTACCATAAGCAACATCCGAAGTGTGCGAACCCGGTGTGTCCGACCGCCTTTCATTGGACCAGCGGAGGAAAGTTCTTCCGATTTCGGCCCGATCCGACGTCAGCAAATGAGAGTAATTCACAAACTGATTCACCAGGCGGAATCCACGGTATGAGGCACTATTGGGTCTGCGAGCGTTGCTCGCATGTTTTCACTCTGGTGTATGCGGAAGGATGCGGAGTCGTGCTCAAGCTGCTGTGGCAGGAACTCTCCGTTCCGGAAGCTCACAAGGAGTTGTCGGCAGCTTAGCGGTCCCGGCATATTTTCAGTTGACAGAGAGGTGCAAGGTGCAAAAAGATTACCGCGACGTCTTGGAGGTTGTGAAATTTGACTTGCTCGAAGAGACGGTTGGAAGCTGGCTTCGGGCCATTATTCGACGTTTGGAAGAAGAGCAGAGAGCTATTCGAAGGGATCAACAAAAGCAGCCGGCCCCAAGCCACGAAACACTGAGAAGGACGCGCCTCTACCAGAGGCTCCATCCGGAGTCTGCAAAGCCGGCGTGTTCGACAGCGTTGGACCCGCGGCGGCAAGTTCTTTCGATTTCGGGCCGATCCAGTTTTAGCAAACTCGTGTGAAGGCGGCACTACACTCCTTGCCCTAATCCCACGCATTCTGCCAGCTCAGATCTCAGGACCTGGGCCGCCAACTAGTTGTAATGGCCTGTTCAAACTCGTGGGGATAAGATTGAATCGTGGCCTCTGCGATGGGGGGTCTTTTTCTTGCCCGGCCAATAATGAGCGGCTTTGATCCAAAATAGGGAGGGCACTGATATGGCTTCAGCGACATCCACAGGTTCAGTAAAGCCTTACGAATCCAGCCTACACCGGACTCCGAAAGTCGCGCTGAACTGCATCGCTCATCCGACGGGCGCTCCCGCCGTCCTGGTGATCGCGCGGCGTTGTGGATTCCAGTTGCATTCTATTTTGCACGCAAAAGTGAGGACGACGTGGCCGATAGGCCAGCGGAGGGCCATTCTTTTTTGTGAAAGTTTTCGTCTACGATCAAATCTTTGATTCCAGGCGGTAGCACCTGAAGTGTCTTCAGGAACTCAATGAGACCGTCCTGCTCCTCGGCGGTAAGCGCAACGAACGCCGCACGAACCGGCGCAGCTTCGCCACCATGAGCCAAGACCGCTTGTCGCATGGTCGTGAAGAGTCCGTGGTGAAAGTAAGGCGGCTGGTTCGCTACACCCCAGAGCCGCCTTGTTAAGAACCTGCGATTCCCTGCTTTGAATTTGTCAGACCAGGTTGTCTCATTCATGTCGAGGGGTTCCGCCTCGTCGCCTGGATCGCAGATGTCATGGAGTTTGAAATCCGTAAAGGCCGGCACGTAAACGATGCCATCTTTGGAAACGCCCAAACGAGGTTGAGGGAGAGCCGGGTTATTGAGATCGAAGCGCAGCGTCTTTGTTTCACCCAGTCTGAGATTCCCCGGAGGGTTATAGGGGCTGGGTTCTGAAAACATCCATCCTTCTTTATCCAACGGCAGCGCGGGTATATGGCAGTTCGCGCAGCCAATCCTTGCGAAAGCCTTCTCGCCAAGCAGGACGGCTCTCTCGACAGCAGGATCGTTGGGGATCACCCTTCCGGGGACCGGCAAGGCCGCCTGATAAATTGTCGCGGCAGTCACATCAGCCCGTGTCAACTCATTCGAGAATCCATCACCGTCGGGATCTGTGTTTGCGCCGAAGCGTTCGGTCGACTGAATCCCGTGATGCTGATTAAACGAGGTGTTCGTAAATTCGCGCAGAGAAGCGGCGTTTCCCGCCTGATGCCAAGGGCGAACCACGAGGTTGGGGGGGTCCTGAGTGCCATTCGAAATGATACTCGAGCGAGGCAAGCCATCCACATGGGAAGTGTCCCAAAGTCCGTCAGCCCGACGACCGATACGGCCAAAAGATATGCCTTTCGAGACAAGAGGCCTTGATTCACCCGGCGTCAGGCTGTCACGAATTTTCTGTAGATCGTTTGTTATCTGGCGAGCCGCCATCTCCAGATAGCCGGCACCAAAAAGACCCGGGGTCGACCTCAAATTCGCGACGCTCTGCAGAGTCACCGGATCGCCCTGCTCGTCCAGGGCGCCGGCGGTGGGTACGCGGTCCTGCGGATCAAACGTAAGGAAATCAAAACGCTGCCCTAGCACGAACACATTTGTTGCGAAATCGCCACCGCCGCCTGGGATGCCAAATGGAGCGTTATGACAACCAGCGCAGGAATTTGCGTCGGGCCCGGAGACGCGATTGAAGCTTCGGACTCCCGTGAGCGGTTTTCTGGGGTTCGAGAGGGGCTTGCCCGTCCCTTTCGCTAGCGGTCTTCCGCCACCTTCCTGCTCGGTCCAGTTCGCACAAAACAGCCGCTTGCCGTAGGAAATCAACTCCAATAATGGTGTGCGGAATTCATCATCATCGCGCATGTGCTCAGCTATGCTGACCTCGCGACCGATTTGCTTCTGCCATTTGGACTGTTCGTCATCTGCCGAAACCAGTAATGCGAGGCCCAAAAACGGGATGCCTATGACCACATACCGCAACTTCATAAGTTCGCCCATTTCAAAACGCCACAGGGAAAGCGTACGATCCGAGCGGCGAAACACCAAAACCGACCGAATAGACGCCAAACGGCGCGTTTGCTGTAAACACCGATTCCGTAAACACGGGATAGAATGTCCACTGATATAGGCCACCGGGCAGGGGAATAAAACTGCCTACTTGCGCAAGCGGTGCCCCATTCACCTTGACGCTAGCCACGGCGGCGTTCGGCACGACGATGATCACGAAATTGGCAACGACATTAGAACCGGCCAACCGGAATTCGTTTCGAAATGCACTGGTTGGAACAACCTGGAGAGCACTGGGACCTCCCAGGGCAGGCGCTGGTGGCACGAGTATCTGTCCTCCAAACTGCACTATGGTAATCGGATTATTGCTGGTGATGTGATATGCGGTGAGTCCCAAAGCACCGTTTTGGATCTCTTTGAACTGGCCGCTACCCAGAGCATACGTGGTGGTGGAAGCGCCATCATCGACAGTGACGGAGGTGCCGTCGCGGGCAGCCAGAATTCTGACCGCCGTGTCCAAAAAGGCTACGGAATAGAAGTCGGTTCCATAGAGCGACGCCACGGGAAACATCATTTCTGAGGTGATGTCGCAAGTAGTCGATCCGGCAGGAATGAACGTACAACCGTTTCCTGCCACCACGCTCACCGGCTGGGTACTTACAATGTGGGAACCGGTGACGTCTCCGGCGCACTCGTATTGATAGGTCTGGCCGTGGTTCAAGACTACATTGAGCTGGCTGCCGGCCTGAGAGCCCAAAACGCTGTTACATGTGGGAGTAATGGCCAAGCTCGTGTTGTCCAGCCCTGCAGCAATGACAAATTCAGCGGGCCCTCCCACGTAGGAGGCTGCGAAATATTCTTTTCCTAGTGAGGAGGTGGGAATCGCCAGGTACGCGTCGTGCGTGCCATCCTGCGAATAAAAGAATGTCGCGGTGATCGCGGCATCGCTCACCAGGTGGATACCTTTGGTGTCGGCTGTCTGTTGGCTGGTAATCTGCAGGGAATTGGGCAAAGTAATCGTCTGCGGCGAGCTCGGTGTGACCGTGCCCTGGGCTGAAAAACCTGCGGCGGTCAGCGTGAAATTGGCAGTGGCTTCACTCAAAACCACAAGTTGCGCACCGCTTCCCTGGGGAAAGTTCTGGAAGGGCATCCAAAAATCTATCCCGCTACTCGTCAGCGATCCAAGAACAATCTGGCCCACATCCGTCGTGCCCGCCCGTATCGGGGTAGCGGCTATTGAACTGCCGGATGACATCACTCCCGTTAAATTTGTGAAAGTCGCTGTGCACACGACAGAATTCTGAGCAGTAGGTACTCCGGAGATCGAGAACCGCCCATTGGAGTCCGTTCTGCCGGCTGCGCCTTGGCAAGAGACATTGGCGCCGGAAATAGGCGTTCCGGACGAATCCGCGACCGAGCCAATCACTGTGGTCAGGGGGTCTGCTTCTGTGGAGATCGTCACAGGGGCGGAACTTGCGATGGTTCCCGACACGTCAGTCGCAGTCGCAGTGAGAATTATGCTCGTGGCACCGCCAATGGGAACGGCATAGCTGAACTGATAAGGGCTGGAACTGGTGGTGGCCACGGTCTGGCCGTTGGCGAGGAGCGACACGGCTTCAATTGGACCACCGGTTACCTGAAGCAGCACAGGCAGCAAGGCACCCTCGATGACAGTGGCGCCGTTCACCGGTGAAGTAATCACCACTGTGGGCGGTCCCCCTACATTGACCACAACAAATCCCGAGGTTCCTTCATTAAACGCGGTGATAAGCGCAGTTCCGTTTGACACCGCGGTAACCAAGCCGTTGGGGGAGACCGTCGCCACCGATGGATTCCCGCTGGAATAATCCGTGCCCGCGCTGGCCCCAGAAACGTTTGCAGTCGTGCCACCGGGATAGGTAGCCTGGGTAGTGATCTGAACGATGGAACCAACTTGGATAATTCCCGCCATAGCAAGAGTGAGCGTGAGAAAGTCTGGTATCGGCGCGAGCGCTCCGAATTGAATGGGCTTGACGTTCACCGCGCCGTTCGCAGGAACCACAAAAAGATCGGATTGCCCGAACAGCGTGACACCGTTTTCGACGCATGTTGCGCGGGCCCGCACACGGCCTTGGCCGGCGGGGATGTTTGGGATTACCCAGGTACCGTCGGGCTGGGCAGTGATACTACGGTTTAGGACGCTAACAGTACAGTTCTGGTCCAACTGCTGGGAAAACGTCGGCGCCTGAAAGAAAAGCGTAATAAACAAACCGTACGCCATGCGCTCCAAAAAAGAGTGAATTATTCTGGCTCCAGGTACAAGCACCTTTGTGTTGGTACCCATGATTATTTTTGGCGTCAAGTTTCGCATACGCTGTGACATCCTAAGGCCACGTGATCGTTAGTGTGTCTGGCGGGGTGGCCATGATAGTTCGACCTACAATGCTTGGATTTAGAAGGAAGCCATCAACTTCGACTTCAATATTCTGTGTCCTGCTGAAGCTGCCCATTGGAAGTGGCGGTTGCAATGGCCATTGAAGTGCTGCCGCGCTGGCCGGCGAGACAAATGCCGGGGGCTTGAATTCGCGCGCCGTTCCAACTGGATCCAGATAAGTGCTGTCTGAAAACAATGACTGGTTTAGCGGGAAGAATCCTGGCCCCACAGTCGGGTCGTCCTCTAAAATCGCGGCCCCCTGGTAAAGGTCTCCTATTGGATTATCAAATTGATCAACAACCTTGACCTTCAGAAATCGAACATAAATCGTCACCAATTCCACTTGCCCTTGGGGCACGCCGTCAATCACGGGGCTCGATGCGGCACTTCCTAGGAGGTTTGTAACAAACAGCAGGCCGCCATTGGTATCGTGAGGTTCTGCAACCTTCCCAGGGATGACCACCGATATAGGTTGGCTTACAGAGAGACCCGCTGGATGTGTAGCTGTAACGTTCTGGTCGCCTGGACTATCGCTCTTAACAATCCCGAACAGGTCAAAATTTATAGCATTGCCCACTATCGCAATATTGGTAACACCAATTCCGCTCGTGAAATTCAGGTTGACCTTGCCGACCTCCGATGCTGGTTGCACTACCGCTCTCAAATGCTGCGTTCTGTCGTGCGCTCCATAAGAAATGCCGACTCTGAAAGGGGAACTCAACGGCGCGCCAGACTGTTTCTGAAATTGAATTGTGATCGGAACACATTCTCCATCCTTACAGATTCCCGGGTGGGGCGGTTTCCCACATTTGTTTCCATTCTGCGAAGGATCGGCCACACAGTCCGTGCCGTTGCACTTTTGGCATTCGGGGCAGTCTCCAGCGCCTCCAGCATCGGCTGGCGGTCCTCCACAGAACCACCCTGCTTTCACAACGCCGACGCCACGATCGGAGGTTATGAGCGTCCCGTCGGCGCTGGCGGTTCCCGTGCCTATACTCACGAACATCCCAAGGTCGTGGTCAAAGCCATACATTTCCGTGATCTCACCGGGCTTCAATCCATCGCTGTTGGGAATAGTGATCTGCGCTGGCGGGTTAAACGTTGTGCCAGCCGGCTGAATCGTGACGATAAATTTTGGCTGCTGTCCAAACCCGGGAACCATCGGAATCTTGTCTGGGTGCACGGGAGTGACGGAAATACAGCCGCTCTTGGAGCCCCCCGGAAAGGTAGCGGCCCCCGGCTGCACGGTCAGCGCAAACCCGGGAACTTGAGGCAGGTTCAGGTTTCCGCCAACGGTATCGGAAACACAGAGTTGATGGACCGTATCAATAGGGAGCAGATACACGGGCATGCCAAGGGTATTGATCTGCCCTGCGACGGTGACAATTTCATATTCCAGATTCGGCCACTTCCCTGGCCGTTGTATGGTGCTGCCGTCAACGAGGAGTTTCACGAAGCCGACTGGCGCTGGTTCAATGAAAAACTGGCCGTGGACATCACTCGTCGCAGTGGCGCTCGGGGGAAGACCGGCACTCACCTGAGCAGGGACATTTTGCAGGTACGCGCGAACAGTAGCACCGGGCACAGGGTTGTTGCTGTTATCGAGGACTACTCCTTTGATTACAGTCGCCGCGGGCTCGCCGGGAGTCCGACCCGATAAGCTGAATGCCGCCGGGAATCCCTGGTTCCCGGGAAAATTCGCCTCGACTAGGTTGTTTGCAATGCCGTCGTTCGGTCCGAGGGTCAGGACCCCGAGTGCTCGCCCGTCGCTATCGGTGTTAATGGTCACATTCGGCTGGCCCGCAAAATTACCGCCGCCCTTTATGATCTGGAATGTCACCGGAACATTGGGCAGCCGGTTGTGGGCAAGATCGGTAACAACGACCACAAGAGGATTGGGAATTTGCTGGCCGGTTGCCCCGGTTTGCTGTCCGCCGGCATCCACTACGATCTTCGCCGGCATTCCCCCAACCCCGGTAGCTGTGAAGATCGCGCTCCCCGAAATCCCCGCGACGCTCGCTTCGACAAGATTTACCGAGCCTGCGCGAGAGCCGAGTGTCCAGGTCACCTGGGCTTTTCCCAATGAGTCTGTGAGAATGCTTTTGGGAGCCGATGACCCGTTGAGCAGGCCGTTGTTTTGCGTAACGGCAAAGACAACGGTTTGCGCCGGAATCGGAGCGCCTGCTCCATCAAGCACCTGAACAAGGAGCGGCTGAGCTAACGCCGTGCTTACAGGTCCGGTCTGATTGTTGCCGCTCACTATGCTGATGCGCGGCTGTCCTGGTGGAACGCGAGTAACAACAATACTGAAGCTGGCGGCATTACCTGCACGGTCGACGGCGCTCGCCGCGATCGTATTGTTTCCGACGGACAAAGGTATGTTCGCTGCTTGGAAGCTTCGATTTGAGACCAGAGCGGAAACGCCATTCACACTGACTTGAACCTGTTGCCGGTTCACGGTGCCGATTACGATGTCGTTGACTTTGCCCGTGACCGTGATGGACAGGTCAGCGGTAATGTAGCCATTGAACGGCGAATCGATTGTGATTTTGGGCGGAGTCGTATCCAGCGTGACTTGCACGCTTGCGGTGCTGCTGGTTCCCTGCGAGTTCATGGTAACAGCGGTGATCGTGTTGGGACCTTCCAACAATGGGACCGAAACGGAAAACCGGCCGCCGCTCGCGAGGGCCGCCAAGCCGTTAACTTTGATCGATGCACTTGTATCGCTCACCGTTCCACTTACAGTTATCGGGCTGGCATTTACAAAGGACAAATTCGGAGGAGACGCGATGGTGATTGATGTGGCCGGCAAGCCCGTGATCCCCAGACTGAACGGATTCGAAAAGGTCCGCGTCAGGCTGCCCTTGAAGGCCGCCGAAACCCGCAGCACCACCGGAAACGGGGAAGACTCATTGAAAGAAAGACGGATTGTAAAGATGCCGTCATTTGCGACGGCATCGCCGTGCGTGCCGTCGTCGTACATTGTGCTCACGACACTGAAAACCCTTGCAATCGGGTCGAATCGCTGCAGGTTCACGCTGCCGGGAATTAAGGACGGGTCAGTAATCGTCGCCGTGACGGTTACCTCCGTTGGACTGCTTAGCGGTATCGCTGAAGGGTCAATCGTTGTCGCGCCGATGCTGCCGGACGCGCTGAGCCGGGTTGCACCGGTGACCAGCAGTAAGATAGCGCCCGCTACGGGAGCGATTCTATGAGTGAAGTACTGCATTGCCGGACTAAAGCAAGAAAGAGTGGGGCCGAATGTAGCCGCGGAAGATACGATAGTTACCTGTCTTTGTCAAGTTGTTTGTCATTAAATGTTTGTCATTAAATCAGAAAGCTTCCGTCGTAATTACTGCGTAGCCGTCCGTCCGTCCAATAATCCCTCCGTTTCCTTTTCCTGTGCCGCACACGCCGGTTCTGCGTGTGATCGTCTGGGTGTATCCATTTCCCTAGGTCGCACTCTACCCTGAGCATTGAAGTTTGCACTTGACATTCGCGATGCGCTGAAGTAGAGGAGGGTGGCTGAGGTCGCAATTGCCTTGCTCAGGTTGCGATCCATCAGATCGGGAGTGCGCGGCCGATATGCGATGCCCATTTTCTCTGGGATCTTGCACGCGGTTCATTCGACGGCCGGGCATTTGGGTGCGTTTCGCACTCGCAGTCCTTTTTCTGTGCGCCCTGGCTTCACCGCTCTATTCAGACCAGGTCACCATCAATTTCGAAGGCTTTGCTGACGGAACAGCCATCACTACGCAATATACGGGGCTCGCCTTCTCCAACGCGGCGGTTCTAACGGCCGGTGTTTCGCTCAATGAACTCGAATTTCCGCCCCATTCCGGCGTCAACGTTGCATTTGATAACGGAGGGCCGATAACCATCGTCTTCTCCAACGCAGTGTCCAGTTTCGACGCATTTTTCACCTACTCGGTGCCCCTCACACTTGATGCTTTTAATCCCTCGAACACCTTGGTCGCCTCAGCAAATTCCCTCTTTTCAAATAACGAGGGGATCTCAGGAGTTCCGGGCAGCAGCCCAAACGAGCGAATACACGTCAGCTCTTCAGGCGGCATCTCCAGCGTTGAAATCCTGGGCGTTGCGTCCGGCGGCTCCTACACGATGGACGATGTGACGTACTCTACGTCCATCCCGGAGCCCAGCTCTCTGATTCTAGCCCTCGCAGGCAGCGCTGTGCTTATCGCCTTCCGTCAACGAAGCTTCGTGGCCAGAGTGTTTGGGCTCGCTTAGAACTCTTTTTTGGAGTGCGGGTGTGGAGAGTTTCGGGGTTATCCGGCACCACTCAGTTGCGTAAACTCCTCTTCCCTGAAGAAGTCTATCTCCCCGTTGGCTTTAAAGCTCACTTCCCCAATCTTCGAAGTCCGTTCCAGGGTGAACTGGGAGGACCGCGGGGCCATTGGTGTCGATGGTTTTGACGTTCCGCAAGGCTCTCGTCAGAATGAAAGAGTGCGAGACGAGCGCGCGAAACCGCTCCCTAGGCCGGGAAATGATCGTAATGATCTCGCGGAAGTGGGTCGCCGTCGCCAATCCTCGCGCTCCTCGGTGGGACGCTACGGGCGAAATGCTTTCTGGTTCTTCTGCCGCTCTGCTTCCAGGTCGTCCGCTTCTTTTTTCTTGAGGTCGGCGTCATGCTGGGGTTTCTCTTGTTTCTCGAGGGTCACGGCGCCGGTTATGGCAAGTTCGGCTTCCGCGTTCGCTCGCTTGGAAAAGAGGATCAGCCCAAAGCGATTGGTGAACGCAGAACGGACTAACTTGAAGAAATATTGCGAATCTTCCCATGACGCGACGGTCTTATCGCTGCTGCTGTATCGTTCGTTCAAAACGGAATCGGCCTCCGGCACAGGAACCGTGGCCGGGCCGTATTTTGCGGAGATGGACTCCACCATGTCAGCTGTGGTGAGCCCTTGCGTGGAAGAGGTATCGTAAGTCACGGAAATTTTGTAGAGCTCACCGTCGCAAAAAGAGAAAAGCATCTGTTCGACGCTATCCGCCCGGTAAGACGCTCCGGGAACGGCCGGCGGCCACCAAGTCAGCTCCTGGATAAGCGTTGGGCGGGCATGGATCACTTTCACATCGATCGGCTTTTGTTGTGTTTGCTTGAGGACGGTAGCCATGCTGGTTCCCAGTGAAAATCCCCGGTACTTCGAGAAATCCTGCGCGCGGATAACAGGGGACGCAAGAAGAAGAACACCAAGACAAAGAATCGAATTGCGCAACGTTTTCATTTTCAGATCTCCCACGAATTTCTAAGAGCTTGAAACCAAGGTCCCGAGTTTATCTGTAGCCATCGCCCCCTGCGGAGCGGCAGGTGTTTTCCGGGTGAAATCGTTCGCGCGTTCCAGGGCCAAGCCTTGCTGGATGTGGCGGAAATTTGCGGTGACGGTCACGAAAGGGATGCCCAGAAACCATCTTGAGCGTGTTCCGGTAATCTCCAGGGAATTGAAGTTCCGGGCCTCCGGTTTTGTGAGGACACTCCGGACGGCTCTGCGCAGGGTTGCTGGCCCTTCGCGTCCGAGAATACGTACTTTCACTTCGCCCGCGATATAGAAAAAGTTCCATTTCGCTTCTTCGATTTTTCGGCCGAGCCGGTAGCCATCGCAATTTCTGACCGCTCTCCAGCCGGGCAGGAAGGTCTCGGTTTCGATGATCAAACCTCCCGGCAAGAGTGTGTTCTCGCGGATAAAAAGACTTCCCGCAGTATCATTTGTTGGCATTTGGGCCTTTCCGAACTGCAACACGTACAATCATCGATTGATGGTGAATTGCCTCGCGTTCGTGTTCCCCAGCTTTTACAACCATCAGGTGCACCTCAACACGAAGAGGCCGGACTACTGACCCCAGTTAGCTTGCTCGACTTGTAAGGGAGGCACGTTCTCCGGGGTTGCAGATCAACAAGACATTGCAACGACGCACTCCGCATAACCGGGCATCTCTGCCAATGCCACTTTTCCTCGCGTCCCAATGCCACATCTTATAGACCGCCCAGCGCAGGCGCTGTTCACTTTTGCACAGTCTTGCAACAACGTTCCTGATAGACTGAGCATGGACGAAAGAATGCCTGGATTGAGATGTGGACCCGTCTCCAGTATGAAACCGAATAAACTCAGGAAAAACGGAAAAGGTAGGCTGTTTAATGCGCAGGATTTCCTCGACACTGCCGGAGTGGCGAGAAAAGTGATGGATTACAGCAGGGGCGAATCCATTTACTCTCAGGGCGAAGGCGCGGCCACAGTCATGTACATCCAGAAGGGCGGGGTGAAATTGTCCGTGGTGAACGGCTCGGGCAAGGAAGCTGTGGTTGCGATGTTCGGTCCCACCGATTTTTTTGGTGAGGGATGCATGGCGGGGCAGGCGGTCCGCATGGGAACGACGACCGCCGTTACCCCAACCACGGTTCTGGTCATCCAAAAAGAAGAGTTGTTACGCGTGCTCCACGCAGAGCATGAATTATCGGATCATTTCATCGCCTACATGCTGGCCCACAACATCCGGGTGGAAGAGGATCTGATCGATCAGCTATTCAACTCGAGCGAAAAGCGCCTAGCTCGTACGCTGCTGCTCCTGGCCCGCTATGGAGAGCAAGACCAGCCGGAGCGAATCCTGGCAAAAGTGTCGCAGGAGACCCTGGCGAGCATGGTCGGCACCACGCGTTCGCGCGTCAATTTCTTCATGAACAAGTTCCGGAAGCTCGGCTTCATCGAATACAACGGCAAAATCAAAGTCAACAAATCGTTGCTGACCGTTGTCCTGCATGAGTAGTTCCCCACGAATGTAAATTTAATCCGTAGCCTGGACGAGAGATTCGGCGGCGTGTGCGCGGCTATGAAGTTTTGCCTGCTGGATGTGGGAGGCGAGGCCAAGCCGCTTCAGGAGCAATATCGCGTACCAGTTGGAGTCGAATTCATACCACTTCATGCCGTGCCGGGCGGAGATGGGATGGGCGTGGTGGTTGTTGTGCCAGCCCTCGCCGAGAGTCAGGACGGCCACCCACCAATTGTTGGTGGAACGATCGCGAGTTTGAAACCGGCGCGAACCCCAGATGTGAGTGGCGGAATTGATGAGCCAGGTTGCGTGGTACCCCGCCACAGTGCGGAAGAAAATGCCCCAGAGCAAGAAGGGCCATCCTCCGGCAAGAAACAGAATAATTCCGAGGATAATCGTCGGTACAAAATGGAACTCGGTGATCCAGACATGAAACTTGTCCTGGGCCAAATCCGGGACGTACCGCTCCAGGGTTGATTCGTCCTGCCGTAATGCATTCCCAACCAGGATCCAGCCCGCATGTGCCCACCACTTGCCCTCGCGGGGAGAGTGGGGATCGCCTTCCGCATCGGTGAATTGATGATGCATGCGATGGGTAGCTACCCAGAGCAGAGGTCCACCTTCCACGGCGGTGACGGCGCAAATTGTAAGAAAGTACTCGAGCCACTTGGGAGTCTGAAAACTGCGATGGGTGAGCAGGCGGTGATAAGTGAGGCCAATGCCCACGATGGCGGTTACCCAATACAGGAAGATGGCAACGAACAAGGCTTTCCAGGTGAAGAAGAAGAGGGCCGCGAAGGCTCCCAGATGAAACAACGTCAGAAAAGTGGCAATCAACCAGTTGAACTGATTCTTGTCGGGCTGATTCTTCCGCGGAGTGTTGAAGCGCAAGACGCGCATAGAGGGGTATGGTTTCTGCGTAAGGATTGTGCCCGGGGGTGCAAAGAAAAACTGTTCAATAGTGAACACTTCTCCTTTTCACGGAAACGCATTTTGAGGCAGGCGACGAGGGTGATGATTGGTAGCTTGCCGGGACAAGGACGTCCCGGCAAGCTGGTCAACCAACTACCGATTGGAAGCAGCGTGCTCGGATTCGTTGCGCGGCGCGCTCTTTTCGAGAACCGACACAAGGTGGCGCCCGGTCGCGGGTACGACAACGTGCTCGCCTCTGACGATGTTCTTTGCCTTCATGGCATGCCCATAAACCTGTTCATTTGCGTCATCGTCCGGGCGAAGGGTAGTGCCCTCGAGGGAAACTCCGGCAAATAGACCGCGGGAACGCGAGTAGCTGAGGATTTCGGCACGCATCCACGCATCTGTATCTGCGGAAGCGTCGCGGCCCTTGGGGCCTGCGGCGACTGACGCGTCTGCGCCAAGTTTCACTTTGCTGCTCAGAATTGATTCCATACCCCTGTCATTCATCACCAGCAGAATTAAGTCGGTAGCTTCTCCACCGATCTGGAAGCCAATGCTGCCGCCTTCCAACGCATACATTGCGGGAGCTCCCCACGGTCCGCGGAATTTTTCGCCGGTCCGGCAAACCATGGCGCCCCGCCCGTATTGGGCGCCAACTACAAACGCCGCTTTCATCAAATTGGGGAACACGATGACGCACTCCGCCTTTTCGAGCAGTTCATGAGGAATGTTGTCGGGAACATTGAGAACTTCCTGCATGACAACGCCGCTCTCTTCGAGGCGTTTTTGCTCCTTATTCAAATCGGCTGCAAACACAGACACTGCTGCGAGGGTAATACAAGCTGCACCAATCAAAGAACGTTTCATCTTGACCTCCACGGTCGGAACTTCTGTTTCGAGCGATTTACTTCTTTAAGCCGCGGGATTGAACATCATAGAACGCGGTTTGAATCAGGAGAGGGAGATGCGTAACCCGACTCTCAGGCGGGATCGTTTCGTAATCTGAGGCTAGGAATTCTTGCGGGCGCCGGTGGCGACCAGGACGATACCTCCGACCAATGCGAGTCCACCGAGGATTGGCGGAATGGAAACGTGCTCGTGCTCTTCCGCCGTGGCGTGGATTGGTCCGACATCCAGCACTTTTTCCTGATGGGTGTAGTTGAACCCCTGATAAGCCAACGCCAGGCCGCCAAAAACAATCAATAGAATTCCGACCAGAAAAATGGGTTTCATTGTTTCCTTTTCCCTGCTAAACCATCCGCCTTCGGCCGGAGATCAAATTGATTACCAGGACGACCAAAGCTGCGAGCAGCAGGATGTGGATGAGTCCTCCCGCGGTATAGGAAGTGACCACACCCAACAGCCAAAGGACGCACAACACGACGAGAATTGTCCAGAGCATTGCTTATTCCAGTCTCACAAGTGGCCCGTGTTTCGAGCGCTTGTGGCGCACCAGGTATTTGCTTTTGATTTTTCCTGGATGCCCCATGCTAGCCGGCCTTCGGCGAAATGTCTGTTCACTTGGGCACACGTTCTCATTTATCTTGCCGGAGCCGCTGCGAGATTCTGCGTTGGGTCGATCAGCTTCAGCTGATCGAGAGAAGTCAAGACGCTTTGCCAGCGTCCAGCGTCCTTTTTCATTTCGATGGGGGCCGAGAGGTCGGAATAAAAGTCGAGAATATTCTGCCGCAGACCGGGTGAGGTTAGATCGAACTTGCGGCCGGAAAGTTGACCCAGCAACTTTGCGTAAGTTTCATCGGTCAAAGCATACTCGGCAGCCTTGGTCTCCTTGCCGGTGTCAAAGTCAGTGTTGGCAAGTGTCAAAGTACCGCCACGAACCTGCTGGAGATACAAGCGGTACTGATCCACGGTGTTATTGATGCTCTTGAAGTACAGATCCTCTGTCTTTGGCGTCGGGTTATTGAAGGCCATCGCCTTGAAGGGGCCAATCTTCGGCATGTACCGCAGCACGGCGGACCAGAAACGCGTGCTGAATTTGGGCTTGGAGTAGTCTTTGCCCCAGGACTTTTCATAGTCGGAGCGCGACAACCGGTAAAGGAATTTCTCCTTCGCGAAGTCCGGCGTCTCTTTCATCATGTCTTTCTTGTGCGTGCGCAAGGCGATCTGCGTCATTTGCGGAATCATCCGGCTGACGGCAAAGCGGTATGAACCGATGGCCATATCCTCATGGGTCAGGATGTCTTTCAACTCCACTCCATAAATGATCGGAAAGGTCCGTTCCAAGAGCGGCTTGGACACCTGGAAGCCGATGAAATCGTGATACTGCTGCGAGGCGTAACGATTTTTCGCTACCTGCACCATGTCGAATCCAAATTCCGTCTTCAGATGCGCGGTGTGATCTTCCGCGTACCGGACGGAGTTGCCGTACTTCGCGCGCAGTTTGGGATATTGGATGGAAACGGCCTGGTTGACTGCCGGGTGGCCGGCGATATCGGAGGTATAGTGTGCCAGCGCACCGAGGGCGAAGGCGTATTCGTCGGCATCCTGGCTCTGGCGGAGCAATTCTTCAACGAAATCCCCGCTGCGGACGTAGTGCACGAGATTGCTGAATTCCACGCTGCCGAACGGATAGTAGCCGAGGTCTTGGATCACCGCTCCACCGTAGGCGTAACCGTGCGCTTCGGTGAGTTGCTCTTCCGTCAAGCCCGGAAACCGCTGCAAGAGAAGTGGTCGAAGTTCATTGGTCCATACCAGATCGACAATTTCTTCGTGCGTGAGCACGGAGTAGGCAAATGTGCCACTCGTACAGAGGACCGCGGCCATCAACAGAGCCACGACGCGGATACACGACCGGCCGGCGCCAAGGAACACAGAGTCTCGCGCTAACCGCTCTTTAATCTGATTTTTTGAGTTCGGTGACAAGTTTTTTCGCTTCCTTCATTCTTTCTTTGTAAAACGCCGGCTGCATCATGGCCTGCCTGTCTCTGGCGTTCAAACCTTTCAAGGTGCTCTTCTTCGACAAGAAGAGAGACAAGGCCGCGTAGGTCTTGATCTCCTTTTCGAGAAACTCGACCACGCGTTGTTTGCTGTCAGTCATTGCCCACCTCCAGCTCAATCCCGCGGGTGCCGCAAGATGCCCCTATGCACAATCGCCGGTGTGCTGGTTAGAGGCGCCCGAGAAGCACCAGGACGACGACGATGAGCAGAACCATGCCTAAGCCGCCCGACGGTGCGTAACCCCAATTGCGGCTATGCGACCACCGAGGAAATACTCCCAGAAGCGCCAATATCAGGATAACGATCAATACGGTTCCGATCATCGGTTGTTCCCTTCTCTATCCAGCAGGTTCGAAATCCTTCGCGTCCTCCACCCAGGCGGCACTCGTGTCCTTCGACCGTCGTGCTCGCCGGAGGCGGAGTTTCTTTCTGGCTGCGCACTGATCGCGCGGCTTGTTAGTTCAAGTAGACATTGACGGCGATGCGATCGCGGGGATACCTGCGGTTGTACAGGTAATAGCCGTCGCCCGAGTAGTTGATGTAGACATCATCGTCGTCATACCAGTTGTTGGACCAGTATTCCGGCCATGAATCGGCGAGGCTGAACCAATAGCCTCCGTATTGAAAGCGGGGATATCCGCCGACGATTACTACCGGGTAGCTGTAAATGCGGAAGTAGTGATCCGAACCAAAGTAACCGTTATAGCGGTCATCCGGAATGCGGTAACCGTTGTAGCCGCCGCGTTGCTGCCAATCGCGGTGTTCCGACTGCCAGTTACTCGCGCGATGCTGTTGCCAGACTCCCTGCTGCTCGCCTTCCTGCCGGTGCTGCTCTTGCTGGGATTGCATGTGGACTTGCTGAACATGGGCTTGTTGCTCGGAGTGCTGTTGTTGCTGCCCTCTAGCTTGCTGTTGTGATTGACTGGCCGAGCGGTCTTGCTGCTGTTGCTGACCCTGGCGCTGCTGGTCTTGCTGCTGCTTGGCTATTTGCTGCTCTTGCTTTTGGGAATTGTCCCGCTGTTGTTGCTGCTGTTTGTTGGAATTGGCCTGTTGCTGCTGCTGCTGTTGTTTCTGTTGCTGGTCTTGCTGGCTCTTCGCTTGCTGTTGGGCATGTTGTTGCTGTTGCTTATCGGTGTTGGCCTGTTGCTGCTGCTGTTGCTGGTGTTTCTGTTGTTGATCCTGCTGACTCTTTGCCTGCTGCTGAGCATGCTGCTGTTGCTGTTTGTTCGAGTTCGCCTGATCCTGCTGCTGTTGTTTCTGTTGCTGATCTTGCTGACTCTTGGCCTGTTGTTGAGCATGCTGTTGTTGCTGTTTCTGCTCCGGTTGAGGGTTCGGTTGCTGCTGGGGATGTTGCTGCTGTTGCTGTCTTGGCTGTGGTTCCTGCTTCGGTTGATTGGCCGGCTTTTCCTGGGGTTTCTGCTCAGGCCTGGCCGGATGTTCCTCCTGCTTCGGTTTCTCCTGCTGGTCCTGGCGAGCGAAAGCCGGCGCTCCAAAGCCCAAGAGCAGAGCCATTGCTGTCGTGCTGATTATTCCGATTGATTTCATACCATTTTCTCCATGACCGAAACTTGCTGCGCACTCTTGTGCCTGGCCGGCGCGCCTGCTATTGCGGCCATAAAGAATCGTTTTCCGGGTCACAGCCCCGGGCCGGTCGTTTACCACTGTTTGTTTATGTGCCGACGCGGATTCGCGAGAGGGAGTGAAAGAGTCCAAACGCGTCCAGGAGCCACAATACGACGCCGATGACAACGACTGCGTTCAAGATCGACTTGATGGTTCCCTGCATAGGAATGAATCGATTCACCAGCCACAACAACACGCCCACGACGATCAGCGCTAATAGAATCTGAATGAGAGGCATAGTCTTACTTCCTTTCTTACTGTGCGGCGAGACACTTCCAGATTGGTTCTCCGAGTTGCCCCACGCACTTGATGGTGCGCGCAGCTCGATGAACCCTTTCGACTCGACAAATGACTGGACTGTCCGTCCGGGGAGGGTATCGGGTTAAGTTGTTGTTCGAAATCCTTGCTGCTTGTGAATGCCGAGGGGTACAAGCTGCGAGAGTGGGCTGGCCAACAAAACAGTCCTTTTACAACATGGCAATCGTAGGCCTTCTTTACGCGCGCGTCTGTTCACTTGTATACAGATTGCCAGATTGTTGCTTCGCGAAGTGATTTCGCGCAGTTAATTCAGCAAAAGAAGCACCGGTACGAATTCCGTATTCAGCGGGAGACCCGCGCGGGCTTTAAGCGGTTTGGTTCTTGCTTGACGACATTGGTTTCGGGGAGATGGGCTGGCGTAGCCACCGGGCGAGAGATTTTTTCATCTTTGAGAGGTTCATCGCGTGGACCGTAAGCTTCCAATCGCGTGTGAATCCAAGCCTCCATTGCCGCAGCACAACTCTTGCGGCGGCCATCGATTCTCGCGTCGTCCGAAGTACTCTTGCAGAAACGCCCGACCACCTTGCCGTGGATATCGCCGGCCCGATGCGTGTTCTACTGGGGCTAGACGTCAATGCTGGTGAGCCTTCGTTGGTAACTTTCGAGGCCTCACGCCGTGGCACTGGAGCCGATGAGGCTGCTGCGAGCAGTCGTCCCATCGTGGCCGCAAGTTCCGCGGCACAATCAGACTGTGCGGCGCTTGGGTTCGAGGCGAGTCTGCTTTTGACTTGCTGCGCCCCGAACTCTGTCGACGCAGGAACCAGATCCAACACGGAGAGGGATGCGTCCAACTCCTCTGCCGAATCCGCGCTCTCTTTTGCTACGGGAGTGGTCGCAATCATGCACATTCCCGCGCTGGGCTCGCGCTCCTCCTCCGCAAATGCAATTGCACCCGCAGGCATTTCCACGCCAGTTGGTTCCAGCGAACTGCTTGCCTCTTCGCGAAAAGATCGCCGGAGCTCGCTTATGGATTCCGAATGGATGACGCTAAGATTTCTGTCGATACGCGCAGTCACGCCATGGCAGGCAGAGAGCGGCCGGAACTCCTCCATCAAAAAGTCCCGCGCAGCTTCTTCAACCATTGGGGGCGGAACCGGCTTGAGTCCCTCCACGTAGGCGTTAATGAGCGCGTGCTCGCCGAGAAGATTCATCACCCGGGGGATCCCGCGCGAATAATAGTGCAGGGCTTCGACGGCGTCAGATTCAAAGACCGGCTCGCACGTTGCGCCCGCGATTCGCAGCCGGTCCACGATGTACCCACGAGCCTCCTCCAGGGTGAGCGGAGCAGTGTTGCAGCGGAGCGCAATCCGTTGCCGAAGTTGCCGCATTTCAGGGCGTTTTAGTTTCTCTTCAAGCTCCGGTTGGCCAACAAGCACGATTTGCAGAAGTTTTTCGGAAGCAGTCTCCAGATTCAGCAGAAGCCGGATCTCCTCCAACAATTCGAACGAGAGGCCCTGGGCTTCGTCAACGATCAACACCGGCGTGGACCCTGCGCGGAAGCGTTTGACCAGCCACTGGTTCAGCTCCAAGATCATATTGCTGACCAGCTGGAAGTCCGTGGAAATCCCGAAATCGTTGAGGATGAAATCAAAGAGATGGTTGACTGTCAAATGAGAATTGAAAATGAACGCCGTCGGTGTTTTCTGCTGGTGGAGCCAATCGAGGAGGTGATTGATCAGCGTGGTCTTGCCCGTTCCGACTTCCCCGGTCAGAAGAAGCAGTCCTTTGCGGTTCTGAATACCAAATGTCAGTTGGTCCAGGGCCTCTTGAATGCGGGGTGTCCGGTGCAGAAATCTAGGGTCGGGGTTTATGTTGAAAGGATTCTCGCGAAGCCCAAAGAAACGCTTGTACATGGCTGAGTAGTCACGACCCCCGGCGCGGTGCTGGCCTCATTCCCGCATTGCAGAACTTTTTGCGATCAATTGCTCGACGGCGGCCCTTCGCAGGGGCGTCGGCCAGTCGCGCCCCTCCAATCCAAGGGCCAATCCTCTGTCTCCACGTCGTGGTTGTACTGTTGAATCGCCAGCGCCGCGAGATGCGCCGCCCGCTCGATCAGTTGGCTTTCGTTGAGGGTCGGCTTCCGGGGAAAGCAGCAATAAGTCTCAAGCGTGCCGAAGAACTCCTCGCTTGGTGAGAGGATCGCGACGCAACTGAAAGAGGTGAGACCGAACTTCGCGGCGCTCTGCGCGATAGCGTGGAAAGTGTGTTCCGAGTCATCCGGGAGCAACACCAGCGAGACTATATTCCCCACTTGCACGTCCAACACGGTGCAGACTTTATCCAGAACTTGCGGCAGCGGGGCGCCCGCGGAAATCATCTCCAGCAGTTGGCCCTCGCCCGCCAGCAGTGTCTGAACGTCATTGGGTTCTTGGCAATACATGCGGCACTCCCCAAGCGCCTCTCGAATGAAGAGGATTATCGCCGGTGAAGGGACTTTGCTGCAATCAGGTGGGTTCCCCCATTTCGAATCCGGTGAATCCCCTAATTTCGTGCAGCAACTCCTAAATTGCGTTCGCCAGCGTTTTGCGGCGGCAAAAAAGCATCCCCAAGCCGGCCAGGCCGAAGAGCAAAAGCGCCTGCGAGCCAGGTTCCGGGACGGAGATCAAGGGCAAAGGGACGCCGCTGCCGGATCCTGTTCCGTTTCCATCGCCGTCGTCTCCGGGGTGTTTTCCCCGGCCCTTGTCTTTGTCGCGTCCGAACGACGAACCCTTATTGCCGTCGAAATCGACCAGTTTTACTGAATGCTCGTCTGAAGTGATGCCGGCGCTCAGTGAGATGCCACGCTCAGAATCCTTTTCGCCCTTCGTGATCCCGCTGAAGGAAGCGCCCGCAATTGAGTTCGCCCCGAACCCATTCTCTTTCGTTAAACCAGAAAGGAAATTGCAGCGTGCGGAGTTGCCTTGGGAGTCTTGCTGGCCGGTGAACTCCTCCGAAAAGGTGACGTAGTCGTGCCCACTCTTGGAATGACCGGGAATGGTATCGGCAAAGGCTAAGACCGGGGCGGCGAGAATGGCTGCGAGAAGCAATGTTGCCTGTTGATTTTTCAATGTGGTACTCCTTAGCTGTGTCCGAATCTCTAGCCTAATGCTCTTTCCGGTTACCTTTTTTAAATAGTTCGCACATATTACGGCGCGGGCAAATTCGTGTCTGTTCACTTTGGGACACCATCATCTTCGGTTGATGGTGCGATCTGGATCGGGAGATCAGAATGGGCGCCGAGTGCATCGACGAATGCATAGGGGCCTACCCCCGCCTTAAGAGTCCCAGCAACGAAGGTACGGGAGGCTGAAATGACTTCTTGTGGAAGTTCCTCCAGACACGCCAGCAACTCCGGGATGCCTGCGTTCGCCACTCTCACCCAGTTCACAAGAAGCTGGCCCGCAAAACCGGCGAATACGAAGCACAGAAACATCAGGGCTAGGACGGCTGAGAGCAAACAAAAGAAGAGCCAGCAGACCAGGAGTTCTTTGGCGCGGTAGGAATAACGGGCGAGCCCCACGAGCAACACAGAAAATTGCAGGACATAAAATCCTGGAAGGAGCCGGCGCAAAATGACTTTCTGAATCATGGGGTGAGGTGCGGAGCCGTTTTTGTTTCCCAGTGAAAACACGAAGGACGGCGAGATGACAGATACCGCCCGACCCGCCCAGACCGGTCGATATCGCTCTGTCTCGCCGTCCGGGGCATATGTTATGGAGGGGACGGGAGACGCGCTGTACACTTTTGGACAGTTTCCCAAAAACTTCTTAAGTAAGCTGTTTCCACCGAAATCGTCCACGCACGTCCCAACTGAGGTTCGAAGCCCTGGACTCGGCCAGCCTGCTGAAACTTGCGCTTTCCGAAGGCATTTTTACTGGCAATTCCGGGCATTGGCTTGGCAAAGAGCAGCAAAATCGAAGGAAGACCAGCATGCCAAATGATTCGCACCAAAGGGCCGCCGAATTCCACGAGATCGCGGCACATGCGCACCGGACAGTCGCTGCCCACCACGGGAAAGAAGATCACCAGACTGGACACGAGCACTCGAAGCAGGCTATGGAATATGCAAATAAGGCGCTGGAGTGGACACAGGAGGCTCATCGGAAGTCCGAGAGAGCCGCGGGGAAGGCATGACCCTGCGTAGAGCGATAGCTGCAAGGAGCAAATTATGAATCACACCAAGCAGGCGGCTTCCCCGTTGGGTTTATTCAAATCAGGCGCCAGCCTGGGCGGCAAGGTGACGCGATACCGGGACAAACAAAAGATCTACTCGCAAGGTGACCCTGCTTTTACGCTTTTCTACATTCAGCATGGCGGGGTGCGGCTTACCACGCGATCGAAAGGCCAACCCGCGGCAGTGACCGCGATCCTGGGCGTGCATGATTTTTTTGGCGAAGTTTGCCTCGCCGGCTATCCACTGCGCATGTCCACGGCGGTCGCGATGAGCGCGAGCTCCATACGCACCATCCAAAAAGGGAAAATGCTGCAATTGCTGCGAAAGAAAACCAAGGCCTCCAACGCCCTGATTGGGTATCTGCTGGCCAGCCTCAAGAAGTACCGGGATCACGTGGCCGACCTGCTGACCTCCAATGCCGAACAACGACTTGCTCGCATTCTTCTACGGCTGGCCCACCTGGAAAAGGGCGGCTCGGAACCTGTCGAAATTCCCGTGGTGAATCACCAGATTCTAGCCGAGATGGTTGGCACCACCCGCCCGCGCGTGAACCTGTTCATGAACCGCTTCCGGAAGCAAGGCTTCATTCATTACGATGGGACATTGATAGTCAGCAAAACTTTGCGAAAAGCGTTGCAAGGCACCTGACGACGGGTATTTAGCAGGAAGCAAGACTTCGCGTCACTTCAGATTTCTGAAGATTAAACCACACGACTGCGAACTCCGCTGGGGCAGGTATTATGCGGGCGATTGCCAGATCTTCTCGCTACTCGCTTACATTCCACACATACAGAAAAGTGGCGTCGCTGGCGGTCGCAACCTTACGTCGAGCTTTCCGCGTCGCGCGATTCAGTGCCGAACGAACTTTTTCCTTCGATTGAACCAACTCGGCCAATGGCACCTTGAGTGCCGAACCGTTGCCGAGACGGTCGAGATCCTTGAGGATTGTGGCGACAATCAGTTTGTGCTTCCCATCCCGGCCTTGCGGCACATCCGATTGCACCATGGTCTTGAAGTGCATGGGTACGGCTTTCGCCTGAATGCGTCCCATAAACTCCTCCTTAACGGTAAGGCCCACTAAACTACCGTAACACTATCGTATCTCATCGTAGTGTGTCCTGCAAATACAAAATGCGGGTCGTAAAACACCTCCACCCCCAATGCAGGGCTTAAAATCCTTCGACCGCCCCAATGCGGAGCGGTAAGACGGCTCGTTCAGCGAACCGGTGCGTTTAGCTGCGGGTAAAGCCATCATTCGGGTTCCAAAAGAGTTAACCCGTATCACTTCTAACCTGCTAGCGTCTGGGTGGTACGAGGTAATTGCTATGCTGAAATCCAAAACACATTACGAGCAAGTTCCTCTGGAGACTGTCAGGAAGATTATTGAGGAACAGAACTCGCCGGAAATAACAGCCGCAGGCAATCCAATCGCCGAGAAGAAAGAGATTGGGAAAGAGCTCTCGGAGACCCGAGAGCAATCGAAGCCAAGTTCCGTGGATCTTCTCAGATGGAGTTATCCAAGTGGTGACTAAACCCAGCTACAGAAATTCCAAGAGCGCGCCGAGAAAAAAAGTTGCATTCGACGTCGACGCTTTTCTCGAGTCAACCGGGGTGGGGAGAAAAGCCAAAGAGGTGAAAAAGGCGGAGGTCGTCTACGCTCAGGGTGATGCCGCCAGGAACGTAATGTACCTGGAGAAAGGCAGCGTGAAGCTCTCCGTCGTTAATGAATCTGGCAAAGAGGCAGTCGTGGCGATCCTAGGGGCAGGCGACTTCTTTGGTGAAGGTTGTCTGGCCGGCCAGTCCGTCCGCATGGGGACGGCCACTACGCTTACCTCCAGCACGGTACATGTCATCGAGAAGAGTGAGATGTTGAAGGTGCTTCACGAGCAGCATGCCCTCTCCGACCAGTTCATCGCTTTCATGCTGGCGCGAAACATCCGAATAGAGGAGGACCTGATCGACCAGCTGTTCAACTCGAGCGAGAAGCGCCTTGCCCGAACGCTGCTGTTGCTGGCGCGCTACGGCAAGGAGGACCAGCTCCATGGAATCCTCCCTCCGGTGTCGCAGGAAACGCTGGCGGCGATGATCGGTACGACGCGCCCGCGGGTGAACTTTTTCATGAATAAGTTCAAGAAATTAGGTTTCATTAAGTACAATGGGGGCCTTCAGGTCAACACTTCCCTATTGAGCGTGGTGCTGCACGACTGAAAGCGTCTTTCGGGCTAGCGTCCGTCGTGGTCGTGATCCGGATGGCTGTGACGCCAATTCCAGTACGCCCTTTGCTCCTCGACCGTGACTTCGGCGAATGGACGGTAGTCCCTGTGCCGCTCGACGAGGTATTGGCGGCGCTTGCGGCTCGGACTCTCTTGCACCAGGCAGTCCCGGACCTCCAAACGTTTCACACAATCTCAGGCAGACTGTCTGAGGCACGCGGCCCGTGGCTGCGCGGCTTTCATTTCATAGAGAGCTTTGTCCGCTGCGTACAACAGAGTCCCAATCGTGGCGGCATCTTTCGGAAAACCGGCCAATCCGATGCTGACGGAAAGGGCCGGCTCCTCGGCATCTTTTTCAAGAAGATCACAAACGCGCCGTGCGACGATTGTGGCGGCAGCGCAGCCAGTCTCGGGCAGGACCAGCGCAAACTCATCCCCGCCGTGCCGCGCCGCCGTATCTATGGAACGGCAGCAGTCTTTCAATATCCGCCCGAGGCGGCACAGGGCTTGGTCACCGGCCAGATGACCAAATTGATCATTGACCTTTTTCAAGCCATCCAGGTCCAGAAGGAGAAGCGAGAATTCACGCCCAGTGCGCTTGGAACGGCAGATCTCGGCCTGCAAAACCTCGAACAGCCTGCGGTGATTGGCCAAGCCGGTTAGAGAATCGCTGTCTGCCTGATGGCGGAGATGATCCTCCAGGGTTCGTTGCTCGGTGATGTCGACAGCAATGATTTCATAGCCGGCGAAATTGCCGTTTTCGTCAAAGGCACCTCGGCCGCCCAGCCGGACCTTCAGAGGTGTTTCATCTTTGCGCTTCCACTCGAGTTCGATGGGTTCGATTTGCTGTCGCTCGCCGACGCCCGCGGTGAAGGGAACGCCCTTGCGAAGATTCGGGATGATTACGGAGGCGCGGTTCGCCGCCAGGAGCTGTTCTTTCGAATCGTAGCCCAGCATGGTTACCAGAGCCTGATTGACGTCGAGCAATTCTCCTTCCGCATCGCACTGGTAGATTCCATAAGCCGGGTTGTCCACCAGGGCGCGATAGAGAGATTGCGAATGCTGTAAGGCTCTTCGAGCGTCGTCGAGTTCGTCCCGCAGCTTTTTGTCATTCAAGGCACGGCGAACGGCCGAGGGCAGTTGAGACAGGTGTTCCCGGGCGATGTACTCGAAGCTTCCCGGTTCACCCAGCCCGGCCAGAGACTCCACTCCCAAACGCGGGGTCAACAAGATGAGCGGGATTTGCTGTGCGATCTGGTGAAGGAGCCGAGGCGCTTCAGGCCCCTTGCAGCTCGGGCTGGGGAACTCAACGAGAAGGACGTCATACGTGTGGGATTTTAGTTGTTCAAGGCACTGCGGCAGATTCAAGACAAAATCAGGTGTAACCGTGAACTGCCCCCGCTTGAATTCCTGCAGGCTACTATCAATTGCATCGGCATCGCGGTGAATGAAAAGGACGCTAAGCGGACGCGTTCTGTGGGTCTGCGCCTGCGCCCTCTCTGCGGCAGGATTCCGCGGGCCAGACTCGTTTCGCCCCTGATTCGCCTGAGAAATGGAAGCCATAGTTTTTATAACCACCAAACCGGTCCGCAAACAGGGGAGAAGATTAGAAGATGCAGACCTGTCATACTCACCCTAGTAGGATGACCAATCTGAATCTGTTCCGTTTTGGACATAGGCCCTATTGGTTAATCAGGCTGGCCATAAGGGCAAGTGGCAGGCGGTGCTGCTAATTCTGGGACCAGGGACACGGCTGGGAGTGTGTGTTCAAAAGGGGACAGTCGATCGTTCCCTTTGCATTGGACAATTGCCGAGGAGTTAGGCTGTCGTGTTAGGAGAAGCAGGATGATTTGTTGCCCGAACTGCGAAAGCGCCCGAATCCACCAATCAAGACGTAGAGGGATTGTGGAAAGAGTGATCCTGGCCCTGCTGTTTGTGCGGCCGTTTCGTTGTGAATTATGCGACCAGCGGTTCTTCCGCTGGTCACTGGCCACAGATCCCAATGGGTCCCGGGCGGCGACGACACAGTAATCTCCGAACGCAAATCCCCGAGCAAAACCAATTCTCCACTTGAAGCGAGCGTCGCAGCGGCGCACATATTTTGGCGAGATTGTCGATTTCGTATTTCAGGTGTTCTCTTCCTCTCGCAGCATTCTCAATTCCGACGGCGCACTCTCGAGAACCTCTGGCTTGGGAAAAGTTAAGTGAAAATTACATTTTGTTCAGTCTTCGCCGGGACGATTCTTGTGCCAAGGTATCCGATCGCATTGAATCATCAGTAGTTGCAGGGAGAGGTGAATCTCTCCGAACGCTACGAACTATTTTTCTCCTGGCGATTCGAAGATTCGATTGGACTCAGATTGTCCGAGTCATTAAGGTCAGCGCCGAGAAAGTAGTGACCTAACCCATCGGCGGTAACGTGGGGCAGGGCCCACAACTCCCGGAGGTAGTCGATGGCGTTTGGTCGTGGTTTGTTTGTCTGCGCGCTCGCTCTGCTGGTTTCCCTTCCCGCCTATCCACAAGTAACAGGAGGAACGCTTTCCGGAACGGTTTCCGATTCTTCCGGCGGGGGGATTCCCCAAGCGCAATTGATTATCAAGAATGAGGCCACGGGCGTGGAACGCACCGTCGCGACCAATGACGCCGGGTTCTATACGGCAGTGAACCTTTTGGCCGGCAGCTATGAGGTGACCATTTCCGCAAAGGATTTCAATACGGAAATAAAATCCGGCATCACAATGAGCGTTGGCGGCCAACTGACGTTCGATGTGGTTTTGCATGTGGGAACGGTGGCAAATCGCGTGGAAGTGACAGGCGAAGTGCCGGCCGTGCAACTGGCCAGCTCGGATATCAGCGCGGTGGTGGACGCTACCACGGTGCGGGAATTGCCGTTGAATGGGCGGAGTTGGACGGACCTGGCTGCTTTGCAGCCAGGTGTGAACATGATTCAGACACAGCCTTCGTTCGCGAGCGGATCCAATCGTGGGAACCGCGGCTTTGGACAGGAGCTGACCATCTCCGGCGCGCGTCCGCAGCAGAATAATTACCGGTTGGATGGCGTCAGTATGAATGACTACGCAAATGGAGCGCCTGGAAGCGTTCTCGGGGGAAACCTTGGGGTCGACGCCATTCAAGAGTTCTCGGTGCTGACGAGCAACTACTCCGCGGAATATGGGAAGACTTCCGGCGGTGTGGTCAACGCGATCACGCGCTCCGGTGCGAATGAATTTCATGGGAGCTTGTATGAATTCGTGCGGAACAGCGCGTTGGATGCCAAGAACTACTTTGAAAGCGCGGGCACGGGCAAGGCGTCTTTCCAGCGCAACCAGTTCGGCGGAACGATTGGCGGGCCGATCATCAAGGACCACACTTTTTTCTTTGCGGATTTTGAGGGCAACCGGCAATCGAAAGGGATCTCCAACATCGATTTTGTGCCGTCGCCCCAGGCGCGCCTCGGAAATATTCACGACCCAAACACCGGACAGCCCATAACGGTTACGGTGGACCCGCTGATTCAAAAGTATCTGGCACTGTATCCGGTGCCAGCGAGCTGCGGCGGAGACGTGTGCCCCTACAATTTCAACGGACAACAGGTGGTGAACGAAAACTTCTTCACTACGCGCATCGATCACAAGTTTTCGGACAAGGACAGCGTGTTCGGTACGTACCTGTATGACCGGACACCGTACAATTCGCCTGATTCGTTTGGCAACGTGGGGCTAGGAACGCTGACGGCGCGGCAGATCGTGGCTGTGGAGGAAACACACTCGTTCACTACGACGCTGGTGAACGCCATTCGCTTTGGGTTCAACCACGAGAACGTGGACAACAATATAAGCGCGACGGCGCTAAATGCGGCAGCGTCGGATCCGTCGTTGGGCGTCTTTCAAAATCGCAACGCCTCGGTGATCAATGTGAACGGAATGAGCAGCATGTCCGGTGGGTTTGGCGGGCTGCCAACGTATTTGTACGGCTGGAACTCGTTTCAGGGCTACGACGATGCGTTTTTGAGCCGCGGGAAGCACTCGATTAAGTTCGGCGTCGCAATCGAAGCTATGCACATGAGGATGGTTGCAGAACCGGATCCCAACGGAGTGTGGTTTTTCCAGGACCTTCAGCACCTTCTGGAGAATCAGCCTTCCAAATTCAACGGTGGAGTGATCACCTCGGTTCAACCGCGAAATTTCCGGCAGACCATTTACGGGGCGTACGTGCAGGACGATTGGCGAGCCCTGCCGAACCTGACGCTGAACCTGGGATTGCGGTACGAAATGGCAACGATACCCACGGAAACGCACGGCCTGATGGTCAACCTGAGGAATATCACCGATCCGCTGCCCGTCTGCGGAACGCCGAATCCACAATGCGCGGGCACCGGCCCGTTGTTTACGTCCAACCCGACGCTGCATAATTTCGAGCCGCGATTCGGATTTGCGTGGGATCCGCTGAAGAACGGGCGAGTGGCGGTGCGCGGCGGAGCGGGCTTGTTCGACGTCCTCCCGTTGCCGGACGTTTACTATGACCTGGAGACGCAGGCGGTTCCGTTTTTTCAATACCTGGGATTTAACTCCACGAACGCGCCCGCACAACCCTTGAAGCTTGGACCGCTGCCGGCCGCGGATTTCAGCACCACGCAGTTGCGTTCCACTTACTTGCAATCCAATCCGAGCCGGAACTACGTGGCGCAGTGGAATCTGAACGTTCAATACAGCCTTACGCCCAGCTTGACGGCGATGGCCGCTTACGTGGGTTCGCGAGGAGTGCATCAGCCGTTCCGCGTAGACGAGGCCAATTTGACATTGCCAACGCTGACATCGGCCGGCTATGTGTGGCCGAAGGTTGACGCGTTCGGAAATGCGTATTCACCGACGTGCAATTCACTCGACCCCAACGGTCCGGCGGATCCGGCTTCGTGCGCGCCACCCCCGGTAGTCAATCCGGCGTACAGTTCGATTCGCGGGGTGTTTTATAAAGGGCGCTCTTATTACAATGCGCTGGAACTGCAGTTGGCCAAGCGGATGAGTCACGGCTTTCAAGTGCAGGGCACGTTTACCTGGGGCCGTAGCATTGACACGAGTTCCGCGACGGGACTTGGGGACCCATTTAGCAACTCCATCTCCAGCTTGAATTATTTCGACACCCGGTTGACCCGGGGGCTCTCCGACTTTAACGTCGGGCGGACGATGGTGATCAATGGAATTTGGGACGTGCCTTCGCCCAAGTCGTGGACCGGACCGGCGCATTGGCTGGCGGACGGATGGGAACTGGGGACGATCCTGACGGTGAGCGATGGCGTGCCGTTTACGCCGACCTGGGGAACCGGAAGCGATCCGGCGTTCACGCAAAGCCAGGACGATTACGCGTACCTGAATGTGTTGAACACGCCCGGTTGCAAAACACTGACCAATCCCGGGCATCCGGACAACTACATCAAGACGCAGTGCTTCTCGATTCCCACCGCGCCCAACCTGGCGTTTTGGAATGCGTACTGCGATCCTGCGCCACCGAGTCTGGGGGCGGCGATCAATCCGACGAACCCGTCGCAGCCGCAACTGCCTGCATTGGCTTGCTTCAATCTTCGCGGCTCACAGGGACGCAATACGCTGATCGGACCGGGCATCGTAGGCCTGGATTTCTCGGTGTTCAAAAATAACCGGATCGCGCGTATTTCGGAAAACTTCAACATCCAATTCCGCGTGGAAATGTTCAATATTCTGAACCATCCAAATTTTGCCCCGCCGGGCCCGGGAGACGGCAACACGGACATCTTTGACGCGACGGGAACACCCTTGGCGCCTTCGGCGAGCAATCCGGGAGGCACCGCGGGTGTGCTGCTGCGCACGACGATTCCGGAGCGGCAGATTCAGTTCGCGATTAAAGCTACTTTCTGATTCGCGACATTTTCCTCAGGGGCTAAAGCCCGGTTTTTTGGGGCCCGAAATGTCGGAGCTAAAGCTCCGACCCCCTGAAAGCTATTTATGAGATGACTTCTCGTGTTTGGGGAGAGTTAAACTCTTGTTTGAAAACGGACTAAAGTTCATGTGCTCAAAAATAACCGCAATTCTTTTTGTTTTTTTGATGGTGCCTGTCGCTGATTGTGCTCCCGAACGCTCCTTCCAGTTGATGGAGACTTCCATCGAGGAGATTCATAAGGCGATGCTGGCGGGCACGCTGACGTGTCACGAACTGGTTCAGAGATATCTGGATCGTATCCGCGCCTACGACCAGCAAGGACCGGCGCTCAAGTCCATGTTGTACGTCAATCCGCGAAGCTTGCAGGAAGCCGACGCCATGGACCAGGAGTTCAAGAGCACTCACAAATTGAAGCCGCTGGGTTGCATTCCTATCGTGCTGAAAGACAATTTCGATACCGCGGACATGCCGACGACCGCGGGCGCCCTCACGCTGAAGGGCGCGCAGCCCGCGAAGGACGCGTTCGCGGTGAAAAGGCTGCGCGAAGCCGGTGGGCTGATTCTTGGCAAGGCCAACATGTCGGAATTTGCCACCGGCGGGATTTCCGCGAGTTCGCTGGGTGGACAGGTGAAAAATCCGTATGACCTGACCAGAACACCGGGCGGCTCGTCGGGTGGAACGGGGGCGGCTGTGTCGGCGAACCTGGCAGCGGTGGGCACCGGATCGGATACCGGCGGCTCCATACGTTCGCCTGCTTCGGCAACGAGTGTGGTGGGACTGCGGCCAACGCGAGGCTTGATCAGCCGGGATGGAATTGTGCCGGTGTCTTTCACGCAGGACACGATTGGCCCGATGACGCGCAACGTTGCCGATGCGGCCGTGGTGCTGGACGCGATGGTCGGATACGATCCCAATGATCCTGTGACCGCGCTGAGTGTCGGCAACGTGCCGAAGACCTACACGGCGTTTTTGCAAAATGGATTGAAGGGAGCGCGCCTGGGGGTGCTTGCCAACGCCACTGGACACGGACCGGAATACGAGGAAGTGAACAAGGTGATGGCCAAGGCGATCGAGGCGCTGAAAGGACAAGGGGCGGTGATTGTGCCGGTCGAAGACAAAGTGCTGGACATTGACACCTTGACGGCGAATTTCCGGATGAACGAACCGGAGTTCAAGGCGGCGTTGAATCACTATTTACAAGAGCAGGGTTCGCATGTTCCCGTGCATTCGCTGGCGGAAATTATCGCTTCCGGGCAGTACTACAAGCCGACGCTGGAAAAATTCTTCAAGGTCACAGAGGCTTACGAAGACGGCCCCAACTCGCCGGATTACAGAGAACGCCGAATCAAGATGGAAGAGATCAAGATCGAAGTGGCGAACCTAATGGCAAAAAACCAGTTGGATGCGCTGGTGTATCCGCATCAGAAATGCCTGGTTCTACCGATTGGGGCGACGTTTCAGAAGGATCGCAACGGCGTGATTGCGGCGCTGACGGGCTTCCCGGCGATCGAAGTGCCTGCTGGATATTCCACGCCTACGCCCGATGCTCCCATCGGAGTGCCGGTGGGAATGGAGTTTCTGGGGCGGGCGTGGGCCGAACCGGAATTGATAAAACTTGCCTACGGTTTTGAGCAGGCAACGCACTTGCGCAAGCCGGCCGTTTCCACGCCTGCCTTGCCTGTGACGCAAACTGCGAAACCCTGAATTTTCACGGAGCAGTTCCCTACCCCAGATTTACGAGCGCGATTACGATTACGGAGAGAAGAAGGATGGCCATGCCTGTGCGCAAGGTGCGGCGGGCCGCGGGCGTGCTGGAGGTCCATTCGCCGGCTCGGAGGCCCCAGAAATTACCGACTAGGATGGAAGTGCAGAGGAAGAGGGGCCAAGCAAGGATGGTGCCGGTGGGGCCGAGGAGCGAAGTGCCGAGGCCGTAGACGTAGAAGCTGCCGATCCACATGGCGGCCATCGAGAAGATAAGCGCGGCGTTGCGCGGAGTGGCGTGGCGAAACAGCTGCGCAAGTTGCGCGCGGCGCTGCATCTGCCACAGGCAATACCCGCCATTCACTAGAAAACCCATCCCGAAGAAGAGGACCCAGACGGCATTTCCGGCTCTGGAGGGAGGAATCCCGAACGACGCGCCTGCTTTGGTGAGCGTGGCGCTCATGGAGATGCCGAGGTTGGGGAGGCTCGAGAGGATGCCGGCGGAAACGGCGATCAGCAATCCTGTGAGCAGGCCAGTTCTGTCGGGGACTCCGGAAGACAAGCGTTCACGATCTCGGCGAGCGGCGGCGCTCGAGCAAACGATGATGCCGGCGATGGCGAGAATTGTGCCGAGTAGATAGATGCAGCCGCGGCGGGAGAATAGGTCGTTGGGATGGAAGAGTGCGAACGGGATGAGTCCACCGAGGACGGCGATGAGACCCATGATGATGGGGTAGCCGAGCGACATGCCGAGGCGCTCCATGCCGAGGCCGAAGAGAATGGCGCCGATGCCCCAGCCGAGGCCGAGTGCGCTGAGGATGAGGAGCGTGGAATGCGGCGTGGCGGCATAAATTGAGAGCAGGACGGGAATGGTAGCGAAACCGATGAGCACGTTGAGGACGAACATGCCGAGGAGGGAGAACACGAACCAGTTGTGCGCCCATTTCCAGTTGCGGGTGTAGCTCATGGGGAGGACGAAAGTGCCCTGGAGAATTCCGGCGAAGAGGACGACGGCGAGGCCGAGGGCGATGGTCATGGAATTCTCCTTGTGATTAGGCGCGATCTATTCGGAACGTTCCTGTTTAACGCGGCTGCCTAGAAGCACTGAAAAGCTTTCTTCAGGGGCTAAAGCCCGGTTGTTCCCCTCATTGCGCCGCGGTTGAAGCCCCGGCCTCCTTAAGAATTAAGAAAACGTGCATGGCTGAAGCCATGCACCTACAGGACGAGGAATAGGAGTGCCCATGGACCGCTAGCATTTCAGCCTATTGCTTCCAGGATTTCGGGGAGGCGTTGATTTAATTCTAGGCGATGGGGATAGGAGGCGAGGGTTTCGCGCTTTTCGGTGGAGAGAGAGGCGGCGGTTATGCCGAGGGCGATGGAATGGGGGACGGATTCGTCTTCGCTGAGGCCGACGGCGAGGCCGGCGTTGAAGGCGTCGCCTGCGCCCACGGTGTCGATGGGATTAACGCGGAGAGCGGGGATCTTTTTCAGGACGTTTTTGGACGCCCAGAGGACGCCTTGGGCGCCGCGGGTGAGCATGACGTGTTCGGGACCGAGAGCGAGGAGGGCGGTGGCCAGTTCTTCGTCGGGGGCAGTGTCGGCGGCGGGAAGGCCGAGGCAGGTGCGGGCTTCGGTTTCGTTGGGGGTGAGGGCGAAGACGCAAGAGAGATCGGTATTGCGGAGATCGCAGGCTGGGGCGGGATTGAGGATGGCTTTTGCGCCGTGCTTTTTGGCAAGGCGCGCTCCGGCTAGAGCTGTGGCCAGCGGAATTTCTAGCGGAGAGACGATGACAGACGATTCGCGGATGGTTTCGATGTGCTCTTCGAGGTCGGCGGGAGAGAGTTGCGTGTTGGCGCCGGGATCGATGGCGATTAGATTTGTGCCGATGGAGTTGAAGAGGATGATGCCTACGCCGGTGGGGAGATTCGGGGAGTAGAGAACTTTTTCGCGGTGGACGCCTTCGCGATCGAGCATGGCGACGAATTCGGCGGCGAAGGAGTCTCGGCCGACTTTGCCGAGGAAAAACGTTTCAGCGCCGAGGCGGGCGGTGGCGACGGCGGCGTTGGAGCCTTTGCCGCCGAAAGTGGTGTGGAAGTCGCGGCCGAGGACGGTTTCGCCTTCGATGGGTAGGCGGTCCATGTCCATGACTAGGGCGACGATGTAGCTGCCGATTATGGTTACGCGGCGGCGGGTTGTTGGCACTCGGAGATCCTTTGTTGGGGAGATTAGAGCATGAATGTGGGAAAAATTGTAGGAGGGGGAACGGGAAAAGATAGAGGCTTAACACGGAGAACACAGAGGAAGAGCACAGAGGACACAGAGAAGAGAAAGAAAGAGCGGGCCGCTGCATACGGCGGAGGCCGCTACAAAATGGGGCAAGCGGGACCGCCTGAAGGTGGCCGCTAGAGGAGATTGTGCTGGGCGGCGAAGTTCCGGATGGCGGTGGCGGGGACTTGGATTAGGGGTTCGTAGTTGCCGTAGTCGCGGACGCGTTTGTAGGGTTTGTTGGCTACGGTGTTGTAGGAGGCGATGTAGTTCCAGCGGCGATGATCGGAGCGGTTGGCGTCGGAGCGGTGGAGGAGATTGCAGTCGAAGAAAACGGCGTCGCCGGGATCGAGTTCGAGATAGACGAGCGGAAAGCGGGCGCGGGCGGCTTCGACGTGCTCGGGATTGGCCATGGTTTGTTCGTTGATGCGGTCGTGATTGATGCGGCCCATGGAGTGGGAGCCGGCGAGGACCTGGAGACAGCCATTTTCCTGGGTGGCGCGATCTACGGCGATCAGGCAACTGAGCATGCTGGGAACGAGGCAGCCGTAGTCGTACCAATAGCCGTAATCCTGGTGCCATTCCCAGGCGCCGCCTTCGCGGGCGTTTTTCATGATCATTTTTGCGCTGTAGAGATAGACTTCGGCGCCGAGAAGCGTCTCGACATTTTTCACGATGCGTTCGTTGCGGGAGAACATGCCGTAAATGTCGTCCTGCGGGCGATCCCACATGGCGAGGTTGACGGGGTTGCCGGCGCGGTCGGCTTTGTTGAGGATGGAGGCCCCGGCGAGATCGCGCTCGGCTTCGCGTTTCATGATTTCGATTTCGTCGGGCGAGAAGAGGGAGCGTTGGATTAGGTAACCTTGGGATTTGCAGGTGGAGAGATCAGGGGCGGAGAATTTTGGGTAGGTCTCGGGCGCGGCGGCTGTTTCCGGATCTGTGGGCATTGGCGAATCCCCTCGGAGAGAAGTGATGCGGACAGTTTAGAACGAGAAGGCGGGACAAGCAAAAAAAGAGCGGAGGCAAGAGAAAAGCAAGAAGGAGGGGCGAGCCCTCCCCCTACAAAGTGTTGGTGGGCTACCTGAAGGTGGCCGCTACTTTCCTGCTTTGGCGCTCCGCTCGGACGGGCTTGGGACGGGGAGGGGGATGCGCTCGGGGAAGCCGCGCTGGTGCCAGTAGGGGTAGATGGGAGTGAAATCGCTGGCGGTGTCTAGTTTGGCTACTTGTTCGGGGGTTAGTTTCCAGCCGACGGCGGCTAGGTTTTGGCGGAGTTGGTCTTCGTTGCGGGCGCCGAGAATTACGCTGGAGACGGTGGGGCGGCGGAGTAGCCAGTTGAGCGCGATTTGCGGGACGCTCTTGCCGGTTTCCTTGGCGATGGCGTCGATCGCGTCCACGACTTTGTAGAGGTATTCATCGGAGACCTGCGGGCCGACGTCGGCGGTTTTGTGCAGGCGGCTCTGCTCGGGCAGCGGATCGCCACGGCGGATTTTTCCGGTGAGGCGGCCCCAGCCGAGCGGGCTCCAGACGAGGGCGCCGACCTTTTGATCGATGGCCAGGGGCATGAGTTCCAACTCGTATTCGCGGCCGATGAGGGAGTAGTAGACCTGATGGGCGACGTAGCGGGCCCAGCCGTACCGCTCGGAGATGGAGAGGGCTTTCATGAGATGCCAACCGGAAAAATTGGAGCAGGCGATGTAGCGGACTTTGCCGCTGCGCACGAGGGTGTCGAGGGCTTCAAGAGTTTCTTCGATGGGCGTTAATTCGTCGAAGCCGTGCATGTGGTAGATGTCGATGTAGTCGGTGTTGAGGCGGCGAAGGCTGGCTTCGGCGGCGCGGACGATGTGGTAGCGTGAGGAGCCGACATCGTTCGGTCCCTTGCCAAGACGAAAAGTGGTTTTCGTGGAGATGAGAAGATCCTGGCGCTTGCCCTCGACCGCTTTGCCGAGGATTTCTTCGGACAAACCATTGGAGTAAACGTCGGCGGTATCGAAGAGGTTGATGCCTGCTTCGAGACTGATATCGATGAGGCGCTTGGCCTCGTTCACATCAGTTTGTCCCCAGGCGCGGAAGAATTCGGTTCCCCCGCCGAAAGTACCCGTGCCGAAGCTCAGCTCGGAAACTTTGAGGCCTGAATAACCCAGTTGCCGATATTCCATTGTTTTATATCTCCCTTATTCTGTTCCTTAGTGGCGAATGCTTGATTCCTTGGGAAGCTCCGCGGTGCTCCAGCCGCCGCCGAGGGCTTTGATGAGGAGGACGCTGGCGTCCATGCGGCGACGTTGAATGTCCACGTTGTTGCGTTCGTTCTGGAGGGCGACGGTTTGCGCGTTGATTACCTGGAGATAGGTGTCTACGCCGCCTTTGTAACGGTTGCTGAAGAGTTGAAGAGAATCCTTAGCCGAGGCGGTGGCCTCGGTTTGCTGCTGATCTTCGTCGTTGAGGATGCGCAGCGCGGCGAGATTGTCTTCCACTTCCTGAAACGCGGTGAGCGAGGTCTGGCGATAGGTGGCGACGGTACCGTCGTAGTTCGCGAGGGCGGTTTCGGAGTTGGCGCGGCGGCGGCCGCCGTCGTAAAGAGTTTCGAGCATTTGGGGACCCACGGCCCAGAAACGGCTGGGCCAGTTTAACCAATTCAGGAGAGAAGTTCCTTCGAAACCCGCGGAGGCGTTCAACGAGAGCGTTGGAAAGTAGGCGGCGCGGGCGATGCCGATTTGCTGGTTGGCTTCGGCCATACGGCGTTCGGCGGCCGCAATGTCGGGGCGGCGTTCGAGGAGTTCGGAGGGAAGCGCGCCGGGAATTATGGGCGGCTGGAGATCGAGCGGGGCCAGAGGAATGGTGAGTTCGGCGGGAGGCTTGCCGATGAGGATGGCGATAGCGTGTTCGAATTGGGCGCGGGCGACGGTGACGTCGGTGTCCTGGACGCGCGTGGTGTCGAGCTGAGTCTGGGCCTGGGCTACGTCGGATTTGGGAGCTACGCCGCCGAGGAAACGGTTGGATGTGAGTTGCAGCGCGTCGGTGTAGGCCTTGACGGTGTCGTCGAGAAGCTGCTTCTGCGCGTCGGCGCTGCGGAGTTCGAAATAATCGATGGCAAGTTCGGCGTGCAGGCTGAGGCTGGCGGTGGCGTAATCGGCGGTGGTGGCTTGCGCTTCTTCGCGGGCTGCGGCGACACTGCGGCGGATGCGACCCCAGAGATCGACTTCATAGGAGAAATCGATAGGGAGGACGAAATCACCGGTGTTACTTGTGGTGTGGATGTAAGGGCGATTCCCTGAAGCGTGAAGGGATTCAATGCTGGGACCGGCGGAGATCGTTGGGAATTGCGCGGCGCGATTGAAGCGAACGGCGGCGCGAGCTTCGCGGAGGCGGGCCTCGGCGACTTTAAGATTCTGGTTGGAGACGGTGAGCTGCTCTTCGAGAGAGTTGAGTTGCGGGTCGCCGAAGATTTCCCACCATTTGCCGCGAAGGGTTTGATCCGCTGGTTGGGCGGTTTTCCATTGGCCGGCTTCCTTGAAGGAGTCGGGTGGTTGTTCTTTGAAATTCGTCGAAGTCGGCGCGGTTGCACGAACGTATTTGGGCCCGACTTCGCAGCCAGAGAGAAGCACGGCTAGCGTGACGGCGAGGAATGGGCGAAGCGATTTCATGGGTTAGTCTCCTGCGTGCTGGTCCGCGATTTTCACGGGTGTGCCGCTGATCAGAGAGTCCGGCGGGCTGACGACAACCGAATCGGCGCCGGTGAGACCGGAGACGATTTCGACGGAGTTGCCGTAGTCACGACCCATCTTGACGGAAACGAGTTCGACCTTGCCGTCGCGGACGACGCCGACCTGGAGGCCTTCCTTGCGGAAAAGAAGCGTGTTGGACGGAATGGTGACACTGGTGATGGTTTCTGGAAGCTTGAAGTGGACGAAGACATAGGCGCCGGGGCGGAGGCGGCCTTTGGGATTATCAACGTCAACTTCGGTAAGAAGAGTGCGAGACGCGGCGTCGAAGGCGTTGGCGTTGCGAACGAGCATGCCCTTGAAGATTTCGCCGGGAAATTCGTCGAGGGTGAGCGTGGCGGAGGCGCCATTGCTGGCGGCGCGGGAATAGACCTCGGGAATAGCGACGTAGACGCGGAGCTTATTGATGGATGCCAGATGGAAGAGTTCGCGGGGAGAGCTGGCGCCGGCGTCGATAAGCTGGCCGACGTCGGTATTGCGAGCGGTGAGGATGCCGTCGAAGGGAGCGTAGATTTTTTCGAAAGATTGCAGCTCTTCGAGTCGGTGGACGTTGGAGGCGCTGGAATCGGCGGCGGCTTTTTTGGCGCTGAGATCGCTCTTGGCCTGATCGGTTTCCTGTTGGGAGACGGAGCCAGTGCTGACGAGAAACTCCCAGCGGGAGGCGGTGATTTTGGCGATGTTGTAATTGGCCTGGGCCGTTTCGAGGTCGGCGCGTGCCTGAAGCAATTGCTGGTCGACTTCTGGAGTTTCAATTTCGGCCAGGAGCTGGCCCTTTTTTACGGGGGAGCCGATGTCCAAGTACCACCGCTTCAAGTAGCCGTTAGTGCGCGCGTAGATGGGCGCGTCGATGAAGGCGACGGTGTTGCCGGGCAGGGCGATTTCCTGGGACGGAGCGTCGGCCACGGGGTGCACGACGGTGACGACGGGAATAGCGGCTTCGAGCGTGGCGCGCGTGACGCTGGCTTCGGCGTTCACGCGGGAACGAATGCCGAAGAAGATGACGAGCGCCACGATGGCGACAGCGCTGGCGGGAATCCACCAGGAGATGCGTGGCGCGGAAGGCGGCGGAGCGGCGGCGGGCTGGGCCGCGGCCACCGCTGCCGCCGACGGGTTGCGCGATTCCGCCCTCGGCGTTTCCGGGTTCGTTGGAGTCTCGAGATTATTGCGATCGGCGTTCATTGTTCGTACCTCTCCTGGGGTCTTTATGCGTGAACCTGTTTTTGCGTTACTTCTGCCGGAAAACCTGCCGCGCCGGGGTCGCGTTTGGAATGCAAGAGACTGAAAACTGCCGGGACGAAAATCAGAGTGGCGATGGTGGCAAAGAGCAGACCGCCGATGACGGCGCGGCCTAGAGGCGCGTTTTGTTCGCCGCCATCGCCGAGGCCGAGGGCCATGGGAATCATGCCGATGATCATGGCGAGAGCGGTCATGAGGACGGGGCGGAACCGCGTAAAGCCGGCTTCGGTGGCGGCGGCGACAGGATCGCCGTGATGCAAAAGGCGTTCCTTGGCGAAGGCGACGACGAGAATGCTGTTGGCGGTGGCGACGCCCATGCACATGATTGCGCCCATGAGAGCGGGAACGCTAAGAGTAGTGTGCGTGAGAAAAAGAAAGATCACGATGCCGGCGAGGGCGGCGGGGAGCGCGGTGATGATGATGAAAGGATCGAGCCAGGACTGGAAATTCACGACGATGAGCAGGTAGACAAGGATGACGGAGAAGACGAGGCCGGTGAGGAGACCAGTGTAGGAGGTGCGCATGGTTTCGAGCTGGCCGCGGACGCGGATGAAGCTGCCGCGCGGGAGGGAGGAGGTGTTAGCGGCAACGATACGATTGATGTCGCGGCCGACGGCGCCGAGGTCGCGGTCCTGGACGTTGGCGTAGATGTCGAGGATGCGGCGAATGTTGTAGTGATTGATGACTTCCATTTCGCTGGTGCGGTGGATGGCGGCAACATCGGCCAGAATGGCGGGGCGAGTGGCGCCGGACGCGGTGATCGGAATATTCTGCACATCCTGCAGCGACTGGACGGCGTACTGGGGAGTTTGAGCGACGAGGTTATAGCTGGTGCCGTTCTGGTAGTTCAAGAAAAACATGGGAGTGATCTGGAAGCTGCCGCTGAGCGAGTTGAGCGTGCTGTTGGCGACGTCGCGCTCGGAGAAGCCAGCTTGCGTGGCTTTGGTGCGGTCGATGTTGATTTCGTAGAGCGGGTAGTCAAATGGCTGCTGCATGTGCGGGTCGGCGATGCCGGGGACCTGGCGCAATTCGGCGAGCAACTTCTCGGCGACGCGGCGATTCCCTTCCGTGTCCGCGCCTTCGATTTGAATGTCCACGGGAGCGGGAAGGCCGAAATTCAGGATCTGGGTGGTGATGTCGGCGGGGAGGAAATAAAAGGTGGTGCCAGGAAACTGCGCAGGCAATTGCTTGCGGAGTTCGCGGATGTAGGCGGCGGTGGGGTGATGTTTCTCGTTGAGAGAGACGAGGATGTCGGCATCACCGGCGCCTATGAGGCCAGAGGTGCTGTGCATGTAGTTGATGCTGCTGTAGGGGAGGCCGATGTTGTCGGCAATGGAATCAAGTTCGCGTTCGGGAATCGAGCGGTGGATGGAGGTTTCGACTTCGTCGCTGAGCTTGGCGGTTTCCTCGATGCGCGTTCCGGTCTTTGCGCGGAGGTGGAGAATGAACTGGCCGCTGTCCGTGCTGGGAAAGAAATCCTGGCCGAGCCAGGGGATGAGAAGGAAAACCGCAAGGCATGCGAGAAGGAAGACCGGGATGAAAATACGACGGTGGTAGACGAGGCGCTCGAGCAAAGATTGGTAAGAGTTGCGGAGATTGGTGAAAACGCGCTCGAAACCACGCTGGAATCGGACGAAAGGATTGCCGGAAGACTTCGCCGCATCCTCGTGCTCCTTCAGGAGGTACATCGCTAGCGTGGGAACGAGGGTGCGCGAGAGGATATAGGAGGCGAGCATGGCGAAGACGACGGCTTCGGCTAGGGGAACAAAGAGGTAGCGGGCCACGCCGCTGAGAAGAAACATGGGCATGAACACGATGCAAATGCAGAGCGTGGAAACAAGAGCGGGGACGGCGATCTGAGCGGCGCCGTCGAGGATGGCTTCACGCTTGGCGTGGCCTTCCTCGAAGTAACGCTCGATGTTTTCGATGGTGACGGTGGCATCATCGACGAGGATGCCGACGGCGAGAGCGAGGCCGCCGAGAGTCATGATATTGACGGTCTCGTGGAGCAGGCTGAGCACGATTACGGAGCTGAGGATTGAGAGCGGAATAGAGACGGCGATGATGAGAGTGCTGCGCCAGCTTCCGAGGAAGACAAGGATCATGATGCCAGTGAGGCAGGCGGCGATGACCGCTTCGCGGATTACGCCGCTGACCGCGCTGCGCACGAAGACGGATTGGTCGGCAAGCGGGCGGATTTTGAGTTCTGGAGGAAGAGTTTGCGCGACACGAGGAAGAAGAGTGCGGACGCCTGTGACTACGTCGAGAGTGGAGGCGTTGCCGGCTTTGAGGATGCTGAGGAGCACGCCACGATTGCCGTCCTGGCGGGCGATGTTGGTCTGGGGAGCGAAGCCGTCGCGGACGTTGGCGACGTCACGCAAGTAGATGGTGGAATTGCCGACGACTTTTATAGGGATGGTGTTGAGCTCGGGAACGGTGCGCAAGCTGGAGTTGACGCGGACGTCGTATTCGAATTCGCCGATTTTTGCGGTACCGGAGGGGAGGATGACGTTCTGCTGCTGGACGGCGAGGAGAACATCCTGCGGCGACAGGCCTTTGGCCTGGAGGAGGTTGGGATTCAGATCGATCATAACCTGGCGCTGCTTTCCGCCGTAGGGGAAAGGAATGACCGCGCCGGGAACGGTGACGAGTTGCGGGCGAAGAAAATTCTGGCCGAGGTCGTTCAATTGCTGCTCAGAGAGCCCTTTGCCGGAGAGGCCGAGCTGGAGAATCGGTACGCTGGAGGCGCTGTAATTGATGATGAGCGGAGGAAGCGCGCCCGGGGGCAACTGGCGAAGGATGGTTTGAGAAACGGCGGTGACCTGCGCGTTGGCGTTTTCCAGGCTGGAATTGGGCTGGAGGTAGATTTTGACGATAGCCTGGCCGTTGACGGTGGTGGATTCGATATGCTCGATGTTGTCGACGGTGGTGGTCAGGACGCGCTCGTAAACGGTTGTGATGCGGCCTTCCAGCTCTTCCGGATTGAGTCCGGTGTACTGCCAGGCGACGGCGATGACGGGGATATCAATATTCGGGAAAATGTCGGTGGGAGTGCGGAGGATGACGACGGGACTCAGCAAGAGGATGAGCAGGGCGAGGACGATGAAGGTGTAAGGTCGATCGAGAGCGACGCGAATGATCCACATTAAAATCCTCCTGACGGGCCGGGGCTGTTCGGCCTACAAGCAATGCGACATCCGTGCCGCCGGATAAGAGCGCGCTAGGAGGCACTGGCCGAAAATACCGCCTGATAGGCGCTGTTGCGCGCGGCTTGCGAACTGGAAAACAGAGCGGCCGAGACTTTGCCGGCACTTGCGCCGAGGCGCTTGGCGATTTTGTCGCGCAACAGACGGCGTGCGCGAAACGTTCTGGCTTTAACGGTGCCGACCCTTACGCCGAGGGTTTCAGCGGTCTTTCTGGTGGAGAACTCGCCGATTTCGGAGAGATTCACAACAGATTTGAGAATGGGCCGGAGCTCGTTGATGGCGCCGGACAAAACGCTGCGCAATTCCTTTTGGCCGTACTGCTCTTCCGGGGTGATGGCGGTGTCCTTAATTTCGAGGGCGAAGTTTTCCTCATCAACAGTCTGATGGCCTTCAATCGAAAGATGGCCCGGACGGCGCTTGCGAAGCAGCATCAATGCTTCGTTGATAGCGATGCGCGTAAGCCAGGTGGAAAAGCGGGCCTGCCCCTGAAAACTTTTCAGGTGAACAAAGGCCTGCTGGAAGGTCTGCTGCACGGCGTCTTCGGCGTCTTCCGGGTTCTGCAGCCGGCTGAGCGCGACGTGGAACATTTTCTGGTAGTAGCGCTGGAAAAGAGTTTCGAAAGCGGCGCTGGAGCCGCGGACGGCTTCGGCGACGAGAGTTTCATCCTTCACGTTCGGGCTGCCGATATCCACGGCGCGGTCTATGATTGGCTTTGGTGTTCCGGTTTTGGTTTCGAGTTGCATTCGTGCGTCTCCTTCGAGATTTGCCGCTGCTGTTCCTTCAACGATTCCAAGACGTGCTTCATGTAGGCCCGGCTGGCGCGGAGCACCGCTCCTTCCGAGGCCATCTGAAGGAGCACGCACTCGCCTTTGTTGTCGACGCCGATCACGTCTTCAAGATCGACCGCGCACTTGCGGCCTTCGCGCGTGCTCCTGGTGGAGAGCCACTTCTCCTGCAGGTCGAGCGCCCACACGCCGCAAAGACGTCCCTGCAAGACCCATTTCTGTTCGAACGGCGTGTCGGTGATCATCGTCCTAAGCACGGGAGTCTCCTGCGATCCTGGTGCTTACTGGCCGGAGGCCACGGAAACGGTAGAAGTGGAACTTGTGGTGAGCAGATCGAGTTGGATCTGCACTTGGTTGGCGACGAGGCGGTCCGCATCCGCGTCCTTGGGGTGATGCTTGACGGAAAGAGTTTGCCTCTGGTCAGGAGCCGTTATGGCCGAGGCGATCGGGGTGCAAACTTCGCCGGAGAAATCTTCGCCGACCGTCGCCGGAGTGTCGCAGCGGAGATCCTTGCGAGCGGCAACTTCGACGACTTCACCGGTGCAGGCGGGGCCGGAAAAATCCTCGCCGACGGTGGAAGGCGTGGTGCACTGTTCGTCGGCGACGAAGACCGGCCAAACGGTGGAAGAAACTGCGCTCAAGAGTTCAGGAAAATCTTCGGCAGAAACGGTTGAAGAGGCGATCCATTCCACGTTGGCCAAATTGCCGGAGGAAGTCGCGCGATGGAATTCAAACGACGCCGGCTGCGTCAGGGAGCTAGTGATTGCTGGGCCAAAGGTCGGGCCGGAGTAGCCTTCGGACGGATCGTAGGTGGCAACGCGCTGGACATAGGTCAGAGTGAGATCACCGGAAACGCGATAAGCGTCGACCGCCAGGGGAACGACGCGCCGGGATTTGAAGGCGATGACGGTGTAGGCGGACTCTTTCGCGCGGCGATCCGCTGGGGACTCGGCGAGCGAAGGCTTTTTGTCCGCGGGATAGATAGTGAAATCAAAATCGGGGGTTCGGGAGTCGCCGGAGGTGAGTTTGATGACGCCGGAAGTGCGGGCCACCACGCCGACGTTGAGGTTGCCGTTCGGATTTTTTGTGGATGCGAGATAAAGACGCGCGGTGGAATGCTCCGAGTCAATCTGCGAGACGGCGTTCTGTGCGAAAGCCGGGGCAACTGAGAAGAGCCCGGTGAGGGCGACTAAAGCAAATCCAGAGAGTTTCTTGAACATTGGGCCTACCTTCTTTCTTTCTAGCTGCCTTGAATTTTCGCGTAACGACCCATGTCGCTGGGAGCCCTTTTGAGCCGAACGAAGAACGCTGCAAGACTTTCAATTAGCTGAGCACTTCATCGTTCGTGGAGGAGAAAGGCAAGGCGCGGGCCAAACGAGGAGAGAGCAGGGAAAACGTGGAAGTGATTGAATGGAAGGAGTTTCAGGGAAGGACGGAGAAATGACAGTTGGGGCGTGTCACGGTGTCATAGCGGCTTGACAGTGTCAATCGTCGGAGCCGTGACACTAGCGGAGGTCATGCCGAGACGCTTCATTTGAGCAATCAGCGTAGTGCGCTTGAGGCCCAGGCGGGCAGCAGCTCCATCGACGCCGCCGACACGTCCGCTGGAATCACGGAGCGCTTGTTCGATTTGTTCGCGGGTGAGAGGAGGCACGGCGGTGCGCACTCGTTTGGGGCGAGCGGCAGCGGGAGCGATTTCCGGGCTTGCGGACATGACTGCGGATGTGGCCCTGAGTTCGGCGGGAGAAACGAGGAGGACGCCGCGCGAGGAGAGGATGACGGCGCGCTCGATGACGTTCTGCAACTCGCGGACGTTGCCGGGCCAGTCGTAGCTCATTAGGGCGCTCATGGTGTCGGCGGGAATGTTTTGGATGAATTTGCCCATGCGGCGGCTGAAGATTTCTGCGAAGTGACGGACAAGCAGGGGGATATCTTCAGGGCGCTCGCGAAGAGCGGGAACTCGGATGGGAAAAACGTTGAGGCGATAGAAAAGGTCGGAGCGGAATTTGTGCTCGGCGACAAGTTCGGAGAGATCGCGATTGGTGGCGGCGATGAGGCGAGCGTCGGTGCGGAGTGTGCGGGAACTGCCGAGGCGTTCGAATTCGCGCTCCTGGAGGACGCGGAGGAGTTTCGGCTGAAGTTCGAGAGGAATTTCGCCAATTTCATCGAGGAAGACGGTGCCGTGGTGAGCGAGTTCGAAGCGGCCGATGCGCTGGGCGATGGCGCCGGTGAAGGCGCCGCGTTCGTGGCCGAAGAGTTCGCTTTCGAGCAGGCCGGTGGGAATGGCGGCGCAGTTCACTTTGACGAAAGCGTTGTCGTGGCGAGAGCTCAAGTTGTGGATGGCGCGGGCAATGAGTTCCTTGCCGGTGCCGGTTTCACCGAGGATGAGAACGGTGGAATCGGTAGGCCCCACAGTTTCGAGTTCCTTGAGGACTTTCTGGAGCGCGCCACTTTTGCCGACGATCTCGTCGAACATGGAGGTTTCGTCGATTTCCTGGCGGAGAGCGACGTTTTCCTGGAAGAGCTGTTCCTTGAGCGTGTTGATTTCGACGAAGGCGTCTTCGAGGGCTTTTCGTGAGAGGCGCTGCTCGGTGACATCGACGTGGGTGCCGATGAATTCGGCAACCGTGCCGTCCAGTTTTCTGACGGGATGGCCGAGGACGTGGAGGTGGCGAATGGAGCCGTCGTCCAGAATGATGCGGTAGTTCAATTCGAAATCGCTGGTGTCGCGGATGGAGTTTTGAATCGTTTCCTGGACGGCTGGCCGCTCGTCGGGATGAATTCGGCCGAGAATCATGTCGATGGTGACTTTGGTGTTTGGATCGAAGCCAAAGATGCGGCAGCTTTCCTGGCTGAAGTAGACCTCGCCGGAGGCCACACAGCGGGCCCAACTTCCCGTGTGGCTTAGCCGCTGGCCTTCGGAGAGATAGGCTTCGCTGCGCTTGAGGGCTTCCTCGGCGCGCTTGCGCTCGGTGATGTCGCGGTAGATGCCGTAAATTTCGGGGGTGTTCCCTTCGACTTCCACAGGGGCAGCGGCGAAGGAGACGATGAGGCGAGAGCCGTCTTTCCTTTTGCGAGTCAATTCGGCATCGACTCGCTCGCCGCGCATTAGGGCTTCGCGGATTTTTTCCGACTCTTCCCCGTGACCGTCGGGAACAATCAAGTCACTGATATTGCGGCCGAGCGCTTCTTCGGAGGTAAAGCCATAGAGCTTGGTAAATTCGCGATTGACGCGCAGGATGCGGTTTTCGAAGTCCCGGAGGACGATAGCTTCGGGAGCGAGTTCGAATAGTTTTTCGAAATGGGCTTTCTGCTTGCGGAGTTCCTCTTCGGCGCGTTTGCGCTGGGTGATATCCATCGTGGTGCCGATGAACGCGGTGAGATTGCCGGCGCCGTCGAGCACGGGGCGCCCAATGCCAGAGACGTGCCTGAGCGTGCCGTCGGGAAGAACGAGGCGGAACTCGTGCTCGAATTCGTGTTTGTCGCGAACGGCCTCGTCAATGAGCTTTTTGAGCGAGGCCTGGTCATCGGGATGAACTCTGCTCCAGAAGAGGGACTCGCCAGGTTTATCCGTGTTGGGATCAGTTCCAAGGATGAGGAAATGTTCGCGCGACCATTTGATTTCGCCAGTGACGAGGTTCCACATCCAACTGCCGGTGTGGCTGAGCCTTTGACCTTCTTCGAGGAAGAGTTCGCCGGTGCGCTGCTCGTCGTCACGGAGGGCGTTGTCTATGGCGAGAGCAACCTGGTCAGCAACCAGGGAGAGGTACCGCATCTCCTCGGAAGAATAGGCGTTGGGATGGTGGGCGCCGAAGCCCAGGCTGCCGAGACGGCGATAAGCGGTGGTAAGGGGAAGGACGCAAGTGGACTGAAGGCCAGACTCTTCATAGTGCTTCATCATGCGGGGAAAGCGGGTCTCTGTGCGCGGGGAAGAGACGAGGACGGGCTCTTGATGATTGTAGACCCACCAGGTGATGGTTTCCTCGGCGCGGAAGTCCGGGGGAATTTGGAAAGCTGGGCCTTGCAAGGTCTCGAGCAAGGGGTTGTCGATTTTATTTGAGGCCGGGTCGTACAGATAGATGGCGATGAAATCGAAGGCGACGACCCGGCGTAGCTCTTGGGCGAGAACGCGGAACAATTCTTTCGGGTTGCGATAGACGCCGATGGCTTGGGAGACACGGAACAGCGCTTCCAAGCGAGCCGAGAGCGACTGCTCGAAGCCGGGTTGCTGTGTTTCGGACACCCTTTCATCTACCTCGAAGTTTTTCACCTTAACCAGCCTCAACGCGTGGCGACAATTTTTACTGTAGCGAACGGACCGCCTGGGCAGCAAGATTTCCGGGCATGATGGGGGACGCTTGGGAGGCGGCCCAAGAGTGCACGGAAAGAATCCTTTATTTGATGCAGGAGCCGGGGGAATAGGTCAAGTTGGAAAGTGTGCACGTCGAGGCCCGGGAAAAGGCTGGAACGAGTGACCCAAAAGCACAGCCAGGAGTGGCTGTGCTACAAGAGGAAGAGCAACCGAAGAGGGCGGCGTAAATCCGCCCCTACAAAGACGAGAGGGGGCGAAGGGCCGGGAGGGAATCGCGATAGGTGCGGTGGGCTAGCCAGGCGAGCGTGGCGCACATGCCGAGCCAACCGAGAGTGCGAACGAACTGCCCGATTTTGAGGTCGGCTGGGAGCAGGCCCCACTGGCCGAAGAGCATGGTCCAGTCACCGATGTCGCCGTTGACAAGCGGAAGAGCGCAGGCGCGGGCGTCCTTCATGTACGCGCCGATGTAGAGGAAATTTTCGAAAAACCAAAAGGCGGAGAAGGCGAAGCCGTAGGTCTTCCCGTGGAAATAGAAGTATAGAGCGCAGAGCAACGGAACGAGAAGTTCGCCGAGCGTGCCGCCGAGGAGCATGAGGGTGTGGCCGCCCCAAGCGAAGGCGGGATGGCCTGCCTCGTGAATCATGAGATTGACTAAATCGGGAAAGAGAAAGCCGGAAGTGTCGCGGAAAGCGTGGAGGAGGAAAAGAGAATAGGCGAGGAGCCAGGAAATGCCGGCGTAGCGGGAGACGGGATCCCAGGGTTGGGTTTCAAGGCGAGCGAGCGGCATGGGGATAGAGTAGCAATGGAAAATGTGATGTGAGGGCCGATGAATGGGGACGTTGCGCAGGGAGAACCTGGCCGATTGAAGGGGGTGGAGAATTTGAGGTTGAAGTCCTTCTCCAGTCTGCGGCGGGCAGGATGACAAGTTGCTCGTGGTTCTGAGCGAGGTTGGAGTTGAATCTAAACCCGCACCCTGAAAACCGCAGGGTACGGCACCCGGCGGACAAGAGCAACCCTAGAGGGCGGGGTAAACCCGCCCCTACGTGGGGGGCTTGGGAGGCGAAGAGTCGCCGGAGGGTTCGCCGGTGATGAGGCGGGCGCTGCGGCTGAAAGTGAGATAGAGAAAGCCCCACTGGATTAGGACGATGATGCGGCTTTGGAATTCGACGATGTAGATCAGGTGGATGAAGAGCCAGATGCACCAGGCGACGAAACCGGAGACGTGGACGCCAAAAACGTTGGCGACAGCCGCGGCGCGGCCGATGACGGCCATGTCGCCCTTGTCGAAATATTTGAAGGGAGGAAGTTTTTGACCGGCCAGGCGGGCTTTGATGAGTTTACCGGCGTAGCGGCCGCCTTGGATGGCGACCTGGGCAACGCCAGGGAGAGAATGTCCTTTCGCATCCTGAGCAAGAGACAAATCGCCGAGGACGAAAATTTCGGGATGATTAGGGAGGGTAAGGTCGGGATTGACCTTGAAGCGGCGGGAGCGATCGGTTTCGGCGTTCAGACGCTCGGCAACTTTGTGAGCGAAGGGAGTGGCGGTGACGCCGCCGGCCCAGAAGACGGTGCGCGCGGGGACGTTGCCGGAAGTCTCGCCGTGTTTATAACTGACGCCTTCCTCGTCGATGTTGGTGACGAAAGCACCGAGCATGATTTCGACGCCGAGGTGCTTGATCAGCTTTTCCGCTTTGGCCGAAAGGTCTTCGGGATAGGGAGGGAGAACACGCGGGCCGCCCTCCATAAGAATGATGCGGGCTTCCTGCGGGCGGATGCGGCGGAAGTCGTGCTTGAGCGTGTGATGAGCGATTTCAGCGATGGCGCCGGCGAGTTCGAGTCCGGTGGCGCCGGCGCCGACGATGACGAAGTTGAGCCAGGAGCGTTCTTCGTCCTCGGTTTCGGCACGTTCGGCGCGTTCGAAGGCGTAGAGAAGCTTGTGACGCATCCGGGTGGCTTCTTCGACGGATTTGAGGCTGGGGGCGTTTTCGCGCCACTGGTCGTTGCCGTAGTAAGAGGTCTGGGAGCCGGTGGCGATGATGAGGGTGTCGTAGGGAAAGGCGTCGCCGTCGGCGAGAAGGACTTTTTTGGCCTGGGGATCAATGTCAACGGCTTCACCTAGGAGAACTTCGACATTTTTCTGGCGGCTTAGGACCGCGCGGATGGGCGCAGCGATTTCGGCGGGAGAAAGCGAGCCGGTGGCGACCTGGTAGAGGAGCGGCTGAAAGAGATGGAAGTTGCGCTTGTCGAGAAGGGTGATGTCTACGTCGGCGCGTTTGAGAGTTTGTGCGGCGACGAGGCCCGCGAAACCTCCGCCCAAGATGAGGACGCGGTGTGGAGCTGGCATGGAGGCTTTTCTCCTTTTGATCCGGGTGAGACTTAGATGTTCGGTGGGCTCCGTTGATACCATTATTAGTAGAACATACTTGGGCGGTGAAGAGGTCGGGTGTGGGAGAACGGGAGGAAGAGGAAGATTTAACACACCGGGCACAGAGGAAGAGCGCAGAGTGCACGAAGGGAAGAAAGAAAAAGCACAGGCTGAAGGCCTGTCCTACGGGGAATGGAGAAGATGGTGAGAGAGGAAGAGTTGAGGCAGGAGAGGCAGGCCTTGCGGCTGCTGTGTTCGAATTTGATTCGGGCGACTACCCGGGTGGAGCTTTGCAACCTGCTGGATAGTTCCCTATTTCAGGATCCGTTGCACCGGGTGGCGTTTGAAGAGATTCGGGCGGCGGGAGCGGTGCCGCCGAAGAGACTTCGGGAGGAATTGCCAGGGCGGATCACGAACCGGGGATTTCCCGATTTTGAGTTGCTAGAATTTCTGGGAAAGGACTTGGCGTCGGCGGGTGAGATCGAACAACTGTTCATGAGCGTATTGCGGCTGATTCAGGAGCGACATGAAAGCGACGGGAGCGAAGTGGAGAATTGATGCCGGAGCAACGCACAGGGAGGAAATGGTATTTGGTGGAGGCGCTGGGGCTTTCGGCGTTGGTGGCGATGTATATCTGGAAATGGCAGGCAGCGTCGCCGCGTTCGTGGTGGATTCTGGCCGCGTCGATGGTGCTGAGCGCGGTGCTACGCCGCGATACACCGAAGACACTGGGATGGCGAGCGGACAATCTATGGCCCGCCACGCGCAAAGCAGTTCCCTTTTTTGCCATCGCATCGGTGGCCATCTGCGGCGCCGGACTTTTTTGGGGGATGCTGCAACGATTGCCGGCGCATCTGATCGAGCCGCGGCGATTCACCGGGTATCTGGCTTTTTGTCTGCTGCAGCAGGTGGCGCTGAACTCTTTTTTGACGAACCGGCTGCTGAGTTATTTTGGTGAGGCGTGGCCAGCGGCGGTGCTGGCGGGAGTGCTATTCGCGGCGCTGCACTGGCCGAATCCGGTGCTGGTGCCGCTGACGCTGGTGGGCGGAGTGGCGATGACGTGGCTGTTTGCGCGGGAACGAAATATTTTGCCGCTGGCGTTGGGCCAGGCTGTGCTGGGGGCGCTGGTGTGGTGGGCGTTTCCGCTGGCGTGGCACCACTCGATGAGGGTGGGGCCGGGGTTTTGGGCGTTTCACCCGTAGCCTAGTTTGTGACGGTCCCCCGTCCCGCGGAAGCACGCGGGACGCAAAATGCGCACTCCGGTTGGAATGATAAGCCTGGGTGGAAATCGGCAGGGGTGCCTTCCAGGAAAGATAAACACTACAAAGGCTCCCTTTTCTGGTAGTTAGTCGACTTCCGAGGCTACATCGCGCGATGCTGCAGGGTGGCTTCAGTAATCCTCAATTCGCCCTCCCCAAACACCCGGCTCGGGGATCTCATTCCCTCCTTTATATAGGCTGGAACTTTCGGGCACCCCTTGGCGTATTGATAGACAAGGAGTGTGCCATGAAGACTTTCAGGGGATTCCTCCGTTTCGGTATTGCGGCGGCTCTCGCGGCTGCCACCTTTCTGCCGACGCGGACGATTGCGCAAGACACTACCACGACTACGGCTTCGAGCAGCAAATCGGAGCAATGGATCCACGTGCGTGTGGAGAGCAAAGAGGACCACGGGGAAACGGTGCGTGTGAATGTCCCCATCGAGATGGCGGCGAAGGTGATCCCCGCGATCAATAAAAACAATTTGCATGACGGGAAGCTTCACATCGATTCGATGCATACGAATGATGTGGACCTGCGGGCGATTGTGGATGCGGTGCGGAGTTCGCGGGACGGCGAATACGTGACTGTGCAGAGTAACGAAAACAATGTGCGGGTGGCGAAGAGTGCGGGATATCTGTACATCCATGTGACGGACAAATCCGACGGCAAGAAAGCGGCTACGAAGGACGAGAAGACGGGCGCGAAGGCCACAGCGGCGCATGAATCGAAAGTGGAAATCAAGGTCCCGATGAAGGTGGTGGATGCGCTGGTTTCAGCGGGCAAGGATGAGCTGGATATCGTGGCGGCGCTAAAGGCGCTTTCGGCGCACGGGGACACGGAACTGGTGACGGTGAAGGATGCCGAGAACACCGTGCGGGTCTGGGTAGATTCGAAGAACGTGGCGGACTAAATAGGCTGATGAAAAATCGAGCAGTAGGTTGGAGACGGAGAGTTTCCTCAGGGGCTAAAGCCCATTTCAGTTGGTCTTTGCTGTCGGAGCTAAAGCTCCGACCCCCAAAAGGGACTTCTTCCGCAAGCAGCGAAGTGGGATTTAGCGGGAGAACATGCTGATACTGGCGAAGGCGGCGTTGGGTTTGGGCGCGACGATGGCGATGGCCGGCGCGTACGTTTTTCACGAGGGAGTGATTCGCGTGGATGTGGACGAGCACCGGGCGGGCGGATCGCATGTGCACTTCTGGGTGCCGGCGACGATCGTGTCGGTGGGAATGCACTTTATGCCGAAGAATCAGCTGAATCACACGACGGCCGAAGTGCGGCCGTTGCTCCCCGCCTTGCGTGAAATCGCCAAAGAGCTGGAAAAGTATCCGAATGTGGAGTCGGTGGATGTGACGAATGCTCGGGATCACGTGCGGGTGGCGATGGTAGATGGGAAATTGCGGATTGATGCGGTGAGCGGGGATGGGGACGTGGTGCATTTGAGTGTGCCAGCGCGGGTGCTTCGGGATGTGGCGGATGAGTTGGAGGAGAGGGCGCCGGGGGTGTGAGCGCGGATAGTTAGCGAATAGCAGCGAACAGGTAAAAGGAAGATTACGGCGGCGCGGCGCGAGTCGGGCCGCTTTTGTTTTTGGTTGGAACGAAGAGGGGACTTAACGCAGAGCGCACTGAGGAAGCGCGCAGAGTTCGCTGAGAAGAGCAAGCGAACCCAAGAGCACAGCCCCTCGCGAAAGCGGCTCGGGGCAAGCAGGAACGGCTGTGCCACAAGATGTGACCGGAAAAAAGAAAGATGGGTCAGCCGCCGGCGGGCGCGGCGCCGGGTTGGAAGTAGACTTCGTCTTGGATGGCTTCTTTTTTCCAGCCGGCGCGGGAGAGCATGCCGCGGCCAGTTTCGACCATGCCGGGATGACCGCAGAGGTAGGCAGTGGTGTCAGCGGGCGTGAGATTCCAGACTTCAATGTACTTTCGAATCAGATCGTCTACGCGGCCTAGTTCGCCTTGCCAGTTGGGATTGTCCCAGGGGCGGCTGATAGATGGGACGTATTTGAGCCAGGGGGCTTCGGCGGCGATTTTTTCGAGTTCATCGCGATAGCCAAATTCGTGGACGTGGCTGGAGCCCTGCACGCAGAAGAGGCGATGCTCGCCGGGCATGGGTGTGCCGCCCTTTTTCCAATCCTGATGCAACGTGCGGATGTAACTGACGTAGGGAGCGACCCCTGTGACGGTGGCGAGGAGGAGATGATTTTTGCGGCCGCTGCGCAGGTCGAGGGTGAATCGGCCTTTTGCGAAACGACGAAGGAGGAGTGGAGTGTCTTTCTTCATTTCGTAGAGCAGCGGGGAGAGCTTGCCATCAGGAACCCGTTCGACGAAAAATTCGAGGACGGGTTCATACGGAGAGGAGGCGATGGAGTAGGCGCGCTCGAGACGTTTGTCATCGCTCATTTCGACGCCGAGTGTGGCGTATTGGCCGGCGAGATAGGTGTAGGGGCCACCGGGATCGATTTTCAAGATGAAGAGGTCTTCAGCGATTTCGCGGCGATCAAGAATGCGGGCGGGAAGGAATTTGTCTGGACTGGCGACCAAGAGAGCCCCCAAGGAATAGGATGCGAGATCTTCATAAATGTCACAGACGGAAGGGTGAGGCGTTCCGCCGGGAAGTGGTAAGAGTATGGACTAAGAGGGCCAATTTTCGATGCGCGAATTGAGGAGTGCGGGTTGGTGAGGCTAAGAGGAATGGCCATGTCACTCGCGTTAGGGTTGGGGATGCTGCTGACGTTGCTGCTGCATTTGCTGGATCATTTGCTGCATGTCGAATTGTTTGACGGGGCCGGTGATACGGTCGGTAGCGTTATCGAGGAGTTTGGTGAGAACCATGCCGCCACCCGAATGGGTTTCCTTAACCAAACCGAAAGGAGTGATTTTATCGCTGGTCCAGGAATCGGCGCTGTTTTTGTCGTTGCGCCAATGCTCGCAGGAGAAAGTGCCCGCAGGAACAGTGATGGTTTCGGTGCCAACGGAATTCCAGTCATTGGTGAATTCTTCCATCTTGGCTTTGCCAGAAGTGTTCATGCCCATCGCGCCTACGGGCATTTCCATTGCCTGCTGGTCGGCAGGCTGGATGATCATGCGGTGGAACTGAAAGTCGCCGAGTGTGATGAGAGCCTTGCCGACCATCGGCTTGCCGTTGTTATCGTTTGACACAAACTCCATCCAGAAACCCTCTTTGCCGTCAACGGAATCCTTGCCGACGATTGAAATTTCCGAGTTGCGGGTCTTGCCATCTTTGTCGGTGGAGAGATAGGCGGCGCCTTTGCCGACCACCGGATGGAAGACTTTAGTGATGGTGGGACGTTTGAAAATATCCATGCCCATCTGGGCGTGCGCAGCAGCAGCGAGCAAAAGTGCCGCGAGGAATGTGATCGCGAGACAACAGCGCTTCATTACTTCTCCTTCGAGGATGGAGGACAGTGAGGCCCGCGGTTGGGTTCGGGCGGCTCCGTGTGGGTTTTTCATATCAAGTTCAGGTGGGGAATGCAATTGGTCAATTGTGGAAGAGTGTGCAAAACAGGGGAGGGGATTTTTTGACACAAGAGTGCACAGAGGTCGGAGCACAGAGAACACAAAGACGAGGAACCCAAGAGCACAGGCGGGAGACTATGCTGCTGGCGCGGCAGTTATTCGTAGGCTAGCGCTTCGACGGGATCGACGCTGGAGGCGCGGAGAGCGGGAACAGTGGCACCGAGGAAGGCGCCGATTAGGGCAAGGCCGATGGAGCCGACTACCCAGCCGGACGTGAGGAGAATGGAGAGGCCGGGGTTGGTCTGTTTGAGGATGGCTTCGGTGAGAAAGGTGATGCCGATGCCGAGGACGCTGCCGGCGATCGTGAGGAAGGCGGTTTCACCGAGAAGCATTTTGACGACGTCGAAACGAGAGAAGCCGAGAGCCTTGAGGATACCGATTTCGCGGGTGCGCTCGAGAATCATGGTGTGCATGTTCATCAGGACGACGAGGAAGCTGATGACGATGCCGAGGCCGACCATGGTTTTGATGAAAGGTTTAAGTTCGGGGAGGTTGGAAGAGTTCATGAGCGAAACGTATTCGGACATGGAGCGGATGCGGTTCTGCGGATCGAGCTTGAGGATTTCAGCGCGTGCGGCTTCGGTGTCGCCCTTGCTGCGGACGAAGACCATGGAGATGTGATTTTCGGCGCCGATGATGTCCTGCCCGGTTTTCAGAGGGATGAAGAAGCGAGCGCCTTTGCCGTGGGCAACGATGCCGGAGATGGTGAAGGGATGATTGACGAGGGTCACGGTGTCGCCGACTTTGATGTGGCGGGTCTGGGCGATGATGTCGTCGGCGAGGGCTTCGTCGGGAGCCTGGAAGGGGCGGCCGGCGCGAAAGATAAATCCCTGGCTGAGGGCGTTGAAGCGTTTGTAATCAATGCCGTAGACGATGATAAGGCTTTTGGGATCGGAGAGGATGAGGGTCGGAGCGGATTCGTCAACGTCGGGAAGCTTGGCGATCTGGTCGCCAAGGGATTCGGCCATCACGGCGCTGGAAAAGGCGAAGAAGATGGAGGAGTTGGGCGGCTGCACGAGAAGATCGGCGCCGACGCCTTCGACGCGCTTGCCCCATTCGGCGACGATGCCGCTGGTGAGGCCGACAATCATCAGCACCAGAACCACCTGGATGGCGATGGCGAGGATGCTGAGCGCGCAACGCAGCGGGCGCGCGGCAAGATTGCCCCAGAACATGCGCAAGAGAGAAAAAGGACCTTCGTAAGTGTCTGACATAGAGAATTCGGTAATTAGGAATGTAGCATCGGCAATGGCGCGGGTCAAAAGTGAAACGGGCGGTCTTGTAGCACGAAGAATGCCGAAGTGCAGCAAGAATTATTTCTGTCCGATGAAGTTTTGCACACGAATGTTGATAACCTTGTGGAAAGCAGAGCGTGGGGCAGGGTTAACTCCGCAAAATTCAACACGATGATACAGATTGCACTACTTTGGTGCAATGCGCGCGAATCGAGACCGATGCAAGGAAGAATTTTCGTGCAGAGTGACGAAGGACACGGAGTTGTTGGCAGAAAAGCACAATATTTTGATCCGCGGGAATTCTAAAACGGAAAACTTTTGCAGATGAGTGGATGAGAAGAGAGAACACCCGTGAAACATGCGTGTGAAACATTTTTGAACGCCGAGTTCAGCGAACTTTAATACCACTTCGGCGGGCGATCAAGATGAATCTTGACGACTTGCTTGAAATCAGTGATGTCGAACCAGTGGCCGTAGGGTTTCCAGCCTTGTGCGACAACTTGAATGAGAACGCGCCCGACGGGCGGTTGCGGGACATGGGCGATGCCCTGCATGTTGGTCTTGACGTTGACTTCCGTTTTCTTGTCTTTGATTAAACGATCTTCCTGCGTTTTGAGATAGACGCTGGCGTTTTCGATAGGTTTGTCCTCGTCGCCGCCGGTGATTTCGATAGTGAGACGGGGAATGGGTGCTGGCGCGGGCGTTTCTTTCTGGGGCACGGATTGTTGCCCGGGCGCAGAGGCGCACGCGGCGAAGAAGAGCAAAGCAAGGCAAGCTGAGTGAGACAACCCGGGAAGTTGCATGGCGGTTTCCTGAATATGTTGGCTGGAAACGGCGTGCGGGTCAAGTTCGTTGAAGAATTGCAAAAGTGAACGGAAAAGCTTGGGTAAGTTGTTGAATTGATTCGTGTGAGGGCGACGGAAAATTTGACTCGCCGCGTGGGGTCTTGTAAGTATGGTGGGCTACGGAGCACAGCAGAGACTGAGGAGAAGACATGGGATTTGCCACGAACGCAATACATGTGGGCCAGGAGCCGGATCCTTCAACTGGGGCGGTGGTCGCGCCGATTTATCAGACGTCTACGTACGTTTATGACGAGCTTGGAAAATCCAGGGGCGGATACGACTACGCGCGAACGAATCATCCGAATCGCAAGGCCCTGGAGCGTACGGTGGCGAAACTGGAAGGCGGACACGCCGCGTACGTTTTTACTTCGGGGATGGCTGGGATTGATGCGGTGTTCCGGTTGTTGCGGCCGGGAGATCACGTTGTTTTGTCGGAAGCGGTGTACGGCGGCGTTTACCGGCTTTCGACGCAATTGCTTGTGCATTTTGGACTGGAGTTCAGTTTTGTGGACACGACGGACCCAGCGGTGGTGCTGGGAGCGATGAGGCCGAACACGAAGATGCTGTACATCGAGACGCCGACGAATCCGACGCTGAGGATTACGGACATCGCAGCGATGGCGAAACTGGCGAACGAGCGGCGAACTCTCCTGGTGGTGGACAACACCTTCATGACGCCGTATCTGCAGAGGCCGATCGATATGGGCGCGCATATTGTGGTGCACTCGATGACGAAGTATATGAACGGGCACTCCGATGCGACGGGCGGAGCGGTGATCCTTACGCGGCCAGAAGACGCGGAGAAGATTTATTTCACACAGAAGTCGGCCGGGGCGGGACTTGCGCCGATGGACTGCTTTTTGGTTTCGCGCGGGTTGAAGACGCTGGCGGTGCGGATGCTGCAGCACAATGCGAATGGGTTGGCGGTGGCGCGCCACCTGGATGCGCATCCGAAGATACGGAAGGTTTTTTATCCGGGGCTGGCGACGCATCCGCAGCATGAGTTGGCGCGAAAGCAGCAGAAGGGCCCGGGCGCGATGATTGCGTTTGATTTGGGCGATGAGGGAGCGGCGCGGCGGTTTTTGAACCAGGTGAAGATTTGCGCGCTGGCGGAAAGCTTGGGCGGGGTGGAGTCTTTGATTTCGCTGCCGGCGCAGATGACGCACGCTTCGATGCCGAAAGAGGTGCGGGAACGGGTGGGGATTACGGATAGTTTGGTGCGGTTGAGTGTGGGAATTGAGGACGTGGAAGATATTATTGCGGATTTGGATCAGGCGTTGTTGTATGTGTGAGTGACGATCTTGGAGCGGTGATCGTCTGCTTGAGATTTGCTTGTACGGAGATTTTCGAATTTGTTGAGATGTCGCCATGGTCCCTCCGCTCTGTGGCAGGCGCGCCGCGGACGGCGCGGGGGGGAAGAACCGGCCACTCCGGTCGGGATGACAGTGCAAGACAAATCAAAACCAGAAGCAAGAGTGGCCGATCGGAAGATCGGCCATTACTGTTTGCAGGAGTCGCTTAGCCAGCGGAGATAGCCTTTGGAGCCGGCGGAGATGGGGAGGACCAGGAATTCAGGGGTTTCGTAGGAGTGGAGGCGGAGGACTTCCCTTTCGAGGGATTTTAGGAGGCGGGTGGTGGTTTTAATCAGGAGGAGATGTTCGCGGGTGGTTTCAATTTTCCCTTTCCAGCGGTAGACGGATTCGATTGGGGCGGAGTGGATGTTGACGCAGGCGGCTAGGTGTTTTTGGAGGAGGGAGCGGGAGATTTTGCGGGCTTCGGAGAGAGCGGCGCAGGTTACAAGGACGAGGCGGAATTTGGTGGACATTGGAGTGTTTGGGTATTGTAGCGGATTCGCGGAGAGGAGAGCTTAACGGAGAGACGCGGAGGACGCAGAGAAGAGGCAGAAGACTTATAACGTCGGATCGTAAGAGCCCACCCTTTGCAAAAGGCGCAAAGGATGGGGCACCCTCAAGTTCGTATGTTGGGAGCCATAACGAAGAGCACGGGCCCTTCGAAACTCAGGGTAAACAGGAGTGCCTGTGCCACAGGAGGGCGGCGTACCTTCGCGAGAGGCGCTCAGGGTGAAAGGCAGCCCCTACACGGAAATGAGGAGTGTGAGTAGAATACAGAGGCTATGGCTACTACACAGATTGCTTCGCCTATAAAGTTTGGGACCAGCGGGTGGCGGGGGTTGATTGCGGATGATTTTACGTTTGCGAATGTGCGGCTGGCGGTGCGGGCGATTGCGGAGCATCTGACGGAGAAGAAGAAGCGGCCGACGGTGCTGGTGGGCTACGACACGAGATTTTATTCGGAGGAGTTTTCGGCGCTGGCGGTGAGGATTTTGCAGCAGCACGGGATTCATACGCTGCTTTGCGAGACGTTTACGCCGACGCCGGCGATTGCGTATGAGATTCAGCGGCGGAAGCTGGATGGGGCGATCAATTTCACGGCGAGCCACAATCCGGCGCAGTATCACGGTCTGAAATTTTCGAGCGCGGATGCGGGTCCCGCTCTACCGGAAGTGACGAAGGATATTGAAGCACGGGTGGTACGGATTCTGGCGAAGGAGGGACTGAGTGCGGGGAGCCCGAAGCACGATGGACATGCGAAGAAGGATGCGGGCGAAAGGGTCAATCTGAAGGCGGAGTATTTGAAGCGGCTGAACGAGTTGGTCCGGTTCGAGGTGATTCAGAAGACGAAGCTAAAGGTTGTAACGGATGCATTGCACGGCGCGGGCGCTGGGTACCTGGACAAGGCACTGGCGGATCAGGGGATCGCGGTGACGGCGCGGAGGACGGAACGGGATTGTCTGTTTGGCGGGAGCGGGCCGGACGTGGATGAGAAAAATCTTGCGCCGCTCGGAAAAGCGGCGAAGGAAGTCGGGGCTAAGGTCGGGCTGGCGACGGATGGAGATGCGGACCGGTTTGGAATTGTGGACAGTGATGGAACGTGGATTCAGCCGAATCTGATTCTGGCGCTGGTGTACGACTACTTGGTGGAAACGCGCGGATGGAAAATGCCTGCGGCTCGCAGCGTGGCTACAACACAGATGGTGGATGCGGCGGCGAAGGCACACGGGCAGACAACGTACCAGACGCCGGTGGGATTCAAGTACATCGGACAATTGATTCGCGAAGACAAAATTGCGCTAGGCGGAGAAGAGAGCGCGGGGCTGACGATTCGCGGGCACGTGCCGGAGAAGGACGGAATACTGGCGTGCCTGCTGGTGGCGGAGATGACCGCGGCGCGGGGCGCGTCGATTGGCGAGCAGGTGCGGGCGATGTTCAAGAAACTCGGGCGCGAGTTTCATCCGGTGCGTGAGAACCTGCATCTGTCCGACGAACAGAAGGCAAACGCAATCCGCAAGGCGGCAGTGGATGCTACGACACTGCTTGGAAGGAAAGTTGTATCAGTGGACCGCACGGATGGAGCAAAATTCGTGTTTGGAGATGGATCCTGGATGTTGTTGCGGCTGAGCGGCACGGAACCGCTGCTGCGTTTGTACGTGGAAGCGGAGAGTGAAGCGGCGACGGCGAAGCTGGTGAAAGAAGCATCCGACTGGATCCTGAAGCATTAATGAACGAGTTGCAGAAAAATTCGAAGAAAAGTTTGCTGCACTATGCGCCGTACCTGATGGGCGTGTTCGTTGCGATGCTGCTGGTGCATGATATTTTCGGGACGCACGGTTACCTGGCGATGCGGCAGAAGCGGCTGGAGATTCAGAAGATCAGCCACGAACTGGAAAAGCTCAACAAGGAAAACCTGGAGTTGCAGCAGGACGTGCAGGATTTGAAGAGCGATCCGGAGACGATCCGGAAGATCGCGCGTGAAGAATACGGCCTAGCGAGGCCGAATGAAAAGATCATCAAGCTGCCGGCACCGAAGCCGGCTGCGCCGCCCGTTGTGAACCCGACTGCGAAACCTTGACGGTTCCCTTCTTGTAGCGCGTGCGCAGGATTGACAGCACGAGCATCGCGAGAAAAATCACAAATAAACCGAATGTGGCTTTGGGAATGGAACATCCGCGCTTGGGCAGGATGGAGAAGCGTCCGTAGACGAACTCGATGTGCACCCAGTAGACGAGAAGCGAAGTTTTGCCGAGTTGAATGACCGGGCTGAAACCGATTTGCGCGAGTCCCCAGCGGCACCAGGCATAGACAAGAAACATGATGATGAGGAGAATGCCGCAGCGCATGAGGAGGAAATTGGGATTGGAGTGCCAGTAGTCGTAAACGGCGTAGAGATGGACGGACGATTCGTCGAAGAAGCGGGAGAAATAGCAAGCGCCGACGCCGACGAGACCGAGGAGGAAAAAGAAGAGGGCTTCGTGGCCGCGGGCGAAGGAAGTGTAGACGAGGAACCCTACGGCGATGCCGGCGAAGGCGAAAGCAGCCCAGGGAAAGAGCGGGAAGAGCCAGTGCTGCGGTTCGGGAAAAACGTGGACGCCGTTGATGTAGGACTCGAGAGGCCAGGGGAGGAAGCGGGGCCGGTGCGTTGTCCAGAGCGGCGGGGTGAGCATGGCGATGAGCGTGGCAGCGAAGAGTGCGCCGGCGATGCTGCGGGCGCGAGCGGAAGCGATTTGCTCAGCCGAGGTGAGCCAGCAGAGCAGGGCCATGAGGATCATGGAGAGGCCGAGGATGTTGAGGATGTCGACGCGGAGCACGTCGGTCAAGGGCACCCATTTGTAGCCGAGAGCGTATTCCTGGAAGCGGAAGAGAAGGCCGAGGGCGAAAATTTCTGCGCCGCGGAGAGCGGTTTGTTTGAAGATTGCGTTGCGGGCAATTCCCTTTTCTCGGAGACGCTCGGTGACGAGCGCCATGGAGACGCCGGCGAGGAAGATGAAGAGTGGGGCGGGAAGCGTTCCCCCGAGTTGCGACCAGTGATAGAGCGTGGAGTCGTGGAGGTCGGGGCGAAGCCAGGAATCGTAGCAGTGGGTCTGAAACATGAGGAGGCAGGCGAGACCGCGCATCCAGTCGATGTAGGAGAGGCGAGAGGATTGGGCGGGGAGCATGGTAGGCGCGAAAAGATTGTAGCGGATTTTGGATTTTGAGAGGAGAAGACAGAAGCAAGATAACGCAGAGACCACAGAGGGCGTAGAGTGCGCAGAAGATGGGAGGTGAGGAGGAAGAACGATTAGAATTGGCGTGGCGGTGGTTCGTGGCGGCGCAAAATTGTTGGTTACAGAGTGAGGAGCGGATGGCGGGATGAGGCAACTGAATGTTTGGGCCATGCTAGGGATTTGGGCGGGGTTGAGCCTGGGCGCAGCGCTGTACGCGGCTTGGGAGGGTTATGAGGGCCGAGCGTTTGCGGCGACGGTGGCGACGTTTTCGATTTTGCTGCTGGTGATGCTGGCGTTTGCGGCGCGCGGGGTGGCGGAAGGATTGGCTGGAAGATTTGGCCCGGCGGGGGGATTTTTGCTGGGAGCATGCGTGTTTGTGGCGTTTGTGATTTACCTGGTGGGGACGGGGACGTTCGCGATGGAACGCGCGGGGGCGATGGCGGCATTTGTGTTTGTGCCGCTGGGGTTGGCGGTTTCGTCGGGCGGGGCGGCGGCGGGAACTTGGCAGGATTTTTTGACCGTGGGGGGCGTGTGGCTGTTCGTGAAATTTGGGCCGACGCATTGGATGTGGCCGTATCCGGGCGGACGGCTGGCGTATGTGTTTACTGTGCTGATGGCGGTGAATGTGGCGCTGGCGTGTTTTCTGCTGGTGCGGAGGGCCAAGGGCGTGGGGTACTCGATGGGTTGGGGGAAGAACTGGGGACTGTATGTGCTGGGGAGTTTTGTCTTGTTCGGATGCGTGGCGATTCCGCTGGGAATACGAATGCGGTTTATTGCGTTTGATCCGCAGTGGGGAAATTGGCGCGGGTTGCTGCTGGGTTCTCTGGGGATCTTATTTTTGACGGCGTGGCCAGAGGAGTTGCTGTTTCGTGGGCTGCTGCAGAATTTTCTGGCGCGGGCGTCAAAGAGCGAGTTTGCGGGGTGGTGGACGGCGTCGATGCTGTTCGGGCTCTCGCATATTACGAATTTGGGATTTCCGAACTGGCGGTATGTGATTCTGGCGGCGATTGCGGGGCTGTTTTATGGGTGGACCTGGAGGAGGACGGGATCAATTTTTGCTTCGGCGTTGGTGCACGCGGGGGTGGATGTTACGTGGCATTTTTTGTTTCGGACGATGTAGGAGACCGACAGGTTGGGCGCGCTTGGTGACCTGAAGGTCGCCGCTACCTGTGTGGGCGCAACTGAGGGGTTAGTCGGGGAACCAGTTGCTGCGGTAGGCGATCCACCAGCTTAGGGCGAGGATGGGGAAGGTGGCGATTACGGCCCAGGCGAAGGGGAGGGTGAAGTCGGCAACTAGGCCGAGGGCGGCGAAGAGTAGCCAGAAGATTTTGCGTTGCATGGTTGGAGTTTAGCGCAGATGACAGGTGCGAAGAGCACAGCCATGAATGGCTGTGCCACAAGAGTTCTGGGCGACCTGAAGATCGCCTCTGCGTTTGAGCGCGGGCCGGCTGGCAGCTGGCGCTACGTCGCGTGGGCAGGAGGGCGCTAGGCAAAGTGGAGGAAATGAGGTACAACCCGAGGCGCGATGGATGGGATTGGGGCGGCTACGGAGGGTGGAGATGCCAGGGAATGACGCGACGAGTTCGGCGCGGGGATTTCGGGTGCAGCGGCGCGAGGTGGAGGACGGGTCGGTGGTGGAGTGTTTTGGGAGATTGACTAGCGAGAATGTGCCGCTCCTGAAGATGGAGATGCTGGAGGCTTGCGGAAAGAAAGGGCGCATTGTCTTGGATTTGAGGGAAGTGCCGATGATGGACAGTTCGGGCCTGGGAGCAGTCGTGACGCTGCATGTTTCGGCGCGGACGAGGGGATGCCGATTGGAAGTGGTGAACGCGAGCAAGCAGATACGGGATCTGTTCAGCATGACGAATGTGCTGTCGCTGTTTGAAGAAACGGGACGGCATGGCCGCAGGATGATGTGATGACGGCGATCCGCGAAGATTCGGTTTTGGGGGGCGAAACGCGTGAGTGAAGACGAGCGGGGATTGATGACGGAGCGCGTGGGGTATGCGTGGAAGAATTTCGACGACCAGCAGGCGATTATCCGGGCGGCGGATTTGAAGGCGGGGTATCTGGTGACGTTTTTGCTGTTTTTTGGGGCGAGCACGATTCCGCTGGGAAAGGAAGTGCTGCCGGCGCTGCGCTGGGTGAGCGCGGGAGAGATTGGGGCAAGCACGTTGTATGCGGCGAGTTATCTGGTGTTCGCGCTGGGATTTGTGCGGGCGCTTTATTTGATTTCGCACGTGCTGACGCCGCGGATTGCGCGGCATCATGCGCGGCCGGCGGATGGGCGCGAACTGCTTTATTACGAGCATGTGGCGCGGTATGAGAACAGCGCGGCGTACTACGAGGCGATGGCGAAGGTGAGTCCGGAGGAGATGCTGCGGAATGTGACGGACCAGGTGTATGAGCTGGCGATGATCTGCAAGACGAAGGTGGATAGTTTGCGGGCGTTTTCGCAGGCGTTCAAAATTACGCTGGTGGCGTGGTTTGTTAGTACGGGAGTGGGATTTTGGATTATGACGTGGATGAAGTAGAGAAGAGGGGGAGAAAGAAAGAAAACGACAACGCAGAGTTCGCCGAGAAGAGAACCCAAGAGCGTAGGCTGAAGTCTGTGGTACAGGGCCGTTGAGTTAGTCGGCTTCTTTCAATTTTTCGAGGTAGTTGGTGTAGGCGGCGCGGAGGCGAGCGGGCTCGGGGGCCGTGGCTGGGTGTTCGACCAGCAGGCTGACGAACTGGTCCATGGCTTTGTCGACTTCGTCGAAAAGTTTTTTGTTGGTTTTGGAAAGAGCAGTGTCCCCGCCGTAGTCTTCGGATTTATCCCAGGTGCGTTCGAGAATTTTTGCAAGAGTGGCGGCCGAGGCGTTGTCACCTTTCTGCGAGGCGTTGAAGGCGAGAGTCGCGAGGGCGCGATAGGGGCCCATCTTGGTGTTGTCCACGCCGGCGGTTTGCGGTGCTTTTGTTTGGGCTGCGGCGGAATTGGCGAAGAGAAGAGCGAGCAACAGCAGCGAGAAAAAACACGCAAGAACATTCCGAACAGAGATACCCGTTGAACGACCTGTCATAAGCCGAAGTTCCTCCTTATTTTTTATGCGAGCAGTGAACGGTCGGACAAGAGTGCGCGGCGGGAAGCCGATGCCTCTTAACGAAAGGATAAAACAGATGGCAAGTACCGGAGACGGTGCGTAGCCGAAGTGATACTATGCGCACAAATGCGTTCCGGGGGCGACGAAGACGGCTCTCCGGAGGAGAATGAGACGCGAAGACAGGCGCAATAGGAAGAGGATGACCATGAAGCGGATTCTAATGGTAGCCGTGGTTCTTCTGTGGACGTGCGGGAATGTTGCGGCGCAGCAAAATCCGGCGGACTCGCCGGCGACGAAGGAAGACGTGCAGAGGTATCTGCAGACCGTGAGTTCCAAGGAATCATTGGAAAAAATGATGGAGGCTATGTCCAAGCCGTTGCACCAGATGGTGCACGAACAGTATTTGAAGGACAAGGACAAGCTCCCGGCAGATTTCGAAGCACGTATGAACAAGCGGCTGGATGAATATTTAAAAGACCTCCCGTGGGACGACATTCTGAATTCCATGGTGCCGGTGTACCAGAAACATCTGACGAAAGGCGACGTGGACGCTCTAACTGCATTTTATGCAACGTCGACGGGCCAGAAGTTGCTCAAAGAAATGCCGCAAATCGTCGCGGAATCGATGCAGAACGTGATGCCGCTGATGCGGAAGCACATTGACACGCTAAATCAGCGCATGCAGGAAGAGATTCAGGCAATGCTAAAGGAGTCTGACAGCAAAGGCGTAAAGACGGGCGCGCAGACAAATAACTGAGGCTGCGCGTGCAGTATATAGACCATCAGTTACGATGGCCGACCTGAAGATCGGCCACTACAGACAACCTCTCTCGTGCGGAGGGCAAGCTGAAGGCCAGCCCTAGAAATATTATAAAAAACTAAGTTGTGACCGCGGCTTAGCGGACTACGCCTGTGAGGGGAGAGGAGGCGGAGGCGTAGAGGCGCTTGGGCATGCGGCCGGCGAGGAAGGCTTTGTGACCGGCGATTACGGCGTCGCGCATGGCTTCGGCCATGAGGGGGGCGTCGGCGGCTTCGGCGATGGCGGTGTTCATGAGGAGGCCGTCGGCGCCGAGTTCCATGGCGATAGCGGCGTCGGAGGCGGTGCCCACACCAGCATCGACGATCATCGGGACTTCGGTGATGCGTTCGCGGAGGATGCGAAGATTGGCGGGATTCTGGATGCCGAGGCCGGAGCCGATGGGCGCGGCCAGCGGCATGACGGCGGCCGCGCCTGCGTCAATCAGTTTGCGGGCGGCGATTAGGTCGTCGTTGGTGTAGGGAAGGACGACGAAGCCTTCTTTGACGAGAACTTTGGTGGCTTGGATTAATTGTTCAGTATCGGGAAAGAGAGTTTTTTCGTCGCCGATTACTTCTAGCTTGATCCAGTTGGAGAGACCGACTTCGCGGGCGAGGCGGGCGGTGCGAATCGCTTCGTCGGCGGAATAGCAGGCCGCCGTGTTGGGAAGGATGAAGATTTTATCGCGGTCGATGTAGTCGAGGAGAGATTCCTTGGTTTTGTCAGTGAGATTGACGCGGCGGACGGCGACGGTGACCATGTCGGCGCCGGAGGCGGCGTGGGCGCGAGCCATTTCCTGGAAGCTGCGGTATTTGCCTGTTCCGACGATGAGGCGGGAGTTGAAAGCGCGGCCGGCGATTACGAGTTGATCGGGCATTGGGGTCTCCGAGGGAGATTGTATTCCTTGGGATGGGTGGAGGACAAATGGGTTTGGGGAGAGCAGATAAGAGGAGGGAAGAGAAAAGATTTAACACTGAAGGCACAGAGGTCGGAGCACCCAGGTCGCAGAGAGAAGACAGAGGGCGGCGTAAAGCCGCCCCTGCGTTGCAGAAGAGTTGGTTAGAAGGATTGGATTAGGTGCAGCAGGGTGCGGAGGGCTACGCCGGTGGGGCCTTTGGCTAGCCAGGGCTTGGGGTCGTCGTTCCAGGCGGTGCCTGCTATGTCGAGGTGGATCCAGGGTGTGTCGCCGGCGAATTCGCGGATGAACCAGGCCCCGGTGATGGAGCCGCCGCCTTTGCCGCTGCCGATGTTTTGGATGTCGGCGAAGCTGCCCTTGATGAATTCGCGGTATTCCTCGTCCATGGGCATCTGCCACATTTTTTCGCCGGCGGCTTTGGCGCTGGCGAGGAGTTTGTCGGTCCAGGCCTGATCGGAACCGAACACGCCGACGTTGATGTTCGCGAGGGCGACGACGATTGCGCCTGTTAGAGTGGCCGCGTCCACCAGGTGCGTAGCGCCCAATTGTTTCGCGTAGTGCACGCCATCGGCGAGAATCAGGCGGCCTTCGGCGTCGGTGTTGAGCACTTCGATCGTTTTGCCGGACATGGCGGTTTGAATGTCGCCGGGCTTCTGCGCTTTTCCGCCGGGCATATTTTCCGTAGATGGGACGACGCAAATCACTTTGACGTTGGGCTTCAGCTCAGCAACAGCGCGCATGATGCCGAGCATCGTCGCGCCGCCGGCCATGTCGTACTTCATTTTTTCCATGCCGTCGGCGGGCTTGATGGAGATGCCACCGGTGTCAAAGGTGACCGCTTTGCCGACCAAGCCGATCACTGGAGCACCTGGCTTGGGGTTTGCGGGCGTATAAGTGATGACGATCATGCGCGGCGGCTCGACGCTGCCCTGCGCGACGCTGAGGAGTGCGCCCATTTTCAGATCGGCGATTTTCTTTTCGTCCAGGATTTCCACGGCCAGGCCTGCTTCCTTGGCCATGGCTTCGGCTTTTTCGGCTAGGATTCGCGGCGTCAACTTGTTGGAAGGCTCATTGACGAGGTCGCGCGTGAAATTCTGCGCGTCGCCGATGATGCGGCCGCGTGCGATGCCCTTTTCCCCCGCGGCTTTTTCTGCGTCGCTGAAGCCCGCGATTGCAAAAGTTCCGATAAATTTGTCATTTTTCTTGTCGGTCTTATACTTGTCGGTTTCGAAATCGGCGACAATGGCGCTCTCGGTGACGGCTTGCGCCACTGCTTCGGTTGAGTCACCTTCGCGCACGAGGAAGACAACCTTATGCACGCCGCGGGCCTTCAAATAGCGCAGGGCGACGCCAGCAACTTTACGCAGCGTGGCGGGGTTAAATTGCTCACGCTTCCCTGCCCCGACGAGGAGCAGGCGCGCGGCCTTGAAACCGGCGGGCGCGTGCAGCAGCGTGGTTTCGAGGGATTTGCCGGTGAGTTCACCGCTCTTCGAGAGGCGCGAAAGCATGCCGCCGGTGAGCTTGTCGAGTTCCGCTGGACGGCCTTGAGTCAGGTCGCCATTTTCGAAAACGTAGGTGACCAGCGCATCGGTTTCCAGTGCAGCAAACGGTTTTGTATCGAGTGTGATTTGCATGATGAGTTTATCGCCTCCGGTTGCGATAGAGAGCTTGTTCGGCTTCCCTGCGGGCTTCCTTGGAGCGCTCGTCGGCGCGGCGGTCCCAGGATTTTTTGCCCTGGGCCAGCGCGATTTCGACCTTGGCGAGGCCATTGCGGAAGTAGATGCGCAGAGGAATGACGGTTAATCCTTTGGATTCGGTACGGCCCGAAAATTTATGAATCTCGCGTTTATGAAGAAGCAGTTTGCGCTCGCCGAGCGGTTCGTGATTCCACGGGCCGCCGGGCATGTATTGGGCGATGTGGGCGTTGACCAGGAAGGCGCCGCTGGGCTTGAAATCCACGTAGGCGTCGCGGATGTTGGCCTTGCCTTCGCGCAGAGCCTTCACCTCAGTGCCATGAAGGACCAAGCCCGCTTCCATCTTTTCAAGGATGTGGTAGTTGTACGAGGCCGCGCGGTTCTGCGCGACGATCTTTTCGCGCGGCTCGTTCGAATCTTTACGCTTTTCGGGGCGCTTTTGGGGGCCCTTCCCGGGTTTACTAGTTGGCTTGGTCACAATCTTTCATTTTACCTGATGATGCGTCTAATAAGGATGTCCGGAACGGCTGCCCAACGAGGCCTGCTCCTTCCCAGCTACCGGCTACGAGGAAAGGCTACGGAACTGGCAAATGGGATCGTTTGAAGAGCACCACATAGAGAATCCACCTGCTTGCCGGGCTCATAAAGCCGATGCTAGACTCCATGAGATAGAAGATACTCGGCTTGCCCTGCGTCGAGGTTCCGGAGAGTTCATGCGCCGATGGTGTCAGTTTGCCGTCCTCATTGCCGTCGTGGTGTTTGTGGCGGGATGCCCGAAGGACAAGAAGGACTATAAGGCTGCTCGTCATGCCGTTGACCTGAAGGATTACGACGCCGCAGTTGATTATTACTTGAAAGCCACGAAATCCGACCCCCACAACGTCAACTATAAGATTGGATTGGACCAATCGCGATTTGAGGCGGGGGCGGCGCATGTCCAAAAAGGGCTAAAACTGCGGGATAAGGGAGATTTTCAGGGAGCGGTTTCGGAATTCCAGCGCGCCCAGATTATGGACCCCTCCAGCACGGCGGCGGACCAGGAATTAAAGCGCACGCTGCAGATGATTGGCGAACAGGCCCAGGCGAACCAGCCACCGGATCAGCCACTGATGGAAAATGGGCAGCCAACACTCGCGTCCGAGCCGCCGGAATTGAAGCCGCTTTCGCGCGCGCCGATCAATTTGCGGATGTCGAACGATATCAAGGTGGTGTACGACACGATCGGAAAGCTTGCCGGGCTAACGGTGATTTACGATCCAGACTTGCAGGCGCGGCGGATTTCGGTGGATCTGAGCAACGTGACGCTGGAGCAGGCGCTGGACATCGTTTCGTTGCAGAGCAAGGCTTTCTGGAAGCCGGTGACGGAAAACATCATCATGATCGTTCCCGACAACACGCAGAAGCGCCGGGACTATGAAGAGCAGGTAGTGCGCACGTTTTATCTGAGCAACGTGGCCATCGCGCAGGATCTGACGGAAATCACCACCGGACTGCGGCAGTTGCTGGACCTGAAGCGCATCCAACAGGTGAACGCGCAGAACGCCATCATCATTCGCGATACGCCAGACAAGATTGCGCTGGCGGAGAAGATCATCCGCGACATTGATAAGGCCAAGCCGGAAGTGATTATTCAAATGGAAGTCTTGCAGGCGCGCACGGACAGGCTGCGGAATCTGGGAATTTTGCCGGGGCAGAGCGCGTCGATCGCCATCAATCCGAACGCCACCACCACGAGTACTACTTCCGGTTCGACCAACACCAACTCGAACTCCAGCCCGGGAACCGTCACGCTGAGCCAGCTCACTCATCTCAACCAGAATGACGTGGTACTGACGTTGCCGGGGGCGACCGCTAACTTCGTGCTGACGGACAGCACGACGAAGATTATTGACAATCCCGAGATCCGGGCCATTGACGGCCAACCAGCGAAGCTGCGCGTTGGCGACCGCGTGCCTGTGGCAACGGGAAGCTTTCAGGCGGGCGTTGGCGTGGGATCGACGGCCGGCGCGGGATTTGTGAATCCGCTGGTGAATACACAATTCCAGTACATCGATGTCGGCGTGAACGTGGACATCACGCCGCACGTGCACGCGAATCGAGACATCAGTTTGAAGGTTTCGGTGGAAGTTTCTTCGGTGACCGGGCAGTCCACGATTGGCGGCATTCAGCAGCCCATCATCAGCCAGCGCAAGATCGAGCACGAAATTCGCCTGAAAGAAGGCGAAGTGAGTATCCTGGGCGGATTGTTCGAACGCACGGACTCCAAGCAACTGAACGGCTGGCCGGGATTGGCAAACATTCCAATCATGCGCTACCTCTTTTCCACGGACAATGTGGATCATCAGGAGAATGAGAACCTAATCGTGCTGATTCCGCGGATTGTGCGGATGCCCGATTGGACGAAGGCAAATCTCCGCGCCATCTATTCCGGAACGGAAACGTATCCGGGCGTGAAGCGGGAGATGGACATCAAGTCACCCACGGCCAATCCGAATCCCACGGCACCGGCCGCACCTGTACAGAATCCGGTTGCTCCCGGCGCGGCGGCTCCCGCAAATCAGCCGCCACCGCCGAATATACCCGCTGTGCCGCAAGCGCAGACCAGCGGGCCGCGGATTCGTTTTGAGCCGGCGGCAATGAACCTGGCTCCGGGGCAGACGGCTACCATTGGCGTGGTGGTGGAAAATGTGAGCGACCTATTCAGCGTTCCCATGCTGCTGCAATACAATCCGGCGATCATCAGCATCGAGGAAGTGCGGCACGGAGGATTCCTTTCCGGTGGAACACAGGAGATTGCGCTGGTGCAGCGCGTGGACAAGGAGCATGGCCAGGCGATTGTCTCCGCGACGCGCCAACCGAATGCGCCCGGCGTGAACGGAACCGGCACGCTGCTTGGCGTGGTGGTGAAGGCGCTGGCGCCGGGGACAACGAACCTTTCGATTGTTCAGGTGAACGCGAAGGATTCGCAGCAACGGCCGATCCCGCTGGTAACCAGCGAAGCAACGCTCCGCGTGCAATAAATCGTCGTAACTAACGGAGGTTGACGCCATTTCCATGCATCGCAAGGCCAGACGTTCCGCGCAAGCCGGCATGTCGCTGCTGGAGCTGATTGTTGCCTGCACGATCCTGCTGATTCTTTCTTCCATGGCTTTGCCGATCGCGAAATTCACAGTGATTCGCGAGCGCGAGAAGGAGTTGCGGCTGGACTTGCGGGAGATGCGGGGCGCGATCGACAAATACAAGGACCTCGCGGACCAGCAGAAGATTCGTGTGGAGCTTGGGAGCGAAGGGTATCCGCCGGATCTGGATACGCTCGTGAAGGGCGTAGCGGTCGGCGGCTCCGGCGCGGCGGGGAAAAATATGCGGTTTTTGCGGCGCGTTCCGAAGGACCCGATGACCGGCCGGGCGGAATGGGGATTACGTTCGGTGCAGGACGATCCGGATTCCACGAGTTGGGGCGGGAAGAACGTGTTCGACGTGTACTCGAAATCCACGGGCACGGCTTTGGATGGGACGAAGTATTCGGATTGGTAGCTGGTAGGTTGTAGCGCAAAGGGGATGGAATGAGGGTAATTTTCAGCGCGGAACGCTTTACTTGGCGCAGGAAGCCGGGACGCCGGGGCGCGCGCGGATTCACGCTGATCGAATTGATGATCGTGATGATGATCATCTCGATCCTGATCGGGATGGCGGCGATCATTTACGATAAGACGATCAAGAACGCCCGGGAAGCCGTGCTGAAGCAGGACCTGCAGACGATGCGCCAAGCGATTGATAATTACACGCTGGACAAACAGCAGGCTCCTCAGTCGCTTGAGGATCTGGTCGAGGGTCACTACCTGCGAGAGATCCCGATCGATCCCGTGTGCCGGCAGAAAGATTGGGTCGTGCATATCGGGGACACGGTGCTGAGCCCGGATCAGACCAGCACAGGCGTGGACGATGTGCATTCGGGCTGCGAACAGAATGCGAGCGACGGAACTTCGTATACAACCTGGTGAATGAGACTTCACAAACGGGAAAAAGCGAGGAAAGCCGGGCGATTGGGCGATTGGCCACAAATTTGACGGAATTTGGCCGCTCCGCTATAGTGGTTGTGCGGGGTGGAGCAGCCTGGTAGCTCGTCGGGCTCATAACCCGAAGGTCGTCAGTTCAAATCTGACCCCCGCAACCAATTTCTCCTGTTCCATCAGCTACTTAGAGGCGACGGCTCCAGTCGCCTCTTTTTCTTTTTCGGTACAATCGGTACAATTCGGCACCGTAAAGCCAGTGCCGATCTGCTCTGCGACTTGCGCCCGCCATGCCACATCCTCGCTACTCTTGTCGTACACGTCGGTCATGTCCTGCTTGCGGCTGTGCCCCATCCAATACTTGAGCAAGCCAGCCGGGACGTTGGACGCACGTAAGTGCGAGTTACGGAAACGGCGGAAAATGTGAGCGCCAGCTTTGACGCCCTGAAAGTTCTTGCCGTTGATGTTCACCACGATGCCGGGTGTGTTCTCATCGCCCGCCAGAATCGGATGCAGCACGCGGCTAAGAATGTTGGATTGGTCGAGCGGCTCACCCGTGTCCGTACAGAACACGTAGCCGGACTTGCGCTTGCCGATGTGCTCCCGCAGCAAAGCTGCGATGCTGCTGTGAATCTCAACGAAGCGCTTGCCATTGTTTGATTTGAGAAAATCCTGCTGCTCGCTTTTCCAGAGCTTCTCGATGATGCATAGGCGCGTGCAGTCGTCCAAGACCTTCTCGATCTTGAGGCCGAGGATTTCGCCGAACCGCAGACCCGATGCCGCCTTGAGCGCGAACATTGCTCGGTACTGACCTTCAGCACGCTCCACGATCAAGGACATCTGCTGCGCGACCACAGACGGAGTGCGTTGCTCTCCGACCACGGGGCAGTCGATGTAGTCGTTGTCCCATGCGACGGGAAATAACTGCTTGCGGGACTTCGGGTCTCTGGCGCTCGCTACCACAGCTTTAACCACCTGCACGTGATTGCGAATCGTCTTCGGCTTCCGTCCTTTGTCGTGCAGCGCTTGGACGAAATCCCGCACGGGCGTCTGGTCGTCCACCAATGCCGCCAGCGGCAAATCGCCGATGTACTCATTGATGTTGCGAATGATGCCGTCCCATGTGGGGAGTGTCGATGGACGCACGGGCTTGCTCTTGCGAGCGCTCATCGTACCGTACCAGACTTTTGCCTGTTCCTTGAAGGTGACTCCAGTCTGGGACACCACGACCCTCTCGAAGTGCTCGACCGTATCTGCTCCGCTCTGCTGCACGATCTCTTTCGCTCTCCTCTCTCGCTGACTGGCGGTCATGCTACCTTTGCCGGAGACCGGGCAGATGCGCTCACGTACGTGCTGCCGTTTCTCCTGTCCAGCGATGTCCTTCCAGTAGCGCACTACGAACCACTTGCCTGACTTCTCGATGTGCCCATTCTGACCACGACGGCGTGACATTGATTTCCTTGTCCGCTTAGCCGTGGCGTTGCTCGACCGCAGAGTGTCGCGTTCTAGCCCATTGGTCAAGTCTGTTCGTGATGCAATGCGGTCGGTCATTCAGAATGTGGGCGATGCACGCCCTTTACTCTGCTGCCGGGGGTTGTGACCCGACCTCCGCATTAAACGGGCTATGGCACCCGTTCACTCTGCATTACAGCTTGTGATTGACGAACCCTCCCTCACCGAACAATAGTTCGCTTGGTCTACCAGCCCGGAAACTCCACGGTGTCGAACGACGAGATGATTCCTTCGACCTCGTCCTTAAGCGACTCCAGTGCGTCCACGGCTTCCTCGACCGCGCTGTACGTTTCGGTGCCTTGGAAATTCTCCGGTGTGTTGTCGCGGCGTTCCTCCATCGCCTCGTACAATTCTGCGATGATCTCCACCGCTTCCTCGACATGCTCCTGCGCGTCGTCCAACAGGTCTTGGTTGCTGGTCTTACGGCGCACATGCTCGATCCTGACCTTGTTGCCCCAAACGGCTTTGGCTTTTTTCTCGACGGCTGGGAGTGTGGAGCCTTTGACCCGCATGGTGACGATGTACTCCGACTGAGCTTTGGTCTTCTCATCGTCCGGGTCGCGGTATTCGAGCTTGATGCGACGCGCCGTCAGGTACTCGTGAGCCTTCTGTTCGAGATCATCAAAATCACCTTTCTCGGAGTCATACTGCGATATTGCGTTCGCAAGCTCGTCCGCCATGGTCTGGATTTCCTGCGGCGTGTAGACCCGACGTGTCGCCGCTTGCGCCTCTTCCATCGTCTTGTACTTGCCGATGCGCCCGTGTTGGTCGCCCACATAGTATTCGTCGCCAATCTGGACGCCGTCTTCGATGTAGGGTTTCGCCCAGACGATCCCTCGTCCATCAGTGCATTCCCACTCTTGCCTTCCCCCGGTGAACTCACTGGCTTCGTCCCTGACCATCTTCCACTCGCCACCCCCCTGCGCCGGAACCTTCTCGACCTTCTCTACACGCAGGAGGTTGTCGCCGAACGCATCCTTCGCCCGCTTCGACATGGCTTCCAGCCGCGCTCCCTCGACCACGAGGGTCACGGCATAGTTCATCTTTTCTTGCTGCTGTTGAGTTGTCATCACTTGCCTCCCGCGAACATTGCCGCCACTTCGTCTTCGCTGTAGTCGCACTGCTCTTCCATGTTCTTGTCGGGCACGCTGGCTCTCCCGTTAAGCTCCTCGACAACCCGTGTGAGGAACTCGTTCCAGAGGTTTCCGCTCATGAACTTCTTGTAGCTCATGATCCAGTTAACGGCGGTTTCGACGTTCGTATCCAAGTCATTCGCGGCGATGTCAGCCGGGTTGAGACTGATTACGAAGCTAGGCGTCGGCGGAGCGGGCGGAGCGAGCCGGGGGGCGGCAGCCTTCTTGCGGGCATCGCTGGTTTGCTTGTGGCGGCGTTCTGCCTCGTCCTCCCGTTCCCTGTCTTCCGCGCAGCGCGGGCATCCTCCGTTTTGCGCGGATGAAAGCTCGATGCCATGCTCGCAGTTCAGGTGATGGGGCTGGGTTTCTTCCGGCTGACCGGATTCTTCCGCGCCGGGTTCCGCTTGGGTTGCCTCGGGTATTTGCGCGGGCGGCTGGGGTTCCTCTATGGCTGGCACGGGCGTGCTCTCCGCTTTCCGTAGCTGTTGGATTCTCCGCAGGGAGATGCCCGTGTACTTGTCGTAGAACTGTTCCTTGGTTGTGCATCCCCGAATTTCCACGCCTCGCGGCTTGGCATCGAAGATGGCGTCGATCTCGACGCTCCGCTTCAAAAGTTCCTCGGTATCCTTCCACCACTTCCCCGCGAACTTGATGAAGCTGTCGATGATCCTCGACTTTTCAGCCGAGAGCTTGTAGCTCACTTCCTTCGGCGAAACTGTTGCCAGTTCGCCTTTCTTGGCGGAAGACCGCATCTTGCGGATAGCCTCGGCTCGCTTGCATCCGGTGGATTCCATGATGCCCGCGATCTGAGACTCCTCCTCAGGCGTCCAGCCCTTTTGTTCCTTTTGTTCCGTGTCGCTCATCTGTGTTCTCCTTTTTTCGTGCTGAAAATAAAAAAAGCTCCGCAACCCTTTCGGGTCACGGAGCTTGGTCGAAACTTTGACCGGGTCAGCTTGTTCTCGCCATGAAGCGGGGCTAGCCTTCAGCAGGCAGTGCCCTGTTTTTTATTGCCAATCACGGCGGTGGCTCTCCGCCACCGGGTTAAGCGCCCTTCACTCGGGCGGAAATTCCATCCGCCATACTAGGTTTGATGCAGGCTTTTTTGAAAATGACTCTGAACTTTCGCCCCGGCGAGAGGCGAAGGATTTCGCCCTTCAGTTCGCTTTGCGTTCGCCCAGCCACAATCGGAAAGCATTTCGGTGTGTCCGAGTCTTTCGAGGAGCAACTGCCGACATGGGTTTCTGTTTTCGAGAAAACCCAGTAATAGAGGATGAGCGCCTTAGTCAGTGCTCAGTTCGGCGACTACCGGACTCTTTACTTGGGCGATCTTCTCAAAAGATCGGGGGCGGTCATGAACCACCGCCCCAAGCTGTACAGCCCAGACGGTTCATCGGGTCAACCCAATCCGTGACTGTACAGCTATGAAGGACGAAGGTTCATGACAATCGACACTTACAATTCGCAATTTTCATGCGCCCCTCAAAGCGAGGGACGTCATGAGCAGTAGTGCAACAGCAAAGGAACAACTGAAGGAAGTGATGAAGGCGAAGGCAGCCACAGTGGAAGAGAAGGGGCTGCACCGCCTGATCGTGGAGTCCAGCCTGTATGATGGTCTTCCCACGGCTCGCTTCCTGCTATGCGAGATCGCAGTGATGCGCATGGACGAGGACTCCAACTACCCGGACGACGCACCGAAGTCATTCCATGATGACAAGGTTGACTGGTGCTGGTTGTCCCAGCCCAAGCTCGCCCTGCGCATCGGCGCATCCCTGTCCACGGTGGAGAAGCTCATTGCCCGCTTCATCAAGGAAGGCACCGTCAAACCTCGCTACTGGCGCGATGACAACAAAACTGTCCACGCCGAGTACAAGGTCGTGCCTGAGATATTCGCCGCACACCAGCGTCCCAACCAACGCTATGACCAAGACCGCACCAGCCGCTACGCTCCGGGTTCCCGCAAGGGAAAGGGCGGGACGCGGCAGCGCACCAGCGGAGGCAAGTTCATGAAGGTGGTGGAAGATGAGTAGTCCATTGAGCACCCGTAATCTGAATGGTGACCACCCTCAATCTGAATGGACACCACCCGTAATCTCAATGGTGACCACCCGTAATCTGAATGGCTCAATGGCGCAGCCTGAATGGCTGAATGGCGGAACCTCAATGGCTGACAGCCATTCAGATTACGGTGTAGTACGTTCTTCAGTCCGTTCTTCAGTTGGTTTTTTCAGCGCGTCAGCGCACCACGTCTTGCAGGGCGATATGCACCTAGTGGCGACCTGCGGTCGCGAACTAGCCCCAGCGTCTCAACGTACAAGTCAAAGGCTGTGTTGCTATGAAACCTAAAACTGCTAGAACCCAAGGCACGGTGGTAAACCTACCTGTTGAGGTCGGTTCCTTGGTAGCGGAAGCGAACCAACTGCAACAGCAACGGCAAGAGCGGATAGCCCTAGCCGCCGAGAAGCGTCAGGCTGCCTACGACAACGCGCCGAACACGGTGTGCTACGCCGACACGGCGTTCAAGGACTGGAAGCCCGGTGACAAGGTTCCGCCCTGCAACGTATGCCACGGACTGCTACATCCGGGGGAGCACCACAACTGCCCCGGCTTCCGCCCGCGCTACCGCACCGATGGGACGACGCATGAGGAACGCGCCGAGATGCGCAAAGCCGGGTGGGATGACTTCGATGATGACCAGTACGACGAGACCACGCCGGACGAGACCACGCACAACCTCCGCATGCAGCACGAAGCGGAGACTGGCAACACCTACGACCAAGTGGTGATCGAGGGCATGACCGAAGAGGAGTACCTGATGAAGAAGTTCGGCTACATACCGAGCTTCGAGGACTTTGAGGAATGACAGTCGAAGAAGCATTCAAGCATTATCGGGAGCACGGCTTCCCGCACCACAGGCTCTCCCCGAATGCCGATGGTAGGAAGATTTTGTCTTTAATTGAAAGACCATGCTCCTCTTCTGGTCGGAGGAATTGACACAGATGGAATGGCTAGACACGCAGGCAATGCTGTGGTTCGCGGATCGCTGGTGGTGGTTCCCCGGCGCACAGATCGGCGCGGAGTCGGAATTCGAGTGGCGCGACAATAGGGTCTACCTGCTAGAACCTGATGGAAGCGCCGTGGAGGGCATCGCGTTCGTTGGTGAGGTCGTACCTGAGTGACGCGCTCAGGCAGAAGCTCAGGCAATAGGACTTGAGTGCCGGAACCTCGGTGCAACCCTCGTTTATGGCACGTTCGAAAAACCCCGCTCGCAGCGTCGCCGTAACCTGCTGATCTCGAAGGGCGAAAATTGCCGATCCTTGGGTTCGGAATACATCTGTTTGATGAAGGCATTTGAATAGGCTGTTTTGGGCAAAGGCGGTGAGGCGAGCTAACGTCCTTGATGACGATTAACCTGTAGGCTTCATTTGTGTGGCACTGACTTCATGCGACTGGCGAACGCGCTCTCTGCCTTGTACCGCAATAGATAGTAACGAGAAACGACTTCTTGATGCTATGCTCTTGGCGGTGCCCCGGAACTGAGTCAAGGCGTGTGGGGTGTAGTATGAGCCGCTCTTGCGTCTGTGGTGGTGCCAACGAGAATTGCCGCTTCTGCAATGGCAGTGGTGTCCTTCCTGATCTCCTCGGGAGCGCGTTGGTTAACTCTGTTCAACGGGTTGCGTCAGAGCGGCTTGGAGTTCGGACTGCAAGAGTTCAAGCGAGGCTAATCTCACATCGCGGTCGGCGCAGAGTGGCATCGTCACCAGTCAACTTGATTCGTTGTCCCGAAGGGTGTGGCGCTTTCCTGAATCCACACAATGTAGCCCGTCATCTGAGCAAAATGCACGGGCATCCCTCCGTTGTGCCGCAGAAACCGGAAGGCTCTGAACTCCCAAAAAAATCCCCAAATGGCGTGAAGCCTCAGTTCGAGCGCCAAATCCACGTACCGAGTCCTCTCCCTCAGAGCGTCGGAGTTCCAACCAAGAATCTTGGTGCTCCCGCAGGCGGTCAGTCGGAGATGACTCGCGAGCAGTTGCTTGCGAGAATTGCGGAATTGGAAGCGGCACAGTCCGCAAATCGTTCAAAGCCTCCCGCTGCGTCGAAGGTTCACTCAAATGCTGCGTCCATACGACCAAATATCGAGACTGCCGTCCGACACTTTGCCAACTGGCGAAAAGTGCAAAGTGCATTCGAAGTTTGCCCTGTCTGCAAGGTAAGAGTGAAAGCCAGTCGGTTTGAGAAACATCTGCGTAAGGTTCACAGAAAGCAGGTCTCACGCTCAGCGACTATCCCTTCAGCAAAAGACCCGACTCGGCAAGATTCGACCTTAGTTGCCCAGCGTGACAAAAATCTGGACGCAACCAAGCTGTATGCTCACGCCTATCGAGAGCAGGGAAAGTTTGGTTCTCATCCGTCCCACGATGGATTTGACGACGAATCAAGTCCAGACTGAAGCCCGCCGAGGACTACGGACAATTCCTGCATTTCATAGCGGCTGTCGGGTCGCGATTTCAGTGGCCTTTTGCTTCCAGTTCTGGTATTCTGCCTTTGGCGTCAGATGACTCTCTGAGCTTCTGATGACTATCACCGGGCAGCATACGCTGCCAGAAAAGACGTGCAAGATGTTGTTTCCCACCAAGGTAGTCGAGTTAAATCCCCGCGACCACGAACATATCAAACGGTTGAATGATCCAGCCGATGCTGGTTTGTTCCACCTCGAAACGTGGCTTCCATTCTCAGAAGCTGTAAAACTGGATCGCGGCAACGCGAACGTTAGACCAGCATCCGAGAGGAAGAAACCGTTTCGCGACATGGTAGATACGGTCGAAAACAGCCCATCGACATTTCATCGGAAGAATCGCGGAATCATCTACCTTTGCGACAAATTCGAGGTAGACAACAAAAATAAAGTGCTGCGGGTGACGATTCCCGACATCGACCCGAAGGACTACGAGGACATGGAGAATGGCGAACCGAAGTATGGAATCGCCGATGGCGGACACACCTTCGAGGTCATCAGACAAACGATAGTGCGGGCGAATGAACTGAGTGAACGCGAGGGATGGACGGAGCCGTTCGTGCGGGTTCACTTCTTGGCTGGTCAGGCATTCGAGAGCGGCGAGCTAGAGCAGCTTGTTGAGGCGCTGAACACATCTTCCCAAGTACAGCAGTTCACTCTCGACGAGTACCAGAACAAGTTCGATGAGTTGAAGGATGCCCTTCAAAAGGGCGGCTTTGATCCGAACGTCATCGCCTTCCGTGAAAATGAGGACAAGGAATGGGATGTCCGTGACATCGTCCAGCGCCTTGCGTGCTTCTTGAAAGAACGCTGGAAGACTACGCAGCCTGCGTCGATGTACAGATCGAAAGGAAAGGCACTCGACCTGTACACAAACGAAGCCTCGCACGAGGAATTCAAGAAACTCTACGACGTAGCTGCCGATCTCGTCACGTTGCCTGAGTTCATCCAGTCGGAGTTCAGCAAGGACACCGGGAAGGGGCGCAAATTTGGCAAGATGCGAGCAGTAAAGACGCTTAAGAAGCCCTTCACGCCAGCGGGAACCCAGTACGCGACCGAGCATGAGATGGACTTGGCGGCATCGCTGCCGATTGCCGCTGCGTTCCGCGAGTTGCTGGAACTAAAGGGTGACCGTTACTACTGGAAGGTCGATTACAAGGAAGTCTTCAAGGTTGCTTCTGACGAACTGTACAAGACTCTCCTAAACAAGGGGAGGACAACAAAGGGACTCACTGCGCTCGGAGCCGACACGGAATACTGGACTCAGTGTGCCAACATCGTCCTCCGCGCCAAGTATGAAGTTCTGAACAAGTAGTTGGAACGTCTTTGGGGCGAAGCGGTGCTTCGCCCCAATTTTCGTTCGCTTTCTTCAGACGAGCGCCTCGCTACAGATGATCCTCGGCACTGGTTTTTCCTGCTCGATCCGCTGCCGATCAACCCAGTCGCGGATGTTGTGTTGCTGGTAGATGCGTACCAACGCCTTCATCAGGTTGTCGCCCACCATGTTGTTACGCCTGATGAGGTTCAACTCTTTCTTCACCGCACTGGTGAGATTCGCCGCCCGGAACGCTTTCTCCAGAACGTTAATCTGAGCCTTCATGTCTTCGTCTTCCGTCCTGCCGAACAGAATGCGAAGTTCGCGCAGCACATATCGCTGCCCGTGGGTTAACGAAACAGTGTGTTCCCTTTCTGCCTCCCGATGCTTCACTTCCTCGGTGAACTGCCGTTTTACGTGCATGACAGCAGCGTTGTAATCAATCGGCAGCGATTGCGTAGGAGTTTCCGGGCTGCATTTGATCGCTCCGAGAACCTTCGGGATATCGCGGGAAACGATTTCACCCTTCTCGTCAAGCAGGAACAACTGCTGGTATCGGTCAGCCTGACAGAAGACGTACAGTCCTTTCCGCGAAGCAGTAGCCATCCCTGAACGAATGCCATCCCGCATATTTGCGATACGCTCATATTCCTCAGGTCTGTCCTTTCGAAGTTGCCGGAGGATTTCTTCCGCCTCGTTAAGGTCAAGGAGATTCTCCTCCTCATCGTCCTCAAACAGGCTCAAATTCTTGCCCTTCTTCTCGTAGATCGCATACATCGCCTCCTCGTTTAGTTGCTCAGTGCGGTCAAGAATCGCCGAATCTTCGCCGATGGTGTCGTGGATTTCCTGAATGCGGTTGTGCAATCGTTGCCGCAAGCCGAGATTCCGCTCAATACCCATCTCCGGCAAGAAGTTGTAACCGTACACACGGTCGAAATCGCTACCAATGCGGTCGATGCGTCCAAAACGCTGTATGAGCCGGACGGGATTCCAGTGCAAGTCGTAGTTGATGATCTTGTCGCAGTCCTGAAGGTTGAGACCCTCGGAGAGAACATCCGTCGCAACGACCGTACTGAGTTCCGTTTCCCCTGCTGCAAACTTGTATTCGGGATTGGCTTTGGGCGCGAATCTGCCGACCACCCGTGCCTTGCTCTTGTCGCCGCTGAAGATGACCTCTAGTTCGTCCTTCTTCACGTGCGCCTGAAGATTCTCAAATAAGTATCGGGCTGTGTCCGCGTACTGAGTAAAGATGAGCCGCTTGCCGCTTTTTAGCGGCTCCTCGCCGAACCGCTTGATGAGCGTTTGCAATTTCGCATCCTGCTCCGGCTTGATCGGCTCCACGAGGAGCTGGATTTTCTTCAGAATGTCGATGTCATGCGCAATGTGTGCCCGCAGTGTCTTCAGATCGAAGTCTTCCGCGCTGTAAGTCGTGGACACGCTCCGCAGTTGCGCGAGCAAATCGACTTCTTCATCGCGGTCGGACTCGTATAGCAGACTTTGAGCATCTTCTCCGGCAGGTACGAAGCCCTCGTCGAGGGCTTTCAAGAATGTTTCATGTATTTTCAGGAAACGTCGAATCGTTTCCTGAAAAGCGAATACACTGGACTCGAACCTCTTGAACATCAGGACTCGAACCAGTCCTCGCAGGTTCGCTCCGGCTCGATGTAGGCTGGCATATGGCTCATGCTTCTGCTTTGCGATCTTCACGTATCGCCACAGCCCGTACCTCGCGTAGGTCAATTCCGGAGGCAGCGGATCAGGTGTGGTTTTTGTCGGCTTCCCCAGATATCCCCGAAGTTCCTGATAGAGTCCCCTGTACGTATCCTCGATGCTGTAATCGACAGTCTCCAGTTCGCGCTTAGGGAAAAATTGGTGCTTCCCGGCGACCAGCACATAAGCTCGCTTGGTACCGTCCATGTACTCGCGAAAACGCGAGGGATCAACAGGCTGATGCGTCACCGAATCGTAGCCGTACCATCTCAGGATGTGGTTGCGGGTGCGGCGGATGAGAATATGCGCCAGCAGGTCGGGGAGCCTCTTCTGCCCGTCGTCGATCAACTTGAAGTATTGCTTCAGGTCAGCGGGATCAACGGGCAGGTCGGTCTTGTCATCCTGATGGAAAAGTTTGATCTGGTTGTACACATCCCATGCGGTCTTATTGCGTGGCGTCGCGGTGAGAAAACAGGTTCGTCGTCCGCCAGTCGAGAGGAACGCTTGCAGAATCTTGTACCGCTGGGTGTCGGTGTAGCGGAAATTGTGGCTCTCATCCACGAGCACAAAATCACGGTCGCGGTATTTGGGGTCGTCGAGCAGAATGTTGCTTTTGCCGTTGCTGCCCTCATGCAGGAATCCCGTGGATAGCACCCGTGCATTTAGCTGGTACGCGTCGTTGTAAAGCTCCCACATGTCCACCAATGCTGCTGGGCAAAGAATTAGAGGGCGGGCGTGGTCGGTTCTCTCGAAGTGCTTTACGATGGCTGCGCCAATGTAGCTCTTTCCCAGCCCGACCACATCCGCCACGAACGCCCCGCCGAAGTCCCGCGCAATTTGCACGGCTTGTCGCACCGCGACCTTCTGGAAATCCGCCAGCTTTTTGGTGATGTCGTCGTCCCACAGAATGTCCCGGTCGTCCTCGTCCTCCAGTCTGTCTTTCACCAGAGCGTACAGAGTCTTCATGTAAATGTCGTAGGGGGTCTGAGGAGCAACCGCCCATGACTGCTGCATCTCGCGCATCAAGGCTTCATCGAAGTCTTGGGACTCGTTCCATAGCTCGTCAAACCATCGCCCTAACTCGGCATGGTTGTTGTTGCCCTGAACGATCACGTTCAGTTCCGTGTTGTGGCTGACGCCAGCCAGTGTGAGGTTCGAGGAGCCGATTACCGCGATCCCGTTCTCGTGCCGTTCGACTTTGTTGCCGAGCACGTCGAACATGTCCGCGTAGTCAAAAATGTATGCTTTCGCGTGAAGACGCCCCTTGGTATATACCCGCACCTTTAGCCGCTTCTCCTCGATCAATCTCACCAGAACTTTGAGAAGGGCTTGACCGTCATCCGATTGATCCATCAGTTCTACGGTGCTGCGGATGTTGTTCGCGGTTTCCTCAGCCATCCGCTTCATTTCGGATTTCTTCGGGAACGCCTCTTCCTCAGCTTTTTCTGAGACAAGTTCAAGCCTGCGGTAGCCCTCTGCCAGTTGTTCAAGGGTCTCGCGATTCGTGGTATTGCCGATCAGTAGCCGGAGTTCTTTCACGTGAGCGAGCGACTTAGCGATGCTCTCAAGCCCAGAAAGAAAAAAGTAGCCGACAGCGAACCGTGCGGACTCCGTGGAACCCAGAATGCGGTTGATGTGGTCAATCAGCTTCTCGGATCGGTTGTCAATGATGTCGTGGATGCTCAACTCAGCCAGCCTCTATTCTGTTGATTTCTTCTTCTGTTAGCTCGTACAGCTTATAAAAGTGAGCATTCAGCTTGTTGAGAGTTTTTTCTGAAACCTCATGGTCGGAATCAGACATGATCGCGTCTATTAAGCCTGAGATGGCTTGCTTGGTTGCAGTTGGCGCATCTCGGAGGGGGATGACCCGCAGTTGTGGAGCCTGAAACTGATAATAGCCACCGCTCATTCTGAGGGCGCGAAAGAACTGATCATAGATGAACATGAATAGCTTCGCGTTTGAAAATGCGGCGACGTACTTCAAATCGCATGATTCACGAGGCTGGTAAAAGCAATTCACGTTTAGCCCCGCATAGTTACCCTCTGCATCAAACATCGCCTCGCATTGCTTGGCGAGCTTTGCATAGATGACTTTAGGGCTTCTATACATAGTTCTCCGTCGTTCATTGATGTCTTTTTTATCCAGTGGGAGATGGGGTGTGAGGAAGTTCTGCTTGTTGTTCTTGAGGGGCACCTTTCCCCAGAGGCAATGGAATGGTTCGATTGTGCCAGTGTTAACAACTTTTACGGAGTTCTTGCTCTTAGTGTTTGAGAGGTACTCTCCGAAGTCGTCCGCCTCCGCCGCTGTCGTCGTCGCGCTCACTTCTCCGTACTGTGACAGTGGCTTTGCTTCCCTTATGACTTTGACCAGAAGGTCGGCGTCATTCGACAGCAAAAACCCCCAAATGTTTTCCGGTAACAATCGCAACATTTCGCTGCTGAATGACGCACGCACAAATTCGCGGGGATCGGACGAGGTACTTCCAGTGGGTGGAACCAGCGTTTCAATACAGTATGTTGTATCAGCCCTGCCATGCTTCAGGAAGGTTAGAACGGGGTAGACGGCAGCCGTCGAAAAAACGGGGACTGATGAGAGGTCTACGATTTTCTGAAGCTCAGCATTTTCGAGCAAGAATTCGCGAAGTGCGGTCGCGTAACTAGCCGCGAGATATTTGTTGGGTGTGATATAAGCGAGGACACCCGCTGGTTTCAGCAGGTTGATTCCGCGCTCCATAAATGGGACGAATAGGTCGTATGCCCCACTGGCAGAATCGAAGATTCGATTGAGAGCCTGACGATACTCTTTCGGATACGACCTTGCGAACTCTAGAGCATTTACGTATGGCGGATTAGCTACGACCACGTCAAAACCACGGCTTGCGAAAACCTCGGCGAATTCGACAGCCCAATCAAAACCAGTAAGAGTCCCGCTACCGTGCGACCAGCCCGAAATCGTTTCTTTCAGTTTCTCAATGCTCTTCCGCAGTTCTATTTTTTCTGCTCCATGTGCTGTGAGGTAGTGACCCTTCAACGCGAGGAACTCATCAATAAGTTTCTTGCGAAATCCCTGCTCTAGATCGCCGGAGGGATTTGGCGCGGCTAGACTGTCCCCCGCCTCAATTTTGTAATCGAGATTTGGTAGTGGCTCCGGGGCGTGTCCATCGAAGTCAACAGATAACGATAACCAGAGTCGGAGACGGGCTATGTTGATTGCAAACTGGTCGATATCCACCCCGTACAAATTGCGTTGAATGATTTCGAGCTTGCGTTCGTATACCGACACCTCATCAAGATGCTTGGTCGCGAACAATGCTGCCCGGAGACCGAGCAGTTCGTGCAGCATCCCCAGCAGGTACGCCCCACTGCCACATGCAGGATCGCAAACCTTTATTCGCCGAAGAGCATCAAGCGCGGATTCAGCGTCATGCAGTCCAACGGGATCATGCTCGTCCACGAAATGAGCGATGGCACTCGTAGCTTCTGAAGGAAGCTGTATTGCAAGGTATTCCTTCAGCGCCCATCTGCACATGAATGAGACAATTGGCTTGGGCGTGTAGTAGCTACCGGTCTCATGCCTCCCAGTGACAAGTTCCTCAAAAATTTTCCCCAGCATTTCTGGGTCAACGGCAACTTCAATATCCAGAGGAGTACTCTCGGTGACCGTAAAATTGAAACGAGAGAAGAGGTCATTCAAAACAACATCCAGTGCCTTGTCGGGCACGACGATTTTTTCATCCTTGTCGTCGTCATCCTCGTCGAACAATCCGCCGTTGAGATACGGCACATCGCCGATCAGAGTTTTAAGAAATCCGCCACGATTGATTCCAACCTGATTCACTTCATTTGACGAATTCAACCCGAAGAAAAAGAGCGGCTTGAGCCTATCGGTGTAAAAATTCTTATCCGCGACAGCGTTGTCGCGCTGATAGGCTCTCCACAGAGTAGTTAGGTAGTCCTTGCTGCCGTTGAAGGTCAGCCAGCCCTTTTTCTGAATGAAGGCGACAAACATCAGGCGATTGAAAAGGCGCTGCACAAAGAGCCGTTTGCGTTCGGCATCTCGAATCCCTTTAACTGCGCCCTCGACACCATCGAAAATCCGGGCGTACTCTTGAAAAAATTCTTTCGTGACAGGCTCAACGTCAAACGCATCGTCGTGGAGCTTTTGAATCGTATTTGGAGCGACGTTTGGGGCGTCGTCGAGGTTGATCTTATCGAGTCGCTCCGAGGCAGTGCGGAGCCTATCGAGGGGAGTTACCGAGATTCTGCGAAACAGCCTGCGCTTCTGGACATCATCGTCGTACTTGACGTTCAGGAAATGCCATTGGTCTTGGCTCGCGTTCGAAAAGATGAACAGCGAATACGGATGGTTTTGTAGCAGGCGGGAAACAACGGGTCGTTCGTCGCCCATCAAAAGCTTTTCGCTTTTCAAGCGAGCATGGATGACATGGAAGTCCTTGCCGCCCGTCGCAAACAGCATCGGATCGTCCACCAGTGCGCTAGACGCTTGTTCACCCCATCCCTTCCGGGAGATAGGGCTGTTGGCTTTGTCGTAGTTCAGTTCTGTCCAGAAGAGCTTTTTGAGAGGTTCTAGCCCTTTCAGGGTCTGCAAGAGTCCGAGGACGGATTGCTGACGCTGGGTTTGTAGTGAGGTCAATCGACAACCCCCGTTTGCGCAGGCTTACCGTGCGCAGTCATAAGACTAGACAATGCAGCAGATTACGTCTGAGGCGACTCTGAAGTTACTCATGGAGCGAAATGATGTCAAGGCAGGCACGGGCGCAAGTACGTTACGGTTACCGTTCTACTTGGACGCCTTTTAAGATTCCGACCGCGCCACCTCACGCCAAGGCTGATTTTATTCGGTCTGGTGCTATTTCGCCGGACTGCCCCTCACTAACAGAACTTCGTCACAAATGAAAACGGCGTCGGTTCCGGCGATGCCGAGAACCTTGATCGCCTTGAGCCGAGCAGCAACCATGTCCTTCTTTCTGACGACTACATTCCGTAGATCGGCGTAACCAGTGTATGACTCGAATTCCGAGGTCACAATCGTTATCTGACTCCGATTGTTTGCCAGCGTTGCTTGAAGATGTTTGTGCCCCAACGTCCCAACACCACGGAAGAGGCGCTCGGCGTGGTTCTCGATGTAGTCCTGCACGTAGCCGAAGACGATTTTCTCCGGCTCTTTAAGGTGATCTCTCGCAACCATGCGGCGAATATCCCTTGTCGTCCTCCTGCTGACGACTTGTGGGATTTTTTCATCTGCCTTCCGGTACTCCGCGATTGCGTCGGCGCGTATTTCGAACCGATTGGAGGAAGTGCCAGAAGGCTGACAAAACCTGTCGAGATAGCAATCATGGATAGGCCATGGCCAGCCGAGGTTGTCGAAAAGCACAAAATCGCCAAAGCCGTTAGTGTGGGCGAAGACCTGCTCGCCGCACCCGCCGTTGATAAAACAGAACGTCGTCCAAGTACGGGCGTATCCAAGAACCTGCATACTCGATCCAGCAAAGCAAGAGTATTGAAAGGCAAACGACCTTCCTTAATCATATTCCCGCGTGTTTGCAGATTCCATCACGACTGCTGGGGGAAGCGGGTATCAGAGTCTAGCGAGATGGCGGGCTAATCTTGCGGTTCAACCACTGGAACACTGCCCACGTTGCTTCTAGGTCTTCTCGGTTGTAAGCGACGATCTTGCCCATCAATTCCGTCCGCTTCGCTTCGTCACTGGTTTCCGTTGCCTCGATGAATGTTGCCATCGCCCATCCACCACCGTACTCGGCTTCCTTGCGCTCGAACCCTACATATTCTTCGACCACTTTCAAGCTAAGACTTGGCAACGGCAGCACGACCGAATTTCTCGTGATCGTCAAGAGGTCAAGAAGGTTTGCTTCTACACGGGCAGCGATACCCTCAGGATCGCCAAAACGTTCAGTGTATCGGCGAAGATAGGTTTGCTCGTATGGTGCCCAATGCACCCACGGAACATCACCGTGCGTTTCGAAAATCTGCTTTGCATTGTTCAAGAAACCGATCCAGCCATCCCTGTCGCCATCAGCGCCAAAACCGGACAGAGCGAGCTTGAACTCGGTCGGATTCTCGCCGAAGACCTGCGCTCCCCAAAGATAAATCTTGTCCAGTTCATCTAGGTGTGGGGGCATCCCCTCCAAGTCAAACATGACGTAGTTCCTGTGTGGGGGTATCGCCGGAGTGGCAAAAACTATCTCTTGCTCCTTCTCCATCGCGTCGGCGAACTTCAAAATTCGTTCGGCTGCCTTTCCCACCCGCTGCTCACGGTTTCCATAGGGACGCTTGAGTTCGCTCAGACTGGCGGCGTCGAAGTTCGCCAGTAGCTCCTTTCGGGTGCGAATCCCCTGATTGTGCAATGTCCGAGCGAGACTCTGATCCACGCAGTACACGAGTGCAATGTCGCCATTCTTCTCAGCCTGCGTCCAACAACGGTCGGTGTACCCGCAGCCGAGGCACTTTGTCCATCCAACGGGTTCGTAAGGTTCCACCGAGAGTTGCTTGATTCTCAGGAGGCGCTCCAATTCCCGCAGAGCCGTCGCGCCTCCGTCGTATGGGATCGTCACGATTTCGCCCGTCCCGCCGTAGACTTGCAATTCCTTCGGAGCAGTGCCGGAACTCTTCTCGTACAACCATCCATAAAGCTGAAGTTGGAGGAGAATCTCGGGATGGTTTTCCTCGTCGATGCGACGAGCCATTTTCGAATCCCGCACCACGTATCCATTGCCAGCAAATATCAGGAAGTCGGGAACCCCGACAATCTCGACATCGGTTCCGCAGATTTGTTCCGTGGCGACAAAGGCAGGTTGGTAGAGGACGGGCACCTTCTTTGCGATGGCGTCTGCCGTCTTTTTCACATACTCGTCCAAAGAAGCGACTCGCACATCAGCGAATGCCCCGAGCGTTGCCAAGTGCTCGTTCTCATGCCTCAGCCCGAGCCGACGCAGGACTAACTCGTAGTGACCGGGTTCCGCTTCCTGCTCTCGGCGGTGCCGCAAGAAGACCCGCAGATCGCAGGGACTAGGTCGGCGATATGAAACGAAATCAGATGCCGTCAGGCGCATAGTGAATTACGGTGCTATATCCAGAACCGCAGCGTACACGCTTCCGACCGACAGCCCCATCATCCGACAGAAACGATCAAGATCACTACACCTTCAGGGGTGCTGCCGCAGACTGATCATGCGTCGGCGCGGAGCAGCACCTTGCCGGAAATTAGCGTCTCTCTGAATTGGAGAAACATCATGCCCGAGCGGAGGCTGCGGTCGCCCGCCGTGAAAAGTAGCCAGACCCGCTTCTCCGTCCGGTAACGCTCCTCCAAGGCATCGAACCACTTGCACACATCGGTCGGATGGGCACCGGGGCGCTTCGCTATCGCATCCTGCTTCGCCCATTCCTTTTCAGCGCGGACGAAAGCCTCGCACGCCTCGTCGAAATCCATCTGGCGGATCGTTTCTTCGTCGGAGACGTAGTGCTTCGAGGTCGCTTCGCCACCCGGCTCGACCGTGGTCTCGACAAGCTCGTCAAACATCATTCATTCCTCCTCGAACCGGGATCGTTCCACGGGATTTTGATTTGGTAAGCCAGCATCACTGACCAAGTCTCCATGGCGGCAAGGACTGGAGGTCAAGCGCACAGGGCATTGGGGCGCGGTGTTCGAGCAGCGCTGTATACGGTTCCAACCGACAACTTCATCATGCCAGCTATTGTTCGCCAAGAATGCCCGGAAGCCCGCAATGACTCGATTTTGGCAACATCGACGGCTTTTCTTGGTCGCCCGAGTTTCTTGTGTTTCACCTTCACCGCGTGAAGCAAGCCAGCCCGCACTCTCTCCGCTATGGTCTGTCGCTCGCTTTCTGCGACCGCTGCGAGTAAATGAAAAACGAATTTGCCGACACTTGTAGTCGTGTCCACCTGTTCGATCATTGAGACAAACTGGATTCCCAAAGCGTGGAACGTTTCAAGCGAACGGCAGAGGTGCGATACAGACCTTGAGAAGCGATCGAACCGCCAGCAGACAACTACATCAAAGCGGCGGGCGTGAGCGTCTGTCATCAGCCGATTGAGTTCCGGTCTGGAATCCTTCTTGCCTGAGACTCCGTTGTCCACATAGCAGGCATAAACTTCCCAGCCCCGCCGCTGACAGTACTCGACGAGTTCACGTGTTTGCATCGCTGGGTCTTGACCGTGACCCACCGTCGAAACTCTCGAATAAACCGCTGCCAACAGCTTCCGAGGAGCGCGATCATCGTTTCGGACGACTTGCAATCCCACAAAGCCTCCTATGGTGCTTTGCCTCTTGGCAGAACCCGTTCAAAAATCCTATGCGGGGCATTCAGCGAGCGGCTCCAGTCTCCGGTCGCCCCGATACCTCCGGCGATCAGAAGTGCCATAATGCCCCGGTGTCGCCGATTCACTTTTCGTCGTCGAAGTCCGATGTAAACGGCGTTCTGCCGAAAACTGTCTTCGAATCGACCTTGCCCGTCGTCCTGTTCCGAGTCGTAGTCGTGTTGACGTTCCGATGAACGGACACTTCAACGGATTCGTCCTTGGACACATACGTCTCGCGCCAGCCGATGATCCGACCTTGGTTATCTTTACTTACGACCATTTGATTTCTCCTTGAGTGGATTTAGGAACCGCACGCGGGGCTACGGACGGGGACGCGCTCCGTTTACTTGAATTCCTTGGATCGCTCCTGAGGTACCTATCAATCGCACGGCGGATGAGTTCCGCCACAGAAGCACCAGTCTTCTCGGACAGCGCGAGCAGCTTCTTGAGTTGCTCTTGTTTGAGGAAGAGTGCTGTCCGCTTCATGCACATACTGTCGTCTATAGGCGTACATAGGCCAATAGGCCTTTCGGCCTAACCCGACGCTTTCTTTAACCAACCCGCGCCTGTTGGCGAAGTGTCCCTAGACTGATGAACTTCACCTTCCGCAGCGGTTTTGTCTGAATCGTCTGTCCGTTGAACCCAATCTTCCGGCATATTCCCGGCTTATGTCGCACGAAGAACTTGCCCAAGCTGCCCAGCTTCAATGTAAACCCGTCAGTTCCGAGATTGTTGAGTAGCGTGGCTTCGAGCGCCGTGACCACGGCATCCACGACCATCTCCGCTTCTTTCTTGGTCGGCAGCGCCAACGCCTGCTGAACCCGCGCTGCCAATTCTTCCCGTCCTCCTAAACTTGCTCGCATGTTGTCCAAATTCCTTTCCAAAGGAGAGTCTCCTATGCGAAGCAATACCGCCGCAGTCGAAAATCAGAATATAAATTTCGCCAGTTTGTCTGTGGAAAACCGTAAGTCCGATCCATTCACCGTTATGGACGGGCGATACGTCGGGCACGACGGGTTCGTGGCGCCAAAAGACTTCGACGAGTTCCACGAACGGTTTCCCGAATACGTCCGCAACTGGGTCAGCGGGCACGTTGACAGATCAACGCCGAAGGAAGACGTCGCGGACTGGACGCAAGACCTTCTGATCCACATGCGATACCTGCCCGCGAATTCGAAGCACCGTGAGGCTGGCAAGCAGGACATCGTGGAAACGTTCGACCCGGTCAAGCACCACGGCGCGAACGCCGCTCGGTTCTTCAACTACATCAACCTTTGTCTCGGAAACAAATTCAGTACCATGCGCTCGGGACGGCTGAAGAACCCGCTGTGCCGCCCCGGCAATCTGTCCCTGACCGCAGCTTGGGAGGACTCGGATCGTGATCAGGCGGATGATGAGTTCTGCCACAGGCACTCGGAGCACCTGCGGAGAAGATGTCAACGCCAAGAAAGACAACGAGACGCGAGGCAAGCGGTCGCGGAGTTCTCGGAGTTCGTGAAACGCGAAGATTCAAGCGTGTTGCCAGCGATTGAAGCGATTGCCGCGACTGCGACTTCCAGTGCTGCCGCCGACGTGTTGGGCACGACGACAGCGGGCTTTTGCCGTATGCGCTCACGTCTGCGCCAGTTAGGCAAGTGTTTCCAGACGGGTGAACGGGTACCGAGACGGCGAAGACCCTACAAGAGACGCCTGACCACGCGCATCAGCTTCGGTGTCCGCTAATGCGTACTGAAATGGGCACCGGATCAACAGCGGTTCGGTGCCCATTTCCCAAGCTCAAAATCCCTGCAACGCGAGAAATCTTTGATCGGTCACCAAATTCGGATGCGGTCGGGAGCGTGGTATCTTTTTGAACTCAAGGCGGCTTTGGTGACGACGCCGGTGGATCAGTCGTTCCCACCCACGTAAACGTGGTCTTGTCGGTGTAATGTTTGCGCTTCAACTGATCGACGAACACGATCTTTCCTGTGAAATCTTTACCCCCCTCACCAACTATTGGTTCAACAAACACCGCAATTATTTCGTCCGTGATCGTGGTTGTCGGCGGGATTTTTATTTTCCGCATGAATGGCATTTTTGCCTTCGTGCCTTTGACGTATCCATCTAAGAGCATGACTCCTTCATTCCCATCATTCGTGATGTCGGCATCGAAACGCACTTGCATCATCGGTTTAGCGCCGTTCCACGCATAGCACCAAACTGATCCGACTGGATGAATGTTGAAGTACAGCTTTGGCTTGCGCTTCAACCTGTTGCCGATGCGCTCGGCTATCGGAGTGAAGATCAGCGTAAATGGCTTGAGCAACGTTTCGAGAATGGTCTTGATGACGCCGGATTCGGGCAGGGTGTACATTTAGGAGTTATATCTCTTCTTGAACTCCTCACCGACTAGCTTGGTTATCTCCTGAATTTTCCATACCGACAGGAATGTATCGTTATCGAAGTCTTGCTCCCGCACTCGGAGTTGAGTGTCGGCTTGCTCAACGTCGGGCGCAACATCGTGCCTGTGACCCAAGCGAATGCCTGCCTCGTATTTCGTACCATCAGCCTCAAACTCAGCCAACCAAACATTTGGCTTGGTCTGAACGAACTCTTTGTCAATGTCGAGCTTCTTATTAAACTCTGCTCGAAGATTCGCATCTGTGATCTCATATATTTTGAAATTTGTAAGTTCCATGATTTTCTCCTGTTGACCACGATCAGCACTATTTCGTAAGAAGCAATTTGTCCGGCATCTTTTCTCGGATTCTCTTTGAACCCAAGTCCGTGAGGCGGTATCGCTTGTTTGAAAGCTGTGTTATTTCTCGACGGGATGGGTCTTCCAGCTTTGAAAGCGCCAGCGTCACAGAGGAAGGACTGACCATTGCGTACTTCCCAAGCTCAGTCCGTGAAAATCCCTGCTCGCCCGCGTAGTGCAGTAGCACGAGCACTTCTTCTTCGGCGCTCAGATCAGTCCGCTGCACCATAATCACATCTTCAAAATGTCCGATGCACGGAACATCAAACTGCAAAAGTTCGCGGACGGCTTTTGCAACCTGTTCCCGGTCGGTGCCTTTCCAGAATATACGCAGGGTCTCGGCAAACGCCCACCTCACATTTTCCATGATCGCCCGAGAGTCCATGTGGTTTGGTTTGTAAGTCGGAGAAATGTGAACGCCGCCACGCTGGCTTCGGAATTTGTACGCCGTTCGCAGCACCTTGATAATGTGCAGCGCATCACGACGAGGCTGCATCGCGTGTTTGTTTTGACCTTTTTCGTCCTCGACGTACTCGGCACACTCGTCGAACTGCTTGGACGGATTCAGGTTGCCTGAATCTTGGTGATAGATGATGCGAGCCAGAACTTCGCAGAATTGTCCCCCGTCAAGCTGCGCAGGTTCCCAATCCCGCTGAATGTATCGTCTTTCCAGTGAAACGAACTCATCGACAAGGGACTCTGTGAGCGCTTTGTCCAGCGGTGGAGACAACTCTTTTATTAGAGTTGCCTTCTCGACAAGCCCCATGACTAGTCTGTTTCGCCTTTAGCGAGTTTGGCTCCCAGCGTTTTCCCGGCATCGGTCAGGTAGTAGCGGCTAGTCCCATCAGATGTGTCGGCTCCAACCGTGGAAGAAGTACCCTTGAGCCTTTCTTTGTCCAAGCCCTTATTGACGTTCCCGTTGTTGATTGCCTTGGCAGACTTGAAGCTCTTGTTGAACGCCTTGGCGATGGAATAGCCGGACAGAGGCTTATCAGAATTGGCTACCCACAGTAGCCAGATCGCCTTTTGCGTAGTCGTCCATTCTTGTGTCGGACTACCGTGCTGCGAAGGGTCGTGGGTGAACGCCACATCATCTGCGGAAGCCTTGCTGCCACTTCCTCCAGCCTTCTTCTTTCTTGTCTTGCCCTCGCTCGTGTCTACCGTATCGGTGGTCTGCGAGCCATTCTTTCCCATTTCGATCAGTAGCGGCGGCTTGATGAGTGCACCGATCTGTTCGCCGACTCGCTGCGCAATGCGCGGCGCTGTCTCGTGACTTCCCTCTACCTCAATCTCTAATTCCTTCAATTTTATTTTGACGCTAAATTTCGACATAACACTCCTCATTCGTTTCCGGCGGTCTGGGTTGGTACGGAAGCGGGTTGCGGAGGAATTACCGCTGGCGTAACACCAGTTATAGAATATATCACGTCACTCTGTGGGGCGTAAATAAAGCGAAACTGTGAAAATCTATGGCTTTGAGGAAATGAGAAGACCCGTCCGCGATTTAATAACGCAGGAGGCTCAATTGAAGGCTGTGCTTTCAGCATTACTCCTTGTCTTAGTATTGGGTTGTCTCGCAACTATGAATGTGGAGGCAAGTTCTTCGGAGGAGATTTCGCTCTTCGACTCCAAAGGTAAACCCGTCGCCTACATCGCTGACGACGATGACCAGACAATTTATTTGTGGGACGGCAAGCCTGCTGCTTACCTTTATGGCGACGACTGGAAGGCTGGAATCGACGTGTATGGCTTCAACGGCAAACACTTGGGCTGGTTCAAGGGTGGGATTATGTATGACCACGACGGGTACGCCGTTGGTGGAATCAAGCGCGTGTTCACTTCGCCTGTTCAGCTTGAGCCATTGAAAAGTTTGAAAGAACTGAAACCTCTAAAAAGCCTTAAGGAGCTTCGACCCCTGAAACCGATATTCGCAAAAACTTGGTCTGATGTTCCGTTGAAGCATTTTCTCAAGGACGGACTTGAGGAGTAGGGTACCAAGAGCGCGGGTGCGCCGACCCATGGCAGTTTTTGCTCGCTATTTCCTCGACCGACTGCACGCACAGGGTCTCAGTCCCGAACGGCTTCTTGCCGTTCTTGTCGTACTTGATGGGAATCGTCAGCTTGACCGTGTGAGGGCTGCCGCTCTTGATCTGCACGACCCGATAGTCTTGCCCAACCTCGTAGTGGTAAGAACCCCAAGTGTCCAACTGCCAGAGCGTGTACTTCCTGTTGCCGATGGTGCCCTCGATATAGAGTTCGTTGAACGCCGTCTTGTAAGACTTCTCGCTGGGTGTTGCCTTGTGTATCGACGTGACTTGGAACATTGACGGTTGCTCTTGCACCGCCGTCAACTTCTGACCAAACGCGGAGACTGCACTAATAAAGATAAGGACTACTGCTGCGAGGTATTTCATTTTCCTGTTTTCCGCTGCACCGACTCGGTACAACTTCGGTACAATTCAACAGGAGAAACGAGAAGTTGGGTCTTGAGCTAAGCAACGCCACAGCAAGCATTTAGTGGATTTTTGCCCTGCTTTTTTGTGAACTCATAACCCGAAGGTCGTCAGTTCAAATCTGACCCCCGCAACCATTTCTAAAACCTGTCTCAGCACAGGTTTACGCGACGAGTGACGGGCGAATTGGTGCCTCCGATTTATAGCCCAATTCGCCCAATTCAAATCCCAGCCCAGCTTTCTCACACCATTCCCTCCGATAAGTCTCGTCGTACCTGAGTTGCGCTGCGTAGAGGTCGATTAAGTTTTGCGAATGGCCGAGCCACTGTTTGATGAGGTCGTCCGGCACTGCGGCCTTGCGGAGTACCGCAAAACGAAAGCGGCGGAACGCGTGGTATCCGCCTTGCCTCCCCGCTTTCTGCAACACATCCAAGACATTGCGCGAGTCCAGAAGACGTCCCGCTCTCGTCGTGAATAGGTGCCCCTTTCTTCCTTTTATGTAGCGGCATAGAACTTGTGCCAGTGCCTCCGGGACATCCACCAGTCGAATCGCGTTTGGAGTTTTTGGCGCTTGCTCACATCGGTGCCAGACGCTTCTCTTTACGTGCAGCACCTGGCAATCCGGGGCAAAATCCTCAGTGCGGACGGCTAAGGCCTCACCGATACGCAGCCCGGTCCCCGCCACTAGCGCCACCAAAACGGCGTAGTGCTCCTGCACGTTTTTCAATAACGCGGATATTTCCCGCTCGGTGATCGTCGGACGATTTTGCTTTTCTTTGATGACCAAGGGCAGTTGGATGAATTCGTAGTTCCAAACTCGGGGATGGATTTGATCGCCTTCCTCGTCGACCGCTGAAGCGACAACAAACTTGGCTACAGTAATCACGTTCACGATTGTTTTCGGTGCGAGCCTCGCTGCTGCCAAGATCTCAACGAATTGGCGCAGGGCACCGTTTCCCACTTCCGACACTAGCTTGTTGCCAAGATTCGGGAGAATCCATCGGTCGAGGCAATGCTGCCATCCATAGAGGGTGGCGGGTTTGAGCGGTCTCCGTCTACGCGTAGAGAGAGATTCCATCCACCATTCGGCCTGCTGCCGAAATGTAGTACCGGGAACGGGGATCTGGTGAAATGTGTGTTTGGAACTGACACCTGCTCGCTCGATGTATTCACGCAATCGCAGGCGCGCTACCCATTGGGTCGCACACAGACCGAGCGAAACCGTTCTACGCTCCCTTTCCCCATCGGAGACGTCAATCCAAAAGCGACCGTACGCCGACGATCGTGGATTCCACTTGCCGTGCTGATGAGCCTGATACACGTTCCCCTGCTGTCCCCTTCTCTTTAACAAAGATGTCCTCTCAATCTTGATTGGTGGTGTTTGACCTCGAACACAGCATGGCAAGGCGCTTAACCGGAACCCTTGCACAACCCAATATGTGAAGCGTTCCACAAGATCGCCTGAAAGCGACATTACAGCAGCTCCACGCATTCGGACATCTGACTCGTTCCGCCTGATTCATATTGACGAGGAATTGTTAATCATGGAAGGACTCAGCCGATATCCGAAAAATCCTACTCCCGCCAGCGATGAGTAAACACTAGCCGGCTTCTCGTTACCTATGCGCATGTCCCGATCTGGATTGGTTCCGGGTTGCCGACAAACCAGGAATCAAGCGACGATATGGCGGTTTATAGGGAGAGGTCCTGAGAACCTCGTTGACTATCCGCTTGCTGGAGCATCCT